>Ga0209172_10000565_pt1 | contig 99080 bp, 80 predicted proteins | sample LarsenN4metaG_FD_184113 | JGI IMG/M metagenome (GOLD analysis project Ga0209172, IMG submission 184113) | Hot spring sediment bacterial and archeal communities from British Columbia, Canada, to study Microbial Dark Matter (Phase II) - Larsen... ... | reverse complement strand
CGGGACCGCCATCATGATGCTGGCCGAGGAAGGGAGGCTGGCTCTGACGGATCCGGTCGAAAAGCATCTGCCGGAGTTTCGTGGCCAGATGCGGATCGCGGCGCGGGAACATGACGGGGCTGTGCGGCTGAGAAAGCCTTCCCGGCCGATTACGATTCGCGACCTGATGACTCACACCTCCGGGCTGACCGGGCCCCCGCCGGGTCTTGACGGGCTGTATCAAAAGATGGACAGGACGCTGGCCGAAGCGGTGGCGATCTATTCACAGACTCCGCTCGAGTTCGATCCGGGAACCGAATGGCGCTACTCGAATCCCGGCATTGCGACGCTCGGGCGGATCATTGAAGTGGTGAGCGACCAGCCGTTTGAGAAGTTCATGGCGGAGCGGCTTTGGGGGCCGCTCGGGATGAAAGACACGTTCATCTTTCCACCCGAGGACCGTAAACCGCGAATCGCCGCCGTGCACGCGAGCCAGGACGGAAAATTGACGCATGCCGGACCGGGAGTGCTCGGCGGTTTATGGTCCGACTACCGCAAGGGCGCCCGGTATTCGGCGCCCGAGTTCGGCGCGTATTCCACGGCGATGGACCTACTGGCCTTCTACGAGATGCTTCGAAAAGGCGGCGTGCACGGAGGAAAGCGGATGCTGTCGCGCGCGGCGGTCGAAACGATGACCGCGCTGCACACTGGCGACATCCGGTCCGGCCACATGCCTGGGACAGGATTCGGTTTGACGTGGGAGGTCGTGCGGGAGAATCTGGGGACCTTGAACTTCCTTTCCAAGGGCACGTTCGGTCACGGCGGGGCCTTTGGAACGCATGGCTGGATCGACAAGGAAAAGGAACTGGTAGGGGTCTACCTGGTGCAAGGCGGGGCGGGCGCGGCCGACGGCAAGTACGCTTTTATGCGGATGGCGAGTGCTGCCGTGATCGACTGACGGCGGCGAAGCGGGGCTTGGCCCGGGCGTTCAGGTCCGGGCGGGTTCGCTGGATCCGGCGCGGGCCGGCGCCGTGCGCCGGTTGGCCTGTTTGGCTTCGAATAACCGGCCGTCTGCGCGGGCGAGAAGGGAGTCGGCGTCGATACCGTCCTCGGGGAAGACGGCGTAGCCGAGATTGGCGCGGAGAAAGGTCTCGGCGCAGACCTCGCGGCAGACAGAGGCGACGATCTGTTCGAGCATTTTGAGCTTGGCGGGCAGCGCGTCCGGCGTCAGTTCGGGAAGCGTCAGGACGAACTCGTCGCCACCCATCCGGGCCAGGTGGTCGTACTCGCGGCAGTTGTCCCGGATCGCGTGGGCGAGCCGTTGCAGGAAGACGTTACCCTGAATCTGGCCGAACCGTTCGTTGACCCGCCGGAACCCATCGATGTCGACGGTGATGATCACGAGCCATGCGCCGGATCGCCGGCACCGGGCGATCTCGCGGTCGAGTTCGAGGAAAGCGGCGCGAGCGTTGGGAAGACCGGTGAGCAGGTCGATAGTCGTGTTCTCGACTGCCTGACGGAAGCGGAGGGCGTTTTCGATGGCGAGGGACAGTTTTCCTTGCACGGATTGCAGAAGGCGCAGGTGATCCGGGCTGAAGCCGCCGGGCTCGAGGCTGCCCAGGGCGATGGCGCCGGAAGATCCGGCGGGCCCTTCCAGGGGGAGCACGAGGAGGGATTGAAGGCCGGTGAGCGGGACCTCCAGGTGGGGATCGGCGTTGCAGACAGGCTTGCGGATGGCCACGGCCTCGCCGATCGGACCTTGGCCGAGGATAGGCTCATGGGCGCAGAACAAGCGGGCGTTCTCGCCCTGCGCCAGGGCGGGCACGAGGCGGTCTTTTTCGAGCAGGAAGACGGCGATGAAGTCGAATCGGAGCAGGCTGCGGAGGCGGGCGGCAACCACGGCCAGCGTTTCGTCCAGACTCAACGACGCGCCGATATCGTGGGTAAACTCGTAGAGCCGTTGCACCTCATGATGGGCATCGGCAATCCGTACGAGGTCTTCCGTGTGCACGCCGAAGAGATCGGCCAGGCGCGCCGGGAACTTCAGCCGGCGGCCGACCGCTGTGGCTGCTGAGGCAACCAGGAACCCCGCCTAAGGTCTTTCCCCGCCTCAGTTTCTGCCCGGAGCAGGCTCACCCTCTGGATCAATCTGCCGATGAAGGAAAAGGACAGCGACGGCTATGGACTACGGGATCGCAGCGGAAAGCGGGCGCCACCTTCAGAACTTCCTGGGTCTCCAGGCTGTCATTTCGAGTCCCAGGATGAAGGATCTGCTCGCGCTGGCGCAACGGATCGCGCAAACACAGGCGACCGTGCTGATTACGGGGGAAAGTGGCGCGGGCAAGGAGGTGGTGGCGCGGGCGATCCACCACTACTCGCTTCGCGCCACCAAGCCCTGGGTCGACATCAATTGCGGGGCGCTGCCGGACAATCTGATTGAAAGCGAACTGTTCGGCTACGAAAAGGGCGCCTTCAGCGGGGCGGATTCATCCAAGCAGGGGCTGTTCGAACTGGCTGACCGGGGGACGTTGTTCCTCGACGAGATCGGCGAACTCGATCCGCGCATGCAGGTGAAGCTGCTGCGGGTGCTCGATCGGGTCCCCTACTACCGCCTCGGGGGACACAAGAAGATTTCGGTTGACGTTCGCGTTCTGGCGGCGACCAACCGCGACCTGGCGGCGCTGGTGCGTGAGGGGCGGTTCCGGGGGGACCTGTATCACCGGCTGTGCCAGGTGAAGTTGTGCGTACCGCCACTGCGGGAACGGCGGGAAGACGTGATTCCGATGGCGCGGTTCTTTCTGGCGCAACAGGATCCGAAGCTGGGGCTGGCTGACGACGCCGTCGAACGGCTGCTCGAATACACCTGGCCGGGCAACGTCCGGGAGCTTCGCAACATGATGATCAGCACGGCCATCATGGCGACGGGGAGCGTGATCCGCGCTGCCGACCTCCAGATCGAGACGGCGCCGTCGGCGGCAGACGGCGGCCCGGCCATCCTGCCTCTTAACCTTGACGAACTCGAGCGAGCCACCATTCTGCGGGCGCTCGAAACAACGGGGCGGCACCACGAGAAGGCCGCGAATCTTCTGGGAATTTCCTCCCGGACGCTGAGCAGGAAGCTCAAGTCGTACGGAATGGTCGGAGTGTAGGAGAAACGTTACCATGGCAACATCAGCGTCAACCGCGATGGTGGAAGCTAACGCTGACCAGCGCGACCGGCGGAAGGAACCGCGGATCGCGGCTGAAGGGGAGGTGGTTCTGGCGCCCGAAGGGCCAAGGCCTGTCCTGATCACGGCGCGGCTGTGCGACATCAGCTCGAGCGGATTCCGCGCGCAACATAACTCTCCGTCGCTTGAAACAGGAACGATCGTGCAGTTCCGCGACGCGTCGGCAGCCGGGCGGAACGCGCTGGCCGGAGGGCGCGCCCGGGTCGTGTGGAACCGGAACGTCGGCGGCCATTGGGAAAGCGGGTTCCTGATTCTGGCAAAATAAGTTCGTGCTTTTTCGAACCGCCGTTGTTTGTTCCTTGCCATGCCTGTTGTCGGCCGCGGCCAGCGCCGAACCCGGCGTTTTTCGCACCCTCTACACGAAGGCCGATTTTCCCCTTACGGCGGATCCGAGATCCGAAGTCTGGGCCGCGGCGCCCTCAGTGACGACGTCGCAGGACCGCTACGGCAAGCCCGTACCGGGCGCGGAAACCACGATCCGGAGCCGCTGGACGGGCAGGCATCTTTATTTTCTCTTCGTCAGCCGTTACGAAACCCTGCACCTGAAGCCGAACCCGTCAAAAGAGGAAACGTGGGGACTCTGGGACTACGATGTGGTTGAAGTGTTCATCGGCCACGACTTTGAGAAGATCCACCTTTACAAGGAGTTTGAGGTGTCGCCCCAGAACGAGTGGGTGGATCTCGACGTCGACAAAAGCCGGGGCGAGGGCAAGTCGGTGGACTGGAAATGGAACTCCGGTTTCGAGTCGCGCACGCGCATCGACGAATCGTCACGGACGTGGATTTGCGAAATGCGGATTCCGTGGACTTCGATCGATGTCCGGACGCCGCGGGCGGGCAACGAACTCAGGTTGAATCTGTACCGGATCGAGGGCGCGCCGCCGAACCGGAAGTTCATCGCCTGGCAGCCGGTCCATGCGCAGTCCTATCACACTCCGGAGCGGTTCGGGCGTCTGCGGCTCGAATAGAGGCGTCTGCGGCTCGAATAGAGAAAGATCGCCGGACGGGGCGTCACGCGGTCGACTAAGATGGAGGATCGCGTATGCTGAATCGAAGATCGTTCCTGCAAGCGATGGCGGCCGCACCAGCCGCCGCGGCCGCGCGCAAACCGAACTTTCTCGTCATCCTGGCCGATGACATGGGTTTTGCCGACGCCGGCTGCTACGGCGGCGACATAGACACGCCGAACCTGGACCGGCTCGCCGCGGGAGGTCTGCGGTTCAGCCAGATGTATTCGACGGCGCGTTGCGGTCCTTCCCGCAACTGCATCCTGTCCGGTTACTACGCCCAACAAAACGCCTGCGACACGATGACGCCGGGGCGGATTCCGGCCTGGACCCGGCTGGCGCCGGAATATTTGAAGCCCTTGGGCTATCGCGCTTACCACTCCGGGAAGTGGCACATCAAGTTCAAGCCCGTTGCCGGCGCGGGATTCGATCATTCCTACACGCTGCTCGACCAGAACCGGTTCTTCACGCCGCGCCAGCACATGCTCGACGACGAGAAACTGCCGGAGGTCAAGCCGGGCGACGGCTACTACGCCACCATCGCCATCGCGGATCACGCCGTGAAGTGGCTCGAGGGCCACGCGCGCGAACACAAGGGCGATCCCTTCTACCTGTACCTCGCCTTCACTTCTCCGCACTTCCCGTTGCACGCGCTTCAGGAGGATATCGACCACTACCGCGACCGGTTCGCCGACGGCTGGGACGCCGCCCGCGAACGGCGGCACAGCCGGCTGCGTCGGAACGGCCTCGTCAACTGCGCCCTGTCGCGCCTGGAGCCGGACATGCGCCCGCGCTGGAACACGGCGGACAAGGATCTGATGGCGCAGATCGGGCCGGGAGAGGTGACGGCCGCGGTGCCGTGGTCCTCCCTGACGGCCGAGCAGAAGAAGTTCCAGCGGCTCAAAATGGCGATCCACGCCGCGATGATCACGCGCATGGACCGGGAGATCGGGCGCGTGGTGGATCAGCTCAAGAAGATGGACGCCTTCCGCGACACGCTGATTCTGTTTCTGTCCGACAACGGCGCCAGTTCGGAACAATTGATCCGCGCCGACGGCCATGACGCCAGCGCTCCTCCGGGATCCGGCGCGTCGCACCTGTGCCTGGGGCCGGGATGGTCGAGCGCCTCCAACACGCCGTTCCGCCTTCACAAAAGCTGGGTGCACGAGGGAGGCATATCCTCGCCGCTGGTAGCGCACTGGCCGGCCGGCATCCGGGAGGCGGGCAAAGTGCGTCACACTCCGTGCCACTTCATCGATGTCGTGCCGACGCTGGTCGACCTGGCCGGAGGCAAGGACACATCGGCCGGGGAAGGCGCGCCGCCGCTGCCGGGCCGGAGCCTGGCGCCGGTGTTCCGAAAGGATGGAACGGTGGAACGGGACCACCTGTACTTCAACCACTCCAACAACCGGGCGATTCGAATGGGCGATATGAAGCTGGTTGCGGCCGGACAGGACGGCCCGTGGGAACTGTACGATCTGTCGCGGGACCGTTGCGAGCAGAACAATCTGGCCGCCCGGCATCCGGACAAAGTCCGTCAGATGGCGGAACGGTGGACGCAACTCGACGAGGACTTCGTGCACGTTCGGGAGGCGGCTCCAGCCAGCGCCAAGGCGCGGATGTAGAGGCTGGCGGCGCTACCAGTCGACCACAGAGCCGTCGTCGGGATCATAGGTCTCGGGATTCCGCCAGTCGTGGCCAATCTGGCTGGCGACGGCGTTGTCGTCGAGTTCGATTCCCAATCCCGGGCCGGTGGGCAGGTCGACATACCCCTGGCGGACCTTGAACGGATTCTTGAGATAGCCTTCGCCGAGGGAGACCTGTTCCTGGATGAGAAAGTTTGGAATCGAGGCGGCGATCTGCAAGCCGGCGGCGAGGGAAATCGGTCCGAGGGGATTGTGTGGCGCAATGGAGGCGTAGTAGGCTTCGGCCATTCCCGCGATCAACCGCACTTCCGTGATGCCGCCGGCGTGGCAAAGGTCGGGCTGTAGAATGGTCGCCGCCTTTTTTTCGAGGACCTCGCGGAATCCCCACTTGGTGAAGACACGTTCCCCGGTGGCGATCGGCAGGTGTGTGCCGCGGGCGATCTCGGCCATGATGTCGTGGTTCTGGCAGTTGACCGGTTCTTCGACGAACATCGGGTGGTGCGGCTCGAGTCCTTTGATGAGCAGCTTGGCGGTGGCCGGGGCGATCGCGCCATGGAAGTCGATGCCGATGTCGATATCGTCGCCGACGGTTTTGCGAAGCTCGGCGAAATGTTCAACGGCGTAGGCGACGTCCTTCGGGGTGTCGACGTAGCGAGAGACGCCGCGGCGCTTGGCGGGACCGGTCTTGAAGGCAGTGAATCCGGCTTTCATATCCTCCCGCATCTTGGCGGGGGTCCGGGCGTGCGAGTAGACCCGAATCCGGTTGCGGGTGGGGCCGCCGAGCAGCTCATAGATGGGCACGCCGAGCGCCTTGCCCTTGATGTCCCAGAGGGCCATGTCGATGCCGGAGAGGACCGAGGTCAGGATGGGTCCTCCCCGATAGAAGGCGTGACGGTAGATCGCTTGCCAGTGGTGCGCCACCGGACGGGGATCCTTGCCGATGAGGTAGGGCTCGAGTTCCTTGACCGCGGCGGCGCAGGTCACGGCGCGGCCTTCGGTGATGGGTTCGCCGAGACCGGTAATGCCGGCGTTGGTGTGAATTTTCAGGAAGAGCCAGCGAGGCTTGACCAGGAAGGTTTCGAGTTTGGTGATCTTGAGGGGGTCCTTCGGCTTGATGGGTGCGTTCTGCGCCGCGGCGGGCATCAGAGCCGCGCCGCTGAGGGAGCCCGCGGCGACGGCCCGGCGGGTCAACTGAGAGTTGTTGGAACTCATTCCGATCATCCTAGCGCAGCCGCGATCCGGGAAGGACCGGCGCTGCGACGCGGCGGTCAGCTGGACGGCGATCGCTCGGCGTGGCAGACGTAGCCGAGGGTGAAGTTCTTTCGGCGGTCGAGCGGTTCAAACAAAGGCAGGATCAAGGCTGGCGGCGCCAGAAACAGGGCTGCGACGAAGAAGAACGGACCCGGGAAGAACTGGAGGCCGTTGAGCAGACGGCGCGACATGAGCCGGAAGTATCCGCCGACCGGTTCGATGCGAATGTCACGGAAGCCGGAGGATTCAAGAAGGAAGCGCATTCCGTGGGTTGTATAGCGGAAGTAGTCGTGAGGTTCCTGATGGACTTCCCAGTCGTGGGGCACAACGAGGAGGATGCGTCCGCCGGGGCGCAAGACCCGGGCCAGTTCGGAGAGCACACGGAGCGGATCGCGAACGTGTTCCAGCGTGACCAAGTTGAGGCAGGCGTCGAAGGCGGCCGAAGGCAGGGGGAGGTTGGCGAGATCGGCGACGCAATCGAGGCGCCGGTAATTCCAAGAGGAATCGCCGACACCGAGGTCGACGGCGACGTAGCGGTGGCGGGCAAACAGAGGGGCAAAGCGGCATTCGCCGGCGCCGGCGTCGAGTACGCGGGATCCTTCGGGCAGGCTGGCGGCGAAGACGGCGGCGGCGTTCTCGATGACCCAATCGAAGTGCATGACCCAGCGGCGGAGCGGAGCGGGCACCCGCCGCACGACCGACTGATAGATCACCGCTTTTTCCGCGCCTCGACCATCAGCATCGCTCCCGCGCCGCAGGCGGCCTCGAGGAGGGTGAAGGGAAGGGAGGCGGCGACCAGGCCGAGATAGAGCAGATCTTTCAACAGCTTCGTACGGGGTGTCTCATCCACTGCGCGAACCCGGCGAACCATTGGATCGAGACCGGGAGCGAGGCTCGTGGCGAGGCTGGCGGGCGAGTCGCGGAGGGAGAAATGTTTGAGACGAACGATCTCGAATCCACACCTGTCGAGCAGGATTTCAATGTCGGCAGCGCGGAAATCGAACAGGTGCCGCGGGACGTCGATGCCGCGCCAGTTTTCTCCGAGCAGGAGGAACTGCCAGGAGGCGGCGTTCGGCACCTGGATGACGAGACGACCCTCCGGCGCCAGCAGACGATGGGCGGCGTCGAGGTAGGATGCCGGATCGTAGAGGTGCTCGAGGACGTGAAACATGGTGACAGCGGCGCAACTGCCGGGCGCGAAGGGCGCCGCGTTCAGCTTTCCGCAGACCACCGGCACGCCGTTTTGCCGCCAGGCGACCGTGGCCGCGGCCAGAGAAAAGTCGAGACCGGCTACCGGGTAGCCCCGCTCGGCCAGCATTTTGAGAAACAAGCCGCCGCCGCATCCGCAATCGAGGACAAGACCCTGTTCAAGACCACTGTTTTCAATTGCTTTCAAGACGAAGCGGATGTGGTCCCGGAGCACGGCGCGGCGGTAGAACTCCTCGAGCCGGGACGTCGCGTCCTGCTCGGGCACAAACCAGTACTCAGGGGGGTAGAACTGGCCAAGTTCCCGGACATCAGGCCAAGGGGAGAGGCGGATGAGTTTGCAGGCGGCGCACTCGACGACGTGGAAGACGCGGTCGGTGGTGTGGTAGAGGCGGTCGGTGGCCTGGAACAGGGTTCGCGAGGCGGGACTGTCGCATGCTGGGCACAACTCGGAAGCCGCCGGCGTTTCCGGTTCCGGGACCTCTTCCGCGGAGAGGTCTAGATGGATTCTTCCATGAGACGGCGGAGCGGAATGCGGAACCGGAACAGGAGGCTCTTCAGCTGGCTCGAAGTCAACCGGCGTTTGATCGAAGAGCGTTTCCTGAGCATCCTCGGCAACAGGGGCAGCGCCGCCATGTCCGCCCTGATGATGGCCCATGCCACCCGGAGTTTGCCGTGAAGTCCCGGAAACCGTCCGACCTCCCCCCGGCCCCTCGCCGCCGCCCAGATGCCGGCGCCGATCCTTGCGAGAAAGAACGCGCCGTTTAGCCACAGGAGACTCCACGGGAAGGTCTTTGCCGCGAGCAGAATGCGATTGCGTTCAATCAGTTCCAGCCTTTGAGTCGACAGAACTCCCAGGGTCGACCCGCGGTGATGCCGAACCACCGCCGTCGGGATGTAGAGACATCCCCATCCCGCCATTCTAGCGCGCATTCCGAGTTCGGCGTCATCGGCGTAGGCGAAGAAATCCTCATCGAAGCCGCCAATCTCGTCGAGCATCGCTTTGCGGTACATCGCAGCGCATCCGTCGGGCCAAAGCACCTCTTCGACTTGGTCATACTGGCCCTGGTCCCATTCTCCGCTGCCCCGGCCGCGGTTTTGGCCGTCGAAATAGATCAGGTGACCCGCCTTGTCAATGCGGCGCGGGTCCTCGTAAACAAGGATTTTCGATGCCGCCATGCCGATTTCCGGGCGTCCGTCGAAGGCGGAGAGCAGCGCCGCAAGCCAGCCGGGATCGGCTTCCGCATCGTTGTTGAGGAGGGCGATGAAGGGGGCGCGGGCGCGGGCGATCCCCTGGTTGTTGGCGGCGCAGAAGCCGCGGTTTTCGGCGTTCCGGATGAGGGTCAGGGGAGGGAACCCGGAGCCGAACTCGGTTTCGATGATCTGCGGGCCGCCGTCGGTGGATCCGTTGTCGACCACGATGATCTCGAAGGCCACGTCGCGCTGCTGAGACAGCGACGCCAAGCAGCGGCGGAGGAGGTCCTTGCGGTTGAAGTTGACGACGATGACGGAGGCAGAGATGTTGTCCGGGTGTTTCTGCACGCTGGTCAGTTGCGTCCCGCTTTGAGTATACTGTCCCTATGCTCCATGTAGGTGAACGGCTGAAGGAAGGCCGCCTTGTCCGAGGCGTTTCCCTCAACGAAATCGCCAACAAGACCCGCATCAGCGTCCGGTATCTGGAGGCTCTCGAGAAGGGGGACTGGAAACAGCTGCCGGGGGCCATCTTCGCCCGCAGTTTCGCCAGGCAGTACGCGGACTGCGTCGGCCTGGACATCACACCCTTTGAAGACGAGTTGCGCGAACGATTCGCCAACGAAGAAGTGACTCTTGCCGCTCCGTTCCGGCAGCGGCCCGTGGAACGCGCCCCGATCCGAATGCGGCCGCTGGCGGAAGTGGCGTCGGAGCTCATCGGCGCGTTTGATGAGAGAATATGGCAGCGGATGCCGAAGGCCGTTCTTTCTCTTGGGGCGGTGCTGGCGGTCTGTTCCGTTGTTTACGTGGGCTGGGAGCGCGTCATCCTGAACGGCAAGCCGACGACAGCCAGCCTGATCGCCGGTTCGCCGCTCACGAAACTGCCAGTGGATAAGACGCTGGCCGCGGCCTCCGAGGCGAGCCGGGAGCGCCAAGCCACATCGGCGGCGCATACGTTGAGCGGACAGACCAGCGCAATCGAACTTCAAGTGCCTCCCGGCGACGGCAACAACAAGGCGGTCCGGATCGTGGCGTCGCAGGAGACATGGGTTTCGATCACAGCCAACGGGAAGCCGCTGTTCAAGGGTATCCTTCAGCCGAGCGACGTGCGGCTGATGAAAGGCGTGTCGACGGCCAAGATGGTGATCGGCAACGCGGGCGGGGTGGAGGTGGAAACCGACGGGCGTCCGCTGGGCCCGATCGGGCCTCAGGGACAGGTTCGGGTCCTGTTGATCACCCCGAACGGTCCGAAGGTTGTCCGCACCCAGGACTTGGTGAAGACCGAGCCTGGGGCTGCCGATTCTCAAACCTAAACGGGCTGCGCCTCACAGCGGCGGAATGGGGCCGTTGTGTGGGAGAGGCCGCGGGTGACGGCGCCAGCCGTACAGGCGGGCGGGCCGGGAAGAGTTATAATTCAGCAGAGCGTGTTCAGCCGGCATCACCGCAAGGTTAAGATCCTCTTTGCCCTTGCCGACGTTTTCCTGGTCACCCTCGCCTTTCTGGCCGCCTACGAGGGGCGCTACTGGCTGCCGTTCGAACGGACCTTCTTCCTGAGCGCACCGGTCAAGGCTCTCCTGCTGATCGCGTGCGCGATTGCGTGGCCGCTGATCGGGTTCTGGTTCGGAGTCTACGAAAGGCCGGATTCGGCGCAGCCCCGGGTGATCCTGAGGGACGCGTTCAAACAGTCCGCACTCGGGGTGACGTCGATCATCCTGCTGCAATACTCTCTCCGGCTCGACCTGAGCCGGGGATTTCTCGCTCTGCTCGGCGTGTCGAGCTGGCTTCTGCTTTGTCTGTTCCGGTCCCACGCCGGCGCGGTGATCGGGTGGACGAGGCGGAAGTTCGGGGCCACACAGAACATCCTGATCGTGGGCTTGGGGGAGCGGGGGCAAAAGCTGGCGCGTTCGCTGGAGCGCTCGGGCGCTCATGGAATCAACCTGGCCGGTTTTCTTGATCCGGACGGGACAGGGGCGGAGCCGAGGGAGTGCCAAGGCCGACCTGTCTATGGACTGGACCGGCTTCCGACACTTCTCGAACGGCAGGTGATCGACGAAGTGATTTTCGCCGTCGACAGCGACCGGTTGGCGCGGCTGGAGGAAGTTTTCCTGCTGTGCGACGAGGTCGGAGTGCGCACGCGTCTGGTGCTGGATTTCTTCCCCCACGTCAACAGCGACGTGTACCTGGACCGATTCGAGTCGACTCCTCTGTTGACGTTCGCGGCCGCTCCGCACGACGAGATCACGCTGTTCGCCAAACGGGTTATCGACGTGATTCTGGCCGGCGCCGCGCTGGTGTTGCTCGCCCCGCTGATGGCGGGCGTGGCGCTCGTGATCCGGCTGACGTCTCCCGGGCCGGCCATCTTCCAGCAGGTCCGGTGCGGGCTGAACGGAAGGCGGTTCACGTTCTACAAGTTCCGGTCGATGGTCGAGAACGCTGAGGAGATGAAGGAATCGCTTCAGCATCTCAACCGCAAGGAAGTGGCGTTCAAGATCCCGGACGACCCGCGGCTGACACGGGTGGGGCGCTACCTGCGCCGCTACTCGATCGATGAGTGGCCGCAGCTGTGGAACGTGCTGAGAGGCGACATGTCGCTGGTGGGACCGCGGCCCGCCGTCCCCGAGGAAGTGGAACAATATAAGCGGTGGCAGCGAAGGCGGATGCGGATGCGTCCGGGCCTGACGTGCCTGTGGGCGCTCGAAGGCCGAGACGGGCTGGACTTTGAAACGTGGATGAAAAAAGACATGGAATACATCGATAACTGGTCTCTCGGCCTGGACTGGAAGATCATCATGCGCACGATCCCGCGGGTGCTTTCGGGGAAAGGGGCACATTAGTTCATGCATCTGGTTCCAACCCAGGAGGAAGTGCTGGCCCTGCTGAGGCAGACGGGGGCCTTGCGGGAGGGGCTGTTCGAGTATCCCAACGGCCGGATTGCCAACCACCACCTGCAAATGCCGCTGGCGTTCCGAAACTACCAGGTGATGCGGACACTCAGCGTGGGACTGAGCCGGCGGGTGAGGGCAAACGCGGAGATCCGGGCGGTGATTCCCGATCTGTCCGTGGTGGCGCCGGCGACGGGCGGACTACCGGTCGCCTTCGGGCTGTGCGAGGCGCTGCGGGCGCGGCGCGTCTACTGGGCCGAGCGCGAGAATGAGAACGAGCCGCTGCGCTTCCGCCAGTTTCTCGAGCAGGAGCGGAGCGAGAAGGTGCTGCTGTGCGACGACATTCTTCGCAGCGGGCGCAAGCTCAAGGAGTTGAAGAATCTTTGCGCCGCCAACGGGGTGGAAGTGGTCGGACTGGCGGTGGTGGTCTTCCAGCCGAACCCCGACATGGAGGACCTGGGCGACGTGCCGCTCTTCTACCTTGCGAAGCTGAATTCGCTGTTCAAATCGGCCGCGGATACCTTCGCCGGATTCAAGCCCGGCCAAGTGCCGATCAAGATCTGGGTCTGACAGGGACGCTCTTCATGCACCGGGCGAGCGTCTGGGTTTTCTGCGTCGCAACGGTTGCGGCCACGGCTGAGAAAGTGGAGTTCCGCGCCGGAGTCGCGCGCGCCGACATTACGCCGGCCGAGCCGATCCGGATGGCTGGTTACGCGTCGCGGACGCATTCTTCGACCGGGGTGTCGACACGCCTGTTCGTCAAGGCTCTGGCGCTCGAAGACGCCAAGAAGAACAGGATTGTGATTCTTACGACGGACCTGCTCGGACTGCCACGCGCCTTCACGGAAGAAGCCGGCGCGAGGATCGAGAAACAGTTTGGACTGCGGCGGGCGCAAATTGTGTTCAACTCCTCGCACACACACTCGGGTCCAGTGCTGCGTCCGAACATGCGGGAGATGTACGATCTGACGGACGCCGAATGGTCGGTGATCGAGCGGAATTCCCGAAGGATCGTCGATGCGCTGGTCACCGTCGCCGGCGCAGCCTTGGGTGACCTGGCGCCGGCGACGATCTCTTTTGGACAAGGCAAGGCCGGCTTCGCGGTGAACCGGAGGGAGTTCACGCGGAACGGCGTCGTGCTGGGAGTAAACCCGAAGGGACCGGTCGATCATTCCGTGCCCGTCATCCATGTCCGGGGAGCCGACGGCGCCACCCGCGCGATTCTGTTCGGATACGCCTGCCACAATACGACTCTCGGAGCGGACTTCTACGAGATTGACGGCGACTATGCCGGCTATGCTCAACAGGAACTCGAAAGCCGTTATAAGGGCTCAGCGGCCCTCTTCGTGGCGCTGTGCGGCGGCGACCAGAACCCCCGGCCCCGTGAGAGCAAGGAGCACGCGATCCGGCACGGGCGGGACTTGGCGGATGCGGTCGCATCGGTAGTGGCCGGGCCCGGGCGGCCATTGCACGGGCGGTTCCGGGTTGCGCTGCAAATGGTAGACTTGCCGCTGCTTTTTCACGACAGGGAGACGTTTGAGAAGGAGTTGAAGGACACGAACGTCTACCGTACACGCCGCGCCCGGGCGATATTGAAACTCTATGACGAGCGGCGCCCGCCCCGGAGCGTCCCGTACCCCGTCCAAGCGCTCGGCCTGGGCAAAGGGCTGACGCTTATCGCGCTAGGGGGCGAAGTGGTGGTCGACTATGCGTTGCGCGCCAAGCGGGAGTTCGGCCACAAGGGGGACGTGATCGTCGCCGCCTATTCGAACGACGTGATGTGTTACATTCCTTCGCTTCGCGTGCTTCGGGAGGGCGGCTACGAAGCCGACACGAGCATGATCTTTTACGGCATGCCGTCGAAGTTCACGGACGAAGTAGAGGAGTTGATTTTCACAACGCTACGGAAGGTAATGGCTCGCGTTCGATAGGGGAGGCGGGGCGTGGGGCGAGCCTCGCGTAGACGCACAGGTCAAGCCATGCGCCACCCGCCCACTGCGCCTCCCGCAGCACGCCTTCGAGTTGAAATCCGAGCCGCTCAGGAATCGCGCAACTGCGGCGGTTTCCGGTGGCGCAGCGAATTTCGATCCGGTGGAGCCGGTAATGGTCGAAGGCGATGCCGATCACCGCTCGGCAGGCGGCGGTGACGAGGCCCCGGCCTTCGAAGGCGGAGTCGATCCAGTAGCCGAGCGAGGAGGATTGATTGTGCCGGTCGATCGGGTGAAGTCCGATGGCGCCAGCCAGTTCGCGGTCTACCCAAATGCCCGCATGGAAGCCGAGTCCGGCGGCCCATTGACCGGTTGCCTTCTGGATGAAGACGCGGGTGTCGTCCTCTGAGCGTGTGAGGTCTACCCAGGGCAGGTAGGTCCGCAGGCGGTCACGGTTGCGTTCGACCAGCCGGTGCAGCCGGGGAGCGTCGAGAGGTTCAAACAGGCGCAGCTCAGAGGATGGGGCAACCGGGCATGGGAACATAACATAAGTCTATATGATTCTATCGGTTAGATGCTGACCAGAACACGGGTAGCGCGACTGGGGGGCAACCCGACGGGATGTTCCCCACTTACGCGGCCTGAATCCTCCCAATGCACATGGCCAAGGCACCACAAACATGGGCTTGTGGTAGCCTTGGTACTAGTCTAAAGTCGAAAAAGTGTTGTACCGATGGTCAGGAATGACTCTCTACGGTCACTTGGGGGGCGAACTTTCGCTCGGGCGTGATCAGTGGGCTGAGTTACTGCGACTGGCCCGGAGCATGGGGTGGAAGCCGGGAGGAACGCTGCGGCCGCCCGTCAATTTTGACGGTCCGGACCGGGAATGGAGCGGGGAATACGATCCGCCCGAAGGGCAGACGGTGACGCGGAGCGATTCGGCGGCGCTGGCGGCGGCGTTGGAGCGGGTGCGAAGCAAGGCGAAGACGTTCACGGAGGCAGACCGCAAGCGGTACATCCGTTTCTTTGCGTCGGGGCCGTTCGTGGTGGCGCAGCCGTTCGGGCTGAGTGCCGACATCGCGAACCTGGAGATGGCGCTGCGCGGGGCGCACGAACCGGTACAGCCGTCGATGGAGCCGATCCGGCCGGAGGCGGGCGAAGACGGGGGCAGTTCCACGCCCGCCACGAAGTCGCGGCCGGCGCAGGTAAGAAACCGCATCTGAGTACGAGCCGAACGCAGCGGATCTCCGCGGGCGAACCGATTGCGACCGTGTCAGGCAACAGGACGTTCTTCAGCGGTTCTTATACGCCTGGCGGGCTTCGAGAATCTGGCGCGCGTGTGCCTCCGCATGCTCCGTGTAGATGCGGAGCAGGTCTTTGAGCGTCAGAGGGCCCCGTTCGGTGTGATGCCCGCTCCGGGCAAAGGTTTCTTCGGGAAGATCTTTGAGCAGTTCGTAATTGTCGGCCCGGGTTCTCCGGAACGACTCCAGGATCTGCGCGATGCGCCGTGTGGAGCTGTTCAGCCGCGCGCACCACGCTTTTTCGTCGTAGGCGGTCAAAGTCGGGTTTTCTTCGGCGATGACCTGACGAAAACGCATGGCGCCGACGTACTCGGCGTCCGCCAGGTGCGCTGCGATCTGCCGAGGCGTCCACTTTCCCGGCCCCGGCGAGAAGTCGAGTTCGGGGTTTGCCGCTCCCGTCGTCGCCATCGAAAGCAGTTCGGCGCCGCGCCGGAACCGCTCGAGCAGATCGAGAATCTCCCCCATCTCAGTAATAGTCGGCGCAGCTCATGTAATAGCCGCACTCGTCGCAGACCAGTTTGCACCTATGTTCGGTGAGGCGCCGCGAGCAGGCGGGACAGAACAGAATCGGATCGAGTTGCGCCTCCCCCGGGTCCGGGTGGGATGTTTCGGCGCCGGTTTGGGGTTGTGGATGCAAGTTCAATTATACTTGGGCTAGCGAACCAGGAACCACTCATGCAGAAGAAACTGGCCCTGCTGTTGATCATGGCGGCTGCCGCCGGGACCCCGCAACGCCGCCAGCCGGACCCGCTGGCGCGCCGGCCCTCGCGGGGCCTGCGCGGCGGCGTCGCGGCGGGCACGGATCATGGCACCGAAGTCGGGCTGCGCATTTTCCACCAGGGTGGCAACGCCATTGACGCGGGCGTGGCCATGACGCTGGCCGGGGCGGTGGCCGAATACTCCCACTTCGGTTTCGGCGGGGAGGCTCCGGTCCTGATCCGCACGCGCGAGGGCAGGATCTACTCGATCGCCGGCGTGGGCACCATGCCCCGAAAGGCGACGGCGGAGTTTTTCCGGCAGCGGAGGATGCAGCCGGGGGAGATCTTCGCCGATTCGATCGAGCGCGGCGGGCTGAAAGGGATGGTCCCGGTGGCCGGCCTGATGCCGGCCCTTGTTCCCGGCATGGTCGACGCGGTGCTGGTCGCCTTGAAGGAGTTCGGGACGAAGTCCTTCGCCGAGGTCGTGCAGCCGGCGCTCGAGCTGGCCGACGGCATGCCACTGGACGAGATGCGGGCGGGGTCGATCGCGCGATCGCGAAAATTCTTTGAGATCTGGCCGACGTCGATGAAGGTGTTCATGCCGGAGAACCGGATCCAGTATCCGGGAGAGATTTTCCGGCAGCCGGATCTGGCGCGAACCATCCGGCGGATGGTGGAGGCGGAGAAGAAGGCGCGGGCCGCGGGCATGTCGCGGCAGGGGGGCATCGAGGCCGTCCGCAACTACTTTTACCGTGGCGAAGTGGCCCGGAAGATCGATCAGTTCGTCCGCGAGCACCACGGCCTGTTGACCTATGAAGACATGGCGGCGTTCCGCCTTCAGCCGGAGGAGGCCGTCACGACGAAGTACCGCGACGTCGAGGTGCACAAGCCTGGATTCTGGAGTCAGGGTCCGGTGCTGTTGCAGGCCTTGAACATACTCGAAGGCTACGACCTGAAGTCGCTCCGCTTCAACTCGGCCGAGTACCTCCACCGCCTGGTTGAAACAATGAAGCTGGCCTACGCCGATCGTGACACTTACTATGGCGACCCGCTGCTGGCCAAGGTTCCCGCCGAGAGGCTGCTCTCCAAGGAGTACGCCGCCGAGCGGCGCTCCCTGGTCGGCTCCCGGGGTTCGCTCGATTTCCGGCCGGGCCAGATCGCCGGTTCCCCGTACCGCCATCCCGCAGACAGCGAGCTGGTGCAGCTTCGCATCGACGACGCCCTGATGGCCCGCGACACGACCTGCGTCAGCGCCGTAGACAAGGACGGCGCGATGTTCGTGGCCACACCGTCCGGGGCGTGGCTGCCGTCGGTCATCGCCGGCGACACGGGGATTCCGCTCACGCAACGCGCCCAGAGCTTTCTGCTGGTGCCTGGCCACCCGAACGAACTTTCCGGAGGGAAGCGTCCGCGCGTCACGCTGAGCCCGACGTTAGTGACGCGCAACGGCAGGCCGTTGCTGGCGATGTCGACTCCCGGGGGCGACAACCAGGACCAGGCGCTGCTCCAGCTGCTGCTCAACACCGTCGAGTTCGGCATGGACGCCGAGGAGGCCGTGGAGGCGCCGCGGTTTCAGACACGCCACCTGGTGTCCAGTTTCGACAATCACGCGATGGGGCGCGGCGAACTCCTTCTCGACGACCGCATCCCGGCTTCGGTGATCGCCGAGATGAGTTCGCGAGGGCACAAAGTATCCTCCCGGAGCAAGTGGGCCAGCGGGTCCTCGCCAGTGATCATCCGCGTACTCGACAATGGAGTGATCGAGGCAGCGGCGGATCCGTATGGATTCCGCGCGGCCGCCGGCGCATGGTGAGAACGCCGGTTCGCCATCCTGACGGAATGGAAAACCTTTGGCTGTTTGAACCCCACGAGCAGAACCCGCCGGACCGTCCCGGTTTCGCCGCGGCGCTGGCGGCCAAAGTGAAGCAGGCCGCGGAGAAAGGCGTCTACTTCGGAACCAGCTCCTGGAAGTATGAAGGCTGGATTGGCCAGATTTACACGCCGTCACGCTATCAAACGCGGGGAAAGTTCAGCCGCCGGAAGTTTGAGGAAACCTGCCTCGCCGAATACGCCGCCGTCTTTCCGGTTGTCTGCGGCGATTTTTCGTTCTACCAGTTTCCGGCGCCGGATTACTGGAGCAGGCTGTTCGCGTCCGCTCCTCCACCACTCGAGTTCGCGTTCAAGGTCCCCGAAGAGATCACAGTGCGCACGTGGCCGTCCCATGCCCGCTACGGTCCCCGCGCCGGCATGGAAAACGACGCTTTTCTGAATGCGGAGCTGTTCTCGCGCCTCTTCCTGGAGCCGCTGGGGCCGTTCCGGTCCCGCGTGGCCGTTCTGATTTTCGAATTCGGCGCGTTTCCGCGAAGCGTCTACGCCCACGAGGAGGAGTTCGCCGGCGATCTCGACCGATTTCTGTCGCAGCTCGATCCGGGCTGGCGCTACGCGGTGGAGATTCGAAATCCGGAGTTCCTCGGGAGCGCCTATCTTGCCTGCCTGCGGCGGCACGGTGTTGCGCACGTGCTCAACGCCTGGACGCGGATGCCGGAACTGGGATCCCAGATGCAGGCGCCGGGGATCGAAACGGCCGACTTTGTGGTGACGCGGGCCCTGCTCCGGTTCGGGCGCAGCTACGAGGACGCGGTGGCGAGGTTTCAGCCCTATAGCCAGGTGCAGGACCCGAATCCGGCCGCCCGGTCGGCGCTCCGCGTCATCGCGCGGCGCGCCATCGCGTCCAAACGGCGGGCCTATCTGTTTGTCAACAATCGCCTGGAAGGCAACGCCCCCGGAACCATCGACGCGGTGCTGGGCGAGGACGATTTCGGGAGCGGCGATTGAAAGAAAAGCGGGCCACATCCCTGATCTTCGCGATCATGGTGCTGGACCTCCTGGGCGCGGGAATTCTGCTTCCGATTCTGCCGTACTACGTCCGGGCCTATCGCACCGACGCGCTGACGGTTGGATTGTTGTCGCTGGCGTTCTCGGCCGCTCAGTTTCTGTCGAGCCCGGCGCTTGGGGCCGTTTCGGATCGCATCGGCCGGCGTCCGGTCCTGCTGTGGAGTATCTTCGGATCGGCCGCCGGCTACTTTCTGTTTGGACTGGCGGGGTCGCTGTGGATGCTGTTTGCGGCCCGCCTGCTCGACGGCGTCACCGGCGGCAACATCTCCACGGCACAGGCGTACCTGGCGGACATTTCGGCGCCAGGTGACCGCGCGAGGAACTTTGGTCTCGTCGGAGCGGCCTGGGGCATTGGGTTTGTCGCGGGTCCCGCGCTGGGAGGAGCGCTGGCGGGTTTTGGACTGGCCGCCCCCGCTTTCGGAGCGGGAGTGTGCTCGCTGCTGACCTTCGCCGCGGCGTACCTGTTTTTGCCCGAGTCGCTTCCTTCGGCGCGGCGCGCGCAGTCAGGCGTCACGCTGGCCGCCGTCAATCCCTTTCGGCAACTGGCATGGGGCATCCGCCACGCGTCGCTGGCGCCCGTGCTGGCCGCAGTCTTTCTGTTTCACTTCCCGATGGCCGGGCTCCAGAGCAACTTTTCGCTGTTCACGCTCGAGAAGTTCGCCTTCACTCCGTCGGACAACGCCTGGGCGTTCGTGTTTCTAGGCGTCATGGTGTCCCTTCTTCAGGGACTGATTCTGCGCCGGTTCGTCAAGGACTTCGGCAAGACCGCCTACCTATACCTGGGCCTATGGATCATGGCGGCGGGCTACGTGGTGCTGGCGTTCTCTCCGAACGTGGCAATCCTCTATGTATCGATGGTGTTGACCGCGCTGGGAAGTTCGCTTGCGGCTCCCACGCTGACGGCGCTCGTATCCCAATGCGTTCCGGAGGATCAGCAAGGCGCCGCGCTCGGCGTCAACCAGTCCGTGCTCAGTCTCACGCGCGTGGCGGGACCCGTTTGGGCGGGGTGGCTGTTCGACGTCTGGGGTCCGCCGGCGCCCTACTGGACAGCGGTCTTTTGGCTTGGGTGCGCGTTACTGTTGATTTCCGCCCGGCGCGGGAGGTGACGGTTCCGCCTCCCTGGCGCGCCGCTCGGCCAACACCTGAAGGGCGCGACGAGCCGAATCCCGCACCGACGGGTCGTTGCTCCGCGCCGCTTTCTCAAGGTGAGGAATCGCTTCGATCCGGCCCGCGGCGGACAGCGCGACGGCCAGGCTCAGGTGCGCCTCGGCGAGGTTCGGATCGGCGGCGAGGGCGCGGCGGAAGTATTGAATCGCGGCCGCCGCGTCGCCGCGGGCCCCGGCCAGGTTGCCGAGCTGATGGAACGCGGCGGCAAGGTTCGGATCAAGCCGGGTGGCCGCCAGCAACTCCCGTTCCGCGCCGGCGTATTCGTGCTGGCGGACGAGAAAGGCGCCGTAGTAGAGGCGGACTTCGGCCAAGTCCGGATCGAGACGGACGGCGCGGCGCAAATGGCGGCGAGCGCCCTCGGTATCGCCGCGGATCGACAGCAGGTTCCCCAGCCGCCCGTGGGCCAAGGCATGGTCAGGCTGCAACAGGACGGCTTCGCGCAGCGCTTGAATCGCTCCCGACATGTCGCGCAGTTGCTCGTAGGACAGCGCCAGTTGCAACCGGGGCGCCGGCTGGTCAGGATCAGCCGCGATGGCGGCCCGCGCTGATTCAGCGCCTTCCCTTGTCTGCCCCATCAGGATGTGGACCTCGGCGCGAACCGTCAGGGTCTGCCAGTCTTCCGGGGAGTCGCGCAGGAGCGCCAGCGCCGCCGCAAGATCGCCTTTACGAACGAATTCGCCGGCGCGTTCCGCCGCGCCGGGCTCGCGCTGAGGCGGTCTCCACGGCTGAGGCTCACGGCCGGCCACGGACCGCCGGATGAAATGATCGACGGCGAAGGCTCCTGGAATCCCCGCCAACTCACGCTTCGGCATGTGGCAATCCAGACAATCGCCGGGAGGTTTGTGCGCCTGCCGGTGGCAGCCGACGCACTGGTCCCGCGCGCGCGTAACTGTCCGCTGCGGGGCCTCGCCGTGAGGGTCGTGGCAGCTCACGCAGGCAAGCGACCCGCTGACAGTGAAGCAGCGGGACAAGGCGAGCCGGTCTCCCGCCGAGTTGAGATCGAGGCCGCCGCGCCCGCTTTCGCTTCCATGGCCGGCCCCGGAATGGCACCCGATGCAGGATTTGGTTCCGTCGAGGCGGGGGAGCTTCAGCCTTGCGTTGGCTTGCCGGGCCGTCCGGACGTGCGCGGCGGCGGGGCCATGGCAGGTTTGACAGCCGATGGGCTCCGCTTGGGTCGGGCCGCGGTCGTGCGAGCCGGAATGGCACGGGACGCAGGTGGTCGCGGCGGGGGCGCGGAAATCCGGGTGGCGGGCGGTGTCGTAGCCGGGCGCCATCCACCAGTGGCCTGGCCGTTGCGCGTACCACGCCACCGGGAGCACCTTGGGGCCGGCCGGAGTTCGCCGCAGGAACGAGCGGACGCGGCGGCCCGAGCCGACCGAGAAGTCGATGGAGCCCGTCCATACCGCGTCCGGTTCGGCCGCATCGGAAGTATCGCGGCGCGTCACCAATCCGCTGCCGTCAATCGCCTCCACCGTGTAGATTCGTTCCGAAGGGCGGTGATCGACGCGTCCGGCAGGTTCCCGCCACGCGCCGGGAGGCAACGTCCGGAAGGACCGCACCTTGGCCGAGCCGGCGAAGGTCCTGGCGATGGCGGCGTGGCAGCCGCCGCAGGAGGTTTCCACCGCCCATGGACTCTCCGCGGTCCGGCGGGAGTTCGTACGGACAACCCAGCAGGCGCCGGCGGCGGCTAACAAAAGGCCCACCGCGCCCATCGCAATCCATCCTCCGGGTCTCCTCACGAACTCTAGTTTATCCTTCGCCGGCGGGGAGCATATCAGGCTGTAAGATCAAGGAATGACGAACAGGCTGCGCGACCTGCCGGCCGTACACGAGGTCCTGTCCGCCCTGGACGATCTGGCGCCGCGGTTCCCGCGCGAACTCATGGTCCGCCACATACGCGCGGCGCTGGACGCGGCGCGTGTTGTTTTGCGAGCGTCTGACGAGGAGCCAGTCCCCGATGTGTCCGCGATCGCCCGCCGATCGCTCGAGGCGCTCGAAGAGCCCTCGCTGCGCCGCGTCATCAACGCCACGGGCGTTATTCTCCACACCAATCTCGGCCGCGCCCCGTTGCCTGGCAGGGGATACTGCAATCTCGAGTACGACCTGGCGGCGGGCCGGCGAGGCAAGCGCGACGTCCACGTGTCGCGGCTGATCGAAGAGCTGGTGGGCGCGCCGGGAATCGCGGTCAACAACAACGCCGCGGCGGTGTTCCTCGCCCTCAACGAGATCGCGGCCGGCGGAGAGGTTATCGTCTCGCGCGGTGAACTGATCGAGATAGGGGACGGCTTTCGGATACCGGACATCATGCAGCGTTCCGGCGCGGTTCTGCGTGAAGTAGGAACCACCAACCGGACGAGGATCGAGGACTACCGGTCCGCACTCAGCGAGAGGACACGGATGCTGATGATCGTCCATCGCTCGAACTTCCGCATCGAGGGCTTCACCGCGAAGCCGGCGCGGCGGGACCTGGCTGAACTGGCCCGCGAGGCTGGATTGCCACTCTACGAGGACCTCGGAAGCGGCTGCCTGGCCGACCTGGGCGACTACGGAGTCGACGAACCGCGCCCGGCGGATTCGATCGCCGAAGGAGTGTCGCTGGTGTCGTTCAGCGGCGACAAGCTTCTAGGCGGGCCTCAGGCGGGAATCCTTGCCGGCGATGCTGAGCTTGTGGCGCGCCTGCGCCGCAACCCGATGTTTCGGGCCCTGCGGCTGGACAAGCTGATCCTCGAAGCACTGGAGACGACGTTGCGCAATACGCTGTTGGAACGGTGGGACGCGATCCCCGCGTTGGCCATGATCCGCCAGAGCGGCGAAGCGCTGCGCCGCCGGGCTCTCGATTTCCTCACGCGCCTGGGCGGGGGTGAACTCGTCCGCGGTGAATCGCTGGCCGGCGGGGGCTCGACGCCGGAGCAGCCGCTGCCGGGATGGCTGATCGCGGTGAAGCCCGCTTCGGCCGCCGCGTTTGAACGCCGCCTCCGCACGGCGGATCCTCCTGTGGTGGCGCGGGTCGAGGACGACCGTGTTCTCATCGATCTCCGCACGGTATTGCCGGAGGAGGAACCGGCGCTGCTGGCGGCGCTGGCGCGGGCCGCGAGCAAGTAGGATCGGCCGGGCTGGCTACCGCTTGCGGACGGTGTCCCGCGGAAAATCGGCCGGCGGCTTCAACGTGACTTTGCCGGTTGCGGCCCACTCGACTCCCCGTTGCAGCGTGGCGGCGAAACCCGCGCAACGCATGGCCTCCACGTCGTGCCCCAGGGTCGTGTGGAAAACGCGCCCCTTGCCGTAGGACACGGTGAACAGCATCGGTTCGTGATCGCCGGTCCCGCCGGTAGCGGGATCCGAGTAGGCGGTCGAGAGCAGCGTGATGTCGCTGGCCGGGCCGCGGAGGCTGTCGTACAGTTCGTCCTCGGCATGCATCCAGCGCGAGGGCAGCCCTTTCGTGATGGGATGACGCGTATTCCTGTTGATCACTTGGAAGGCGTGACGCCGGCCATGATGTCCTCCCCTGCCGGGACGCGTGTCGAGAACCAGCCTACCGTCCCGGAACTTGGCGTACGGGCCGTCCTTCTCGTTGCGATCGCCCCAGCCTCCGAGCGCGATCATCCGGTTGTATTCGGGCCATTCCGGAAACGAATTGTTGGCAGCGTGGACCGGGACAAATCCCCCGCCGGACCTCACGAACGCTTCAAAGCGCCGCTTCGTCTCCTGGCTCCAAGGCTCGCCGTTGTAGTTCGAAACGACCACCTTGAACGCCGCGAAGTCGGGCCGGAAGGACGCCATATCACCGCCCTTCGGCGGCGTAGTAGCGACCTCCACCGAAAACAGTCCGGTCTCCTCGAGGATCCTGCGAATGACCGGCGTGGTCTCCATCCACTTGTGGTTGTTCTGCCCGTCAACGAGCAGCACACGGATCCTTTCCGCGCCGGGGGCTGCCGCGGCCAGCGAGAGCACGAGGAGAGCGTGTCGAAGCATTGTCATTGAGAATTGTGGCAGAAATCGCACCCGTTGCCGGCCTTGTGACGGGCGTGGCACTGCATGCAGCTGTACATGTTGGTCGGCTTCTCCTTGAACAACACCTCTCTGTCGGCCACTGGTCCGTGGCAGGTGTCGCAGGAAAAGCCGGCGTCCTTGACGTGCGAGGCGTGCGAAAACCAGACATAGTCCGGGAGTTGATAGATGCGAGCCCAAGGCACGGGATCCTTCGCCTTGGCGAGCGCGGCCAGTTTCTGGATGTGCGGACTTTCCTTCCTGATGGCGACGTGGCACGCCATGCAGGTCGACTCCTTGGGCAGACCCGCCTGAAACCCCGGATCTTTGATCGGATGGCAGTCGACGCATTTCAGGCCGGTGGCGACATGCTTTTTGTGGTCGAACGGGATCGGCTGTTCCGGTGGCGCTTTCGGCAGCTGCTCCTCCACCTGCGGCGGCGCCGGTTTCTGCGCCCACAGCGCCAGCACGGCGGCGGCTACGATGACGACGGATGCCCTGCTCATAGCGAAAATGCCACGATCTCGTCGCTGGCTTTCGAGCCGTCTTTTCCTCCACCGGCCGCGATCACGACGTACTGCCGGCCGCCGGCCTCGTAGGTGCAGGGCGTGGCGAATCCGCCCTGGTTCAGTTTGTGCTCCCACAACACCGCGCCGGTGTCAGAGTCAAAAGCGCGAATCATCTTGTCGAAGGTGCCGGCCTTGATCACCAGGCCGCCGGCTGTGCAGATGGCGCCGCCGTGTGATGGCGTCCCGGTTTTCGGAATCCCCCGCCGGGTCAACTCCGGAAACTCTCCGTTGACCACGCGCCACCGGAAATCTCCCTTGTCCATGTCGACGGCAGTCATGTGACCCCAGGGCGGCCGGATCGCAGGGTAGCCCTCGGGGTCGGTGACCGGCGCGCGGTCGACAAGGGCGTACCGGAATCCGTCGTTCGGATCGGCGTCCTTGAGGATCACGCGATTGGTCCACTCGTCAGAGCCCACAAACGCGAGGTTTCGTTCGGGGTCGTAGGCGAGCCCGCCCCACAACGGGCCTCCGCGAAAGCCGGGATGGATTAGCGTGCCGGACTTGCGCAGCGGCGTAAACAGCGCGCCGGCGCTCGCCTTATCCCAGATCGCGCTCACGTATTTGTGCGCTTCCGGGGAAATGTCGGTGATGTCTTCCTTGCGGAAGCCCTGGCGAGAGAGAGGGGGAGGCTTGACGGGCATCGGCTGGGTCGGCCACAGCTCCTCGCCGTCGATGTCGGCTTTCGGGACGGGGCGTTCCTCGATCTCGAACACCGGCCTGCCGGTTGCGCGCTCGAACACGAACAGGAAGCCCTGCTTGGTGACCTGCGCCACGACGTCCAGCGGCTTGCCGTCTTTGCGGATCGTCAACAGCGCTGGTTGGGCGGGGAGATCGTAGTCCCAGGTGTCGTGGTGAACGGTCTGGAAGTGCCAGACTCGTTCTCCGGTGCGGGCGTTCAAGGCGAGCACGCAATTGCCGAACAGGTTGGCGCCTTTGCGGTCGCCGCCGTAGAAATCGAACGACGGCGAGCCGATCCCGGCGAACACGATTCCCCGCCTGAGGTCGACGCTCATCCCGGCCCAACAGTTGGTGCCGCCGGCGCGCTTCCAGGAGTCGCCTTCCCAGGTATCGTGGCCGAACTCGCCGGGCTTCGGAATCGTGTGGAAGATCCAGCGGCGTTTGCCGGTGCGCGCGTCATAGCCGCGAATATGTCCCGGAGCCTCCGGATACGGACCCTCGCCGCCTCCCCCGCCGGTGATGACGAGATCGTCGAACACCACAGGGGGCGACGTATGCTTGAAGGACAGGCCGGTCATGTCGTGGTCGAAGTTTTCCTTGAGGTCCACGACGCCGGCCGAACCGAATTTTCGGTCCAGTTCTCCGGTGACGGCGTCGATCGAGTAGAGCATGTCCTGCACGGTGGCGAAGATGCGCTTGTCGTTGCCCTGCCGCCAGAAAGTAACGCCACGATTCACGCCGGGGGACCTCCGGGAGCGGCTGTTCTTCAAGGGATCGAAGGTCCACTTTGTTTCACCTGTGCGCGGGTCGAGGGCCCTGACTTTGAGCTGGCAAGTTGTCAGGTACATGACACCGTCCACGACGATCGGGGTACACTCGATCGCGGTCGCCGGGCGCTCCATCGCGTCGCCGGTCCGATGGACCCAGGCGACGCGCAGCCGGGAGACATTCGTCCGGTTGATCCGTTTCAGAGGAGAGTAGCGGCTGGCGCCGTCATCGCCGCCATAGACGCGCCATTCGCTTCCGGGGGAGGGGGTCTTGGAGGAGGCCGCGGCCGCCGCGGCGGTCTGAAGGAAGAGTCTTCGTCGCATCAAAGAGGAAAGACCAGTATATCGCCCGCCGATTCAGCGGCCGGGACGGAGGATCTCGCCCCAGGCGACGTGCAGAGCCTCGAGCGAACCGTCATGACTACGCGAGGCGCGCACAAACACGCGGGTGTAGACAGGAAGGCCGGACGGTTCGACCAGGCGGCCCATGTCGCTGAACATCGTGTCGCTCCGGATCGTGAAGGAGCGCTCGCCCTGGCCCCGGACGCGCACCGTCAGATGCTTGTCATCGACCGCGCTGACCACGCCGGAATAGGTGAGGCTTCCCCGCAGCCAGAGGGTATCAAGGTACGAGCGGGCGTAGAGCGGCAGGCGGAATCCGTTGGCCGGCGAGGGAGGGAGGCGGCGGAACTCCCCTTGCCGGATGTACAGCGTCTGGACGCTGCACCGGTTCTCGCCTTCCCGGAAGTCCCCGATGATCTCGACGGCATCGCCGATCCGGACGCCGTGCGGATGAATGCGAATGCCGGCGCGCATCAGGTGGCTGGCGGGCAGAACGCGGCACCGTGTAACGCGGTGGTCTTCGCTCCGGACGGCCAGTTCGCCGGCCAGGCCCCGGACCTGCCACTCAATCAGTTCGCCCTTGAGGATCCGCACGGGAGGCTGTTCCTGGCCGAAGAGCGCAACGACAGCGGCCAAAGAGAGGAGGAACCAACACATCATGCCGGTGACAACAGATCCAGTATACGCCCGCGAGGGACCGGCGCCGGTTCGCCGTCTAGTCGGAGAGAATCCCGTAGTAGCGCGCCATCCAGTAAGGAAGCAGATAGTCGATCCCCGGCCCTTCAATCAGCCCCGGTCCGCCCCCGGAAAGCTGGAACGGACTCCGCTGCCACAAGAAATCCGTTCTCACGCGGAGGGGCACGGGCAGAGGATCGCAAGCGCGGTTCTCGCCACAAGCGGCGAACTCCGCCCGGCGATCGACCCAAAGATCCCGCCGCGGCCGCGTCAGCCATTCTTCCAGCATGCGGACGACGCCTGCGTCGCGGGCCGCGTCAGGTCCTCTCACGGCGCGGTCGATCAGGTCGAAGAAGGCGTTCCCATGGCCGTCGAGCGTGTTGCGGAGGACGGCGAACGATCGGTCGTAGTTGCGCTTCACGAAGCCGCTATCGCCGCCCGTGAGCAGTCCGTAGAAGGTGATGTGATCGAGGTTAAACTTGAAGTACGATTCGTGGGGTTCCATCACCTCGGCCGCGATCGGGAGGACGGTGGCGCCGGAGGAGAACGCCGCCCGCCAGGAGTAGTCCGAACCGAAGCGCCCCTCGTTGGCGCGTCGGCCCAGCTTGAGGAGCATCAGTTGCTGGTCCGCCCGAAGCGCGAAGGAGGTGCTTACCTCTCCGTCCGGCATCACGACGGCCCAGTTGTGGGCGCGGAGGTTATCGAGCATCCGGGTGGCGAGGCCGCGCGCGGCGTCGCGCACCTGCGGATCGTCGACCAGGTTCCAGACGGCGGTAAGGCCGAAGAAGACTCCGAGGTACTGGTCGCGCGACGTATTTCCCACCCAGACCCAGACGGCCCCGTCCAGCATCCGGTGGTGGAATCCGTGATGCTGTTCTTCGCCGAGCAGCGCGGCGGCATGCGGAGAATCCGCCGGCACAGCGCAACGGGCGAGCAGGCCCGTCCCGGTGACATCGACAAGCAGCTGGATCCCTTCCAAGCCGACTCGGACGCCGTTGAGGGAATCGGGAGATTTCCGGACGGCATAGCGGTAGGCCTCAGCCGCCAGGTAGTGGCCTGTCCAGATCGCCGAATCTCCGCAGCGGGTATAGCCGACGATCTCCGTGCTGTCGTAGCCGCGGAAAACCGGGTCGAGAATCGCCCCGTAGGGAAGATGGCGGGAGCGCAAGTCGGCGAGAATTCTTGCCGCGTCCGCCTCGGCGGCGGAAACGGCAGCCACGGACAGGGCGAACGCCAACCAGAATCGCACCATTCACCTCCGCCATCCCCTATTATAGCTTCGAGGGTCCCCAGGCCATGCCCGCCGGAACGCCGAAGCGAGATCGAGCCCGCCGGGCGCGTGGCAGGAGTGCCCGCTCCGCCGTGGACGGAGGCCGCCTGTGACGCCGCTGCTATCCGCCGCGTGGCTGTGGATCGCTTCGCCGCATTTCGAACTCGTCACCGACGCCGGCGAGAAGAAAGGCCGGCAGCTGATCGCTCGAATGGAACAAATCCGAGCCGTATTCAGCGAATCGATCGGAGGGCGATCGCAGCCTCTGCCGGTGCGCCTGTTTCTGTTCCGTTCGGAACGGGAGTTTCGCGATTACCGGCCGTCGTCGGCGACGCGCGGCTTCTTCCAAAGCGGCCCCGAGCGGGATCACATCGTCATCCTCGACGCCGGCGAAGAAACCGACCGGGTGGCGTTTCATGAGTACGTCCACCTCGTGATGAACCACTCCACGGCAGCGCTGCCGTTGTGGCTCGAAGAGGGAACGGCGGAGTTCTATTCGACGCTTTCGTGGAGGGATGGCCGCCTGAGTGTCGGTTCGCCGATCGGCAACCACGTTCGCGTGCTGCTGTCCCAGAGTTGGCTGACCGCGGCGCAACTGGAGGCTGTCACGCGGTCGGCCGGCGTGTACAACGAGGCCAGCCGCGCCGGACTGTTCTACGCCCAGAGCTGGGCGCTGGCTCATATGCTCAATATGGGCGCAACCTACGGGAAGCACATGCCGCGATTCGCCGAACTGCTGGACCAGGCGACACCGGCGCCGCTGGCTTTTGAGCAGGCGTTCGGGCGCCCGTTCGAGGTTGCCGTCTCGGAGTTGCGCGGATACGTGAAGGAGGGTTCATTCCGCGTCGCCGAGATCATGACTCCGCCGTTCAGCGCCGGGTCGGTCTCGGTCGAGCGCGCTCCGGAGGAGAGAGTCGCATTGGCGCAGGCGGACCTCCTGCTCACGATGAACCGCGCCTCCCTCGCTGAATCGAAACTGAAGACGTTGCCTCCGTCGTCGCCCGAGGTCCAGACGGCGCTGGGATTGGCGGCCCTGGCCCGGAAGGACACCGGTGAGGCGCTGGAGCGCCTGGGCAAGGCAATGGCGCTCGGAAGCCGTTCCGGCGTACCCTACTTTGAGTACGCGATGCTGATGCGCGACGCCGGCGCGCCGCCCGCGGAGTTTCGGCGGTATCTGGCCGAAGCGGCTGGCCGGAATCCCAACTTTGCCGAAGCGCAGTTCCTGCTGGGACTGCTGCACCAGCAGGAGGGACGGCACCAGGAGGCCATCTCGGCCCTGAGTGAAGCCACTCGGGTACTGCCCCGCCAATCCTATTTCTGGCACGCCCTGGCCGTGTCCCATCACACGCTGGGCGAGGCAGGCAACGCCCGGAGGGCGGCGCGCAAGGCGGCGGAATCGGCGGCCAGCAAGCAGGAACTCGAGATGGCCCAGGCGGCTCTCCAGCTCGCCGGCTCGGGGACCGTTGAGCCGGCGCCGCGAAAACCGGCGGTTGTGGTCCCGGACACGTGGAAGCCGCGCGGAGGCGACACGCGCATTTCGGGCGTCCTGGAGCAGATCGACTGTTTCGGCCTAAGCGCCCGCTTTCATATCCGGTCCAACGGCGCCGCGGTGGCTCTCTGGGTCGCGCGGCCCGGCGATGTGCTGCTGCGAACCGTCTCCGCGATCACGTTTGAGTTCTCGTGTGGTCCCCAGCGTCCGAGGAAAGTCACCGTGGACTATGTCGCCCGACCGGACGCGGCGCGAAAAACAGCGGGAGAAATCGTCGCTCTAGAATTCCAGTAGAACTCGAATTCCAGTAGAATACGACTTTGAACCGCCGAACCTTTGTCGCCGCGCTCGCCGGGGCCATGGGCTCCGCCGCCGAATCCGTGCCGCGATCCATTCTGGTTCATGAGCACATTCTGGTCAACTTCAAAGGCGCGCCCTTTGACGAGGACGTGGTGTTTCAGATCGCCCGGCCTCACCTCGAGGAAGTCGTGCGCCTGGGCTGCCGCCGGTTTCAGGACTGTAGTCCGAACATGCTGGGCCGAACTCCCCGTCTGCTGCGAAGGCTGGCCTCGGCGACCGGCCTGGAGATCTGGACGAATACAGGGCTCTACGCCGCCCGGAATCACCAGTACCTTCCGGCATACGCGAAAACAGACACGCCGGAGCAACTGGCCCGGCGCTGGATCGAGGAGCATCGGAAGGGCGTGGACGGCATGAAGCCGCGCTTCATCAAGATCGGGGTGAACCGCGCTCCCCTGCATGAGCTGGACCGCAAAGTAGTTCGCGCGGCCGCATTGTGTTCGCGGGAAACGGGCTTGACCGTGGCCTCCCACACAACCGGGGGCGGACCGGCGGCTCTCGAGCAGCTCGAGATCATCACGGAGGCGAAGCTGGATCCGGGCAAGTTCGTCTGGGTGCACGCCTACAACGAGAAGGACCATGCCTTCCACGAGAAGGTGGCGCGGGCCGGGGCATGGGTCGAGTTCGACGGGTTGGGTCCCGCGTCGCTTGCATGGCATCTCGAGTGCGTTCAGTTCATGGCGTCAAAGGCTCTCCTTGGACGGACGCTGCTATCGCACGACGCCGGCTACTACCGGCCCGGCGAACCCAACGGCGGCGCCTTCCGCCCGTATTCGTTCGTCTATAGCGCCATGGTGCCCAAGATGCCGCCCGAGTGGACCCGGCAACTTCTGGTTGAAAATCCTGTTCGAGCGTACGGCGCGTGACCATGCCTGACTTGCTGACGCAGCTCACTTCTTTCACGGTTTTCGCCGCCATCGCCGCCCTCGGTTTCTGCTTCCTGCTCGCTTCGCTCCTCTTCGGTGAGATCTTCGGGCACTTCGGCGACTTCGACCACGACCTCGACCACGGGCCAACGTTTTTCAGTCCCCGTGTTCTCAGCGTGTTCGTAACGGCATTTGGGGCCTCGGGCGCGATCGCCGTCCACTACGGGCTCTCTTCGCTTCCGGCCAGCCTGATCGGGTTTCTGAACGGCGTTCTTTTCGGGACGATGATCTACTGGTTTGCGAGGTTTCTGCACGGACAGCAGGCGTCCACGCATGTCGAGGGCACCGACCTGGTCGGGAAGGTGGCGCGGGTGACGGTGGCGATTCCCGCCGATGGGGTCGGGCAAGTCCGGGTACAGCTCGGCGACGAACTCGTCGACAAGGTGGCGAAGTCCCGGTCGGGCGAGGCTATCCGCGACAACCACGCGGTTGTGATCGAACAGGTGCTCGGGGAGATCGTCGTCGTCCGGCCACAGTAGTCCAAAGGAGGACACCATGGAATCAGTCGGCTCGCTTTTCGCACTCCCGCTGCTGGTTTTGCTGATCGTGCTGGCGATGATCATTTCGATCGCGCTGTTCAGCCGCAACTACATCAAGGTGGCGCCGAACACGGTGGCCGTTTTGAGCGGCCGCAAGCGAAAGACTTCCGACGGCCGGGTTGTGGGCTACCGGATGGTGCGCGGCGGCGCGGCGCTGCGAATTCCGCTGCTTGAGAAGGTCGACTACATGCGGCTCAACGTGTTCACGGTGCCGCTCGAAATCAAGCGCGCCTACACCGTCCAGGGGGTGCCGGTGTCGGTGAAGGCGATCGCCAACGTGAAGATCCGCGGCGACGAGGCGTCGCTTCACGCCGCCGCGGAACGCTTTCTCGGCATGAGGGATGAAGAGATCCACCGCGTCATCTTTCAAACTCTCGAAGGCCACCTGCGCTCGATCCTGGGCACGCTCACCGTCGAGGAGGTGAACGGCGACCGGCAGAGTTTCGCCCAGAAGCTGACGTCGGAGGCGGCCGTCGATCTCGAGAAGATGGGCATCGGCGTGGACGTGCTGACCATCCAGGAGATTTCCGACGAGGAAGGATACCTGGACGCGCTGGGAAGGCGCCGGACGGCGGAGGTCAAGCGCGACGCGACGATCGGCGAGGCGGAGGCCACCAAGGAGACGAAGGAGAAGTCTTCGGTCGCGCTCCAGGCCGGCGAGCGAGCGAAACTGGCGGCGGACGCATCGATCGCGGAGGCCGAGCGCGACTTTCAGATCAAGCAGGCGCAGTATCAGGCCGAGGTCGAGGTGCAGAAGGCGAAGGCCAGCCAGGCCGGACCGCTGGCGAGCGCCCAGGCCCGGCAGGCGGTGGTGATCGAGGAGATCAAGGTCGAGCGCGTGCGCACGCAGGAGCAGATCTCGGTTCAGGAGCAGGAGGTCCAGCGCCGGCAGAAGGAACTCGAGGCCACCGTCATCAAGCCGGCCGACGCCGAGCGGCAGGCTGCTATCACGCGCGCCGAGGCGGCCAAGAGCGCCGCGATTCTCGAAGCCGAAGGGCGCCGCGCCGCCCTCATCGCGATGGCAGAGGCCGAGCAGGAGAAACTGCGGCGCGAGGGCGCCGGGCGGGCGGCGGCGATCGAGGCCGAAGGCAAGGCCGAAGCCGCGAAGATCGAAGCGATCGGGGTGGCGCAGGCCAAAGCGATCGAGGCGCAGGGGGTGGCTGAAGCCGCCGCGATTCTCAAGAAGGCGGAGGCCTGGAAGCAGTTCAACGAAGCGGCCCGGCTCCAGACGATTCTCGAAAAGCTTCCGGCGATCATCCAGGCGTCGCAGGGCGTCTTCGCCGCCGTCGCCCAACCGCTTGGCAATATCGACAAGGTGGTAGTGATCGATTCGGCGGGCGCGGGAGGGAGCGGCCCTGGCGGCATCTCCAAGATCGCGGCCGCCGGGCCGGCCGTCGCCTTTCAACTCCTTCAGCAACTGGAAGCGCTGGGCCTCGACGTGCCGTCGATTCTTCAGCAACTGGGCCTCAAAGAAAAGGACAAGGCCGGCGCCGCAACGCCTACACCGGACTCCAGGTAGGCCATGGATATCGCGAGGCTTCGCGCCTGGTGGTGGCGCCGGCAGGGCCTTGACGGCGGGCTCGCGGGCGCCACGCCGGCCCAGGTCCTCGAGCGTGCGGGCTGGATGGCGTCGACGGGCGGGGTGGCCCCGTACCTGGGTTTTTTCGCCCGCGCGGGGATCGGAAGGGATGCGGTCGACGCCGCCGGGGCCGCGCTGCAAATTCACGAAGTGCCCGGCGCAGCGGGCCGTACATACCTGGTTCCGGCCTCCGATTTCGGGCTGGCGCTGCGGATCGCCACCGCGTTCCGGCGTCCGGACAAAGCCGCGGAAAAGCTGGGAGTGACGGCGGGCGAACTCGAGCGGCTGGCGGAAAAAGCCCTCGATGCCGTCCGCGCGGAACCGGCAGGCGAGGACCGAATCCTGGCGGAAACCGAGGGCAGCGTGCGCAACCTGGGCGAAGAGGGCGCCCGGCTCGGTTTCGCCACGACGCTGACCCTCGCCCTCGAAAAGCTTCAGACGGAGGGGCACATCCGCCGCATTCCGGCGGCCGGACGGCTGGACCGGCCCGGCTCCCGGTACGCTGTCTGGGAGGAAAACCCCGCGCGGGACGTGAAGCTGTCTCCGGCTGAACTTCACATGGAGCTCGCCCGGCGGTACTTCCGCTGGATCGGCCCGGCATCCCTTCAAGAGTTCCGAAGGTTCGCCGGCCTGAGCGCCAACGCCGCCCGGCAGGCCGTCGCTCCGCTCGAACTCATCGAGGCTGCCGAAACGGGAGGCAGGCTCCTGTTCCGGGACGAACTGGATGAATGGCGCGCGGCCGCAGCGCCGCGCAGGCCGCAGTACGCCCTCACCGGCTCCCTCGATCCTTTCGCCTTGTTGCGCGGCGATCTCCGAACGCTCATCGATCTGGCTGATTCGGACACGAAGGTGTTCAGCGGCAGGTCCCTCGCCGTTCTCGACAGTCTGAGTAAGCTGCCAAGCCACGCCATCTTTGATCGCGGCCGTCTGACGGGCCTGTGGGAATTCGATCCGGGGGAGGGCCGAATCGTCTGGAACACGTTCTCGACCCGGCCGGAAGCTGTCTTCCGCGATGTCGTCGAACGCGCTGAGTTGTTTGTGCGCGGCCAACTCGGCGACGCCCGCGCGTATTCGGCCGACCCGCCCGAGATCCTGGCCCAGCGTATAGCGGTGCTTCGACGAGGGAGACGCGTCTAGCTATTGCTAGTCCACCTAGGAGCCGCGGGCGGGGGGTAACAGCTGGCCGTCATCGTCATGTCACGCTGTTGCCGTATCCTGCGCAGTGGGACCCGCTCGGGTATTCCGAGTCGCACGGGTTGCGCCGGCGGGTCCGCTGATGATAGAAGGTACGTGAATCGGGGTTGCCCGTGCAGCCAACCTGGGAGGCACGGGCATGAGAAGCAAGCCGGATCGCCACTTCAAGGGCTCAGAGGGTCAGGCGGTTCGGCGAGAGCGAAGGGAGATCGACATGGGAGCCAAATCAAGGAGATTGCTTGCGGGGGCCTGTCTTGCCGCCGTCTTCGGAGCTGCGCTTGAGGGACAGGACACGCGCGCCAGCTTAAGCGGCGAGATCACAGACGCAACCGGCGCGCCTGTCGCCAAGGTTCGCGTGGAACTGACGAACACCGCCAGCCGGGCCACGGTCTCGACGGCTTCAAACGAAGCGGGCATCTACCTGTTTCAATTCCTCGATCCGGGCGAATACCGCGTCTCGGCGGCCAGCTCCGGATTCAAGACGTTCGTCCAGGACCGGGTGATCCTACAGACCGGACAGCGCGGCGCCCTTGATATCCGGCTCCAGATCGGCGACACGGCCGAGCGCATCGAAGTTCGCGCCCAGGCCGCGACGCTTGACACCGAGTCCGCCTCGCGCGGTCTGGTGGCCGACTCGATTCAGGTGCAGGAACTCCCGATCCGTTCCCGGAATCCGCTCAACGTGGCGAACCTTCTTCCGGGGATCACGCAACGCACGGCAGGCGTGTTCATGGCGCCGTTCGCCAACAGCGCCAACGCCAGTTTCGCCATCAACGGCGGCAGCCTGCTTCAGAACGAATTTCTGGTTGACGGCGCGCCAAACACGGCCCGAACAACCACGGTCAACAACAACATCGCGCTCATGCCGGTTCAGGAGTCGGTCGGCGAGGTGAGCGTCATCACCAACGCCTACGACGCTTCCTACGGTCGGACTTCGGGCGGCGTGGTGAATTTCACGACCATGGGCGGTGGAAGCGACCATCACATCACCGGGTGGGGCTACTTCCGGCGCAAGCAGTGGAACGCCAATTTCTACGCGCTGAACGCCCAGGGCGCACCGCGGCCGGAGCAGGGAGTTGACCAACCGGGATTCCAGGTGTCCGGCCCCGTTGAGATTCCGAAGATGATCCGGAAGAACGGCAGAAACGCTCTGTTCTATCTGGTCTCGTATGAGAAGTACCGGGAACTGTTCCCGCAGCCGATCCGCGTCGGGGTGCCGACGCCGGAGATGCGCAATGGCGACTTCAGCCGGCTCCGAAACGCCACCGGGGACCAGATCCGCATCTTCGATCCCCTGAACACGACCGGGACGGCGGCGGACCCGGTCCGGGTTCCGTTCGCCAACAACGTCATTCCGGCATCGCGCTTCGACCCGACAGCGGTGGCGGTCTCGAAGTTCTTTCAGGAGCCGAACGATCCCGGACTACCCAACCAGCGCTACGCCGCGGGAAACTTCAGCCTGCCGCTGTTCTCCTACTACTTTCACTTCTGGAACTGGAACAGCCGGGTCGACTGGAAGCGCGGGGACATGGACCGCTTCTTTTTCCGGTACTCCTCGAACAAGCACACGCAGAACCGAACTCTGAACGGAATCCTTGGCCGTCCCGGCGAACAGGCGTACAACCCGTTCCTGCGGCGCAATCACGCCTTGATGGTCGACTGGGTGCGGGTGCTGGGCCCGTCGGCCACGCTGAACATCCGGGGAAACTACGCCCGCTATGTGGAGGGCCAGGACACGCGTGGCAATTTCGGTTTCGACCTGACCTCGCTCGGCCTGCCTGCCTCGCTCGTCGGTCAGCTGGCGTTCCCGGATTTCTTCGGGGTGTGGGCGCTGACAGGCTACAGCCAGCTCGGGTTCAATCCGAGCCTCGAGTACAACAACACGTACAGTTCGCAGACCAACTTCACCAAGGTCGCCGGCAGTCACACACTGAAGGCAGGGGTCGACATACGGCGCTGGCACTTCCTCCAAAACACTCCGGGAAATCCGTTCCGGGTGGCGGCGAACGCCGCATTCACGCGTTCCTCCTGGAACAACGCGGCGACGGAAGTCAACAGCGGCGATTCCTACGCCTCATTCCTGCTCGGGACCGCCAGCGGCGGGCAGGCTGATTTCAACGTACGGCCGTTCTTCCGGAACTGGTACGTCGCTCCATTCCTACAGGACGACTGGAAAGTCACGCGAAAGCTCACGATCAACCTGGGACTGCGCTGGGACTACAACCCGACTGTCGACGAAAAATATGACCGGCTGGTGACGGGTTTCGACCCGACGGCCGCCAGTCCGATCGCTTCGAAGATTCCGGCGGCGATGCTGGCGCTCTACCCGAATCTCCGCGACCTCAAGGGTGGACTCACGTTCGCCGGCGTGGACGGCAACCGCCGAAAGGCGTCCAACACGCCGATGTCCACGCTTCAGCCGCGCCTCAGCGTCGCCTACCAGTTGGGCGACAACATGGTGCTGCGCGGCGGCTATGGCCTTTTCTACGCCAACTGGCCCACAACGGATTACACGCAGACGCAGGGATTCAGCGCCTCGACCGCTCTGGTGTCGACGCTCGACGGGGGCCGGTCCCCGTCGCCCAACGCGCTCCGCAACCCGTTTCCGGGAGGAGTGCAGCGGCCCATCGGGTCGCGGCTCGGGCTGAACACCTTCGCCGGGCAGAACTTCAACTGGTGGAATCAGAATCCGAGTCTGCCGCAGGTGCACCAGTTCTCCTTCGGCATCCAGCGGCGGCTCAGCAACGCATCGTCGATCGATGTGTCCTACGTCGGCAGCCGCACCTACAACATGATCACCAGCCTGCCGGCGAACATCCAGACGGACGACTTCATCCGCCAGTGCGATCCTTCGCGAGGCGGCAACCGCGCCTTCTGCGACGCACTGGTGCCGAATCCTTTCTTCGGTCTACCCGAGTTCGCGGGAACCAGCCTCGGCCTGTCGAGCACCATCAGCCGGCTGCGCGCGACGCGCCCGTTTCCGCAGTTTGACGGCGACCTGAATCAACTGGGCCGAAACGACGGAAGGATGTGGTACAACTCCGCGCAGATCGTGTACCGCTATGTCTTCCAGAATGGCCTGATGATCAACGCCAACTACACGTTTTCGAAGCAGATCTCCCAGGAAGGCTGGATGAACACATACGCCCAGATCCCGCAGCGGAGCCTGGTGAACTTCGACCGTCCTCATGCGTTCAAGTTCGCCACGCACTACGAACTCCCATTCGGCAGGGACCGCAAGTTCGGCGCCGGCGCCGGGCCCTTCCTGAACCGTGTGATCAGCGGATGGGATCTAAACGTGTTTTACACGGCCAGTTCGGGGGAGCCGGCCGAACTCCCTGGGAACGCCTTCATGCTGCGGGACCCGAAGATCAAGATCGACAGAACGCAAACGATCGTCCGCGGGTGGAACCCGTGTGTGCTGCAAACCAACGCCGACGGCAGCGTCACCCCGACCCGGGCCAGCACGGTCATCAACGGATGCAGCGCCACCGACTTCTCGCAGTATGCCTGGCTGGTGCCGAACAATCTGTTCCTCACCTACCGGACCAATCCGCTCCGGAGCGGCCAGATCCGCATGACGCCGCAGTATATGGTGGATCTTTCGGTGAACAAGACCGTGCAAATCACAGAGCGGCTGCGAGCGCAGTTCCGGGCGGAAGTGTTCAATGCCTTCAACCGGTTCAACATCTTTACGGTTCGATTCAACACGAATCCTCTCGACGCCAACGGGAACTTCGGCAGCTATCTGCCGAGCGACGCCGGGGCCACGTCCGGACCGATGCGCGACTCGCCGCCGCGCGTCATCCAACTGGGAGTGAAGGTGCTTTGGTAGAAGTTCGCGGCGCAGCGGCCTGGCGGAAGAGGGCTAAGGTGTTCTTCTGATGGCCACCCGGCGCCGGGACAACCTATCATGGAAACATGAGGTGGTGTCTGCTGACGATGATCCTCGCCGCGGATCTACCTGCTCAAACGGCGTCGCGGGAAACGACCACGTACACCTACGACCTGAACGGGCGGCGGATGCCGGCCTCGACGACGCAAAGCACTCTCGGACCGGGCGGCGGGACCGCTGTGGAGAGAGTTCGGACCGTCAATGGGGTCGTCGCCCCGCTGGAATCCTCCACGGAACGGGTGATCGCGCAGGAACCGGGACGAAAGATTGTGGAGCGCGTCGTCCTGAAGTTCGACCAGGAGGGCCGTCCGGCGGGGGCCGAGCGGCACATCATCGAAGACGTGGCGGGCGCGGACGGCTCGGTCACCACCCGCGTTTCGATCGAAGACCGGGATCTCAACGGGCGTTACATGCCGCGCGAGCGGTCGACGACGCGATCGCTGCCGTCGGGCGGCACGATCCGAGCTGAGACCGTCATCGAACGGCCGGATCTCAACGGCGGCTATGAAGTCGCCGAGAAGAGGACAACGGTCACCACCGGGGATGACAACAACCGGGAGCGGGAGGTCAGCATCTACCGCCGCGGCATGAACGGAGGATTCTCGGAGGCCGCACGGGAGCGGGTGACAACCAAAGTCGAGGACGGCCGCGTGGTCACAACCGCCGTCGAGTACAACGCCGCCGCAACGGGCAAGATGGAGTTTGCCGGGCAAAGGATCAGCCGGAGGGAGAAACAGGCGGACGGATCTGAGGTTGAAGTTATCGACGTTTACGGAGTCACGGCGACGGCGCACTATTCGGGCGGGGCCGCGGGGCCGCGGTTGCGCGAACAGCAGATCATCGAAAGAAAGCCGGCCGACAATTCCAACGTAACCGAGACGTTCCGGGTGCGCCGGCCGCAGACGGACTCCGAGAAGCTGGGTCCGGCGATGCTGATCTCGGAAAAGGTCTGCACCGGCGCCTGCCGGTAGCTATGCGCGCAGCACTTTCCGGACAACGTCACCGTGAATGTCGGTGAGCCGGAAATCGCGGCCCATGTGGCGCCAGGTGAGCCGCGTGTGGTCGAAGCCGAGGCAGTGGAGAATCGTCGCCTGAAGGTCGTGGACGTGGACCGGATCCTCCACGACCGACATGCCCAACTCGTCGGTGCGGCCGAGGGTCATTCCGCCGCGGATACCGCCGCCCGCCATCCACATGGTGAAGCAGGAGGGATGATGGTCGCGGCCGGCGCTCTCTTCGTCCCCTTTGCGCCATTCCCCGAGCGGCGTGCGTCCAAACTCTCCGCCCCAGACGACAAGGGTCGAGTCCAGCATGCCGCGTTGCTTGAGATCACGGAGCAGGGCCGCCACCGGGCCCACGGTGATGTCGCAGTTTTCCTTCAAGGCTTTGTTCAGGTTGGAGTGCTGATCCCAGGAGGAATGGGTCACCATCACGACACGCACGCCGCGTTCCACAAGACGGCGCGCCGTCAGACAGTTGGTTCCGAAGTCTCGTGTGACCGCGTCGTCGAGTCCATAGGATCGCCGCAGCCAGTCGGGCTCCTTGGACAGGTCCAGCAGTTCCGGCGCGCTCATTTGCATTCGGAACGCCGTTTCGTAGGAACTGATGCGCGAGGCGATCTCAACATCGCCGGTTTCGGCGTACCGCTCGCGGTTCAGGTCCGCCACGAGATCGAAATCGAGGCGCTGCTCGGGTTCGCTCACGCCGGGCGGGCGGGAGAGATAGAGCACCGGGTCGCCCTTGCGGCGGAACAGGACTCCCTGGTAGGCCGAAGGAAGAAAGCCGCTGGTCCATTGCGCCGACTGGCTCATGTTGCTCTTGCCCGTCGACAGCACGACGAAGCCCGGCAGGTTTCGCGACTCGCTCCCCAGACCGTAGAGCACCCATGAGCCGAGGGTCGGGCGGCCTGGCAGCATGTGTCCGGTGAACAGGATAAAGTCCGCCGGCTGATGGTTAAACGCGTCGGTCTTCATGGACCGGATAAGGCACATTTCGTCGACGACGTCCTTCCATCCGGACACCCAGTCGCTCAGTTCCGCGCCACTGCCGCCGTAGCGAGCAAAGGGGCGGCGGCTGGCCAGGATCTTCGCGTTCGGCTTGATGAAGGCCAGCTTGATCCCCCTCGTCATCGATTCGGGCAGAGGGGTACCGTGCCACCTGGCGAGCGCAGGCTTCGGGTCGAAGAGGTCGATCTGGCTGGGCGCGCCCTCCATGTAGAGGAAGATCACGTTTTTCGCCGAGCCCGAAAAGTGTGGACGCCTCGGCGCCAGTGTGTCCACCGCGGGCAGGTCCGCGGCGCGGCCCTCGTCTGCCAGGATCCCGCCCAGCGCCGCGATGCCGACGCCGCCACAGGCGGTTTTGAGGAAATCGCGCCGCCGCAGAAGACGCCGGAACTCGTTCAGGTCCATCTTGCTACTCCCTGGTGAGGAACTCATCCGAGTTGAGCAGAGAGCGCGACGCGCCGAACCAGGCGGCCGCCTCCGCGGGGTCCACTCCCGTAAAGCCGCCGGCAGGCAAGGACTGCGCGAATCCGGGATTGTTCCGCGCGGCGCTTTTCCGCTTCTCCAGGTAGCTGGCCAGCAGGTCCCGCTCGCGCGGGCTGGGCGGACGGGAATAGCAGATGCGGAAGGCGTGGTGGATGCGCTCTCCGGCGTTCCGGCGCTCCTTGATCAGCCGGGCGGCCAGAGCCTGAGCCATCTCCACAAAAACGGGATCGTTCATGAGATTCAGCGACTGCAACGGCGTGTTCGAGGTTTCGCGGCGTGCGCAGGCCACGGTGCGGTCCGGGCCGTCGAAATTCATCAGGAGGGGATACATCGCCGTGCGCTGGGTATGGATGTAGAGGCCGCGGCGGTAGCGCGCCTGGCCCGGGGTCTCGGTCCACTTGAAGCTGTACTGGAGGTCGGATACGCCTTCCGGCTGCGGAGGACGGACGCTCTCGCCGCCGACGGAGTCCATCAGCAGTCCGCCGGCCGCGAGCGCCGCGTCGCGAATGAGTTCCCCGGGAAGACGGAACCGCGCCTGCCGCGCCAGCAAAAGATTGTCGGGGTCGCGGGCCGCGAGTTCTTTGCGGGCCGCCGACGACTGCCGGTATGTCTTCGATGTCACGATCAGGCGGATGATGTGCTTCCGGCTCCAGCCCCGGTCCATGAACTCGGCGGCAAGCCAGTCGAGCAGTTCCGGATGGGACGGTTTCTCACCCTGGGCGCCGAGGTCCTCGGTTGTCCGGGACAGCCCCCGTCCGAACAGTTCATGCCAGAGGCGATTTACGGCCACGCGGGCGGGCAGGGGATTGTCGCGCGACACCAGCCACCGCGCCAGTTCGAGCCGGTTGGAGACCGCATCGCCGTTCAGGAAAGACAGCGCGCCGGGCCGCACCTCTTCCGCCCGGTCGTCGTAGTTGCCCCGCCGGCGGACGTGCGTCGGGTGTCTTTCGGCGCGCTCCTCGAACGTCATGATCGTGCTGAGCGGCGGGTACTTCTCGCGGAGTCCGGCCAGTTTTTCCGAAAGCTCCTTGAGGCGCAGCGGGCCGGTTTTTTCCGATCCGAGGACATCGGCGTTTTTCAGAAAATAGTCGGTCAACGCCTCTTCTTCCCGCTCGGTCCGTTTCCCGGGCGGCGTGTGGAGGATCCGGGGGCCGTGGTCGACGACTTTCGAATACTTGTCGTAGACAACGTCCCAGTCGACGCGCTGGCCCGGATGGGCGACGGCATGGCGGACACCCTCCTCCCACTCGCGGAGCGCGGGAACGATTCCGTGCCCGGCGATCAGCTTTTGCCGTTGCTCGCGGTACAGGTCGACGTACCGCTGGTGGCGTTCGAGCTCGCCGGCCAGGGGCGCCTCCATGTCCAGTTCCTCCGTGTTCTCCCAAAGAGCGAGCAGGCGGTAGAACTCGCGCTGGGAAATGGGGTCGTACTTGTGGTCATGGCACTGGGCGCAGCCCAGTGTGAGGCCCAGCCAGACGGTCCCCGTCGTGCTGACACGGTCGACGAGTTGTTCGAAGCGGAGCCTGGCCAGTTCGATTCCGCCCTCGCGGCTGGTGACGGTGTTGCGATGAAAGCCGGCGCCGGTGCGTTGCGCCACTGTCGCTTGGGGCAGCAGGTCCCCGGCCAGTTGTTCGATGGTGAACTGGTCGAAGGGCTGGTCGCGGTTGAACGAGTCAATCACCCAGTCCCGGTAACGCCAGGCGAACTTGCGGACGAAGTCCTGGATGCCGCCTTCGCTGTCGGCGAACCGCGCGAGGTCCAGCCAGTGCCGGGCCCACTTCTCGCCGAAATGGGGTGATGCCAGCAGGCGGTCCACTAAGCGCTCGTAGGCTCCGGGGGCCGTATCGGCGAGAAAGGCGTCCAGGTCGTCCGGGGATGGCGGGAGCCCGGTCAGATCGAGGTGCACGCGGCGGGCGAGAGTGGTCCGGGGCGCCTCGGGCGACGGCTCAACTCCTTCCTGCCGCAACCTGGCCCGGATGAAGGCGTCGACGGGGTTCGGTTCGCCGGGAGGAACGGGAGGCCTGCGGAGCGGACGAAACGACCAGTGCTGTCCACGCGGCTCGGCGCCGCTCCAGGCGGCGCCCTCGGCGATCCACTTTCGGAGCACCGCCACCTGGCCTTCAGCGAGCGGCGACAGTCCCATCGGCATGCGCGGTTTGGCGCCGGATTCGAGGACGCGGATCAGCAGGCTCGAGTCGGGCCGTCCCGGCGTCACCACCTTCAGCACGTCCTCGTGGCGGTCGAGCCGCAGCGACTTCATCTGCTGCGAGGGCCCGTGACAACCGGTGCAGTAGCGGGCGAGGAGCCGGCGGGCGGCCCCGGCCGAATCCTCCGCCAGGGCCGCCCCGCCGATCAGCGCAAGAACCGCGAACCGGCGCATGGCGTTAGAACAGGTACTTGAGGCCGAACTGCATTTCGCGGTTGTTCACCTGGGTCCCGGTGATCTGTCCGAAGGTGGCCGAGCCCAACGTGCGGTCCGGGCCGCCGAACTGGGGCGTGTTGGTGAAGTTGAACGCCTCCCAGCGGAACTGGATCCGGTGGCCTTCCTTGACGCGGAATTCCTTGAACAGAGCGAAGTCCCAGGTCTTCTGACCCGGGGAATCGAACAGTCCGACGCCCGAGTTGCCGTATCCGAGCGTACCCGGCAGGAACAGGCCGTCGGCGGTGGACCCTTCGAACTTCGACCTGACAAAAGCCGACGTGTCGAACCACCGCGTGATGCTGCGCTGGGACCACACGCGCGGCACTTTCGCGCCGGCCACGACGTGGGGACGCTGGGCTGAGGCCGGTCCCGTGTTCTGGGAATCGCCGGTCTGGGCCACGGTGACGGGCAGACCCGACTGGAAGGTGACGATGGAGTTGAGCGACCATCCGCCGAGGATCAGCCCTTTGGCCCCCTTGGCCCCGCGCAGGAACGGAATCTCGTAGAGATTGGAAAACACGAGCCGCAGGCGCTGATCGATGTTGGACCGCCCGTAGTCCGCCTCGCGATTGCGCGGATTCTGGGGGTAGTTCGGACCGAAGCCGGCTCCTTCGTTGGCGCCGTAGCCAATGGCGTGGGCGCGTGAGTAGGTGAAGGCTGTGTTGAAGGTCAGCCCCGCCGAGAGCCGTTTTTCGAAGCGGCCCTGCAAGCCGTTGTAGTTGGTCGACGTCCACGATTCATTCCGGCGGATGGTGCCGAGCGGAAGCGGTCGGTTGGGCTCGCGGGAGTCGACGTAGGTCTGAAATGGCCGCCGGCCCTGAACGGCGCCCGGCCCCGGATCGGGGTTGTTGAAGTTCTGGACCGAGTTCTCGAGGTTGGAGGCCGCGCTACCGACGTAGGCGATGCCGACGACGTAATCCCGGCCGAACGACCGTTCGATCTCTGTCGACCACTGCCAGATATCGTTGTTTCTATAGCGGGAACGGCCTCTCTCATCGAGGAAGCCAAGCATCAGTAGCGCCGCGGGCGAGCCGGTGACGGGCGAGCCGCGGAAGGGGTCCGTGATGGTCGCGGTCGGCGCGTTACGGTCATTCTGGAACACGGCCGAGCCGGAGAAGGGCGGGTTGAGGTTCAGGATGGAGAAGTTGTTCGTCTGCTGCGCGTTATAGAAGTTCCCGGCGCCCATGCGCAGCACCATCTTGTCGTTGAACCGGTAGGCGATGCCGAGACGCGGCATGATCTGCTTCTTGTTGGTTTCGTACAAGGCCTCGCGCACGTTTGGATTCGGCGTCAGCATCGGAGTCAGGACTCCGTTGATGGTCTGGATCTTACCCTGTTCGAACGACAGGGTCCGGATCTTGCCCTGGGCGTCTTCCACGGGACCGAAATAGTCCCAGCGGAGCCCGAAGTTGATGGTCAACTTGGATGTCGCCTTGAAATCATCGAGCCAGTAGAAGCCCATCTTCGTCTGGCGAATGAAGCCGGCAGGCATGCCCTCGGCGGAGTTGGCCGACAAGGGGATTCCGAGGAGAAAAGCGGCCATCGAGTCCGGGATTCCGACGATGTCGGCGGTGAAGCTCAGCTGGCCGCGGGGCAGGTTGGAACCGGCGAAGTCGACGATGTTGGCGCGATAGAGGCCGCCGAACTTGAAGTTGTGCTTGCCCCGGGTCCACAAGACGTTGTCGGAACCCTCCCAGACGATCTTCTTGTTGATCTGGGCGTTGCCGGAACCGAGGCCGGTGTAGCCGGCCAGGGAAATCGAGGGGACGCCTTCCTCGAGCGGACGGAGCGTCCGATTCCCGTCGGCCACGACCCGGAGGTCGAGGCCGAGGTCGCGGTGGGTGAAGTCGGTGTTGGTCTGAATGCCTCCCTGTACGACCCGCATGCGATTCATGCCGAAGCGGAAATCGTTCAGCAGGGACGGCGTGAGAATTTTCGAATAGCCGACGGCGAAGTGCTGGGCCCGGTAGTCGGTTGAGGTCTTGAAGACGCGGGTGAGCGGATCATCGATAAAAGTCGAATCGACCAGGACATAGTGGCCGAAGACGCGGTCGTTTTCGGAAAACCGGTGGTCGCCGCGGGTGAGGTACTGATCGGAATCGAGGACCTGGTTGTTGATGCCGGCCAAGTTCAGAGTGGACCGGTTGGCGCGGGCCGTTTCATCCTCGTTCGGATAGGGCAGAAAGCCGCCGTCGGGGAAGGGACTCGATTTCTTGAATGTCAGCAGGTTGTTCGAGACCGGGGAAATGAGCGAACGCGGAATCACGTTGTTGGGAAACGGCACGGCGTTGGCGCCAATTCCGCGGATGGCGCGATTGACAGGAGCGTTGGCATCGGCCGGATACCACCGGTTGCCCTGCTGGATAATTTCCGAGAAGTCGCCGCCGCGCATCGCCAGCGTGGGCACGGCGGTGCGCGACGGAGAGCCCCGGCGCTCGCGGCGGCCTTCGTAGTTGGCCGTAAAAAACGTCTTATCCTTGACGATCGGACCGCTCAACACGCCGCCGAACTGGTTCCGGCGCAATTTGTTCTTTCTGGCGGTGGGCGAGAGGAAGAAACCGCGGGCGTCGAAGGCGTCGTTGCGCACGAACTCGAAGCCGGTGCCGTGGAAGTTGTTCGTACCGGACTTGATCGCCAGGTTCGCCTGGGCTCCGGAGTTCATGCCGTACTCGGCCGAATACACGGCGGACTGGATCTTGAACTCCTCGATGGCCTCGATCGAAGGCGAGAACAGCATCGCCGAGTGGTGGGAGTCGACGGCTACGACGCCGTCGAGCGTGATGTTCTGGTTGGCGTCGCGCTGCCCGTTGGCCGAGATGCCGGCGATCTGGCCGGGCATGGCCAGCACGCTGGCGATGGTTCCCTGTCCGTTCAGGCCCATTCGTGAAGCGCCGAAGTTGACGCCGGGCATCAGGGTGGCCAATTGGGCGAAGTTGCGGCCATTCAGGGGAAGTTCGACGATGCGCTTGTTTTCCACGACCGAACCGAGGGTGGCGTCTTCGGTGCGCAGCAGCGGGGCGTTGGCGGCCACTTCCACGCGCTCGACCTGCTGGCCGACCTGGAGGGCGAAGTCGAGGCGCGCCTTCTGTTGCAGTTGCAGGACAATGCCGGTCCTCACCTCGCTCTTAAAGCCCGGCGCGGTCACGGTCACCTCATACTCGCCGATGTTGAGCAGCGGGAAGATGTAGTTCCCGGTCTCGTTGGAAGTGGTGCTGCGGACGTCGCCGGTCGCGACGCGTTTGGCCGTCACTGTGGCGCCGGAGATGACGGCTCCTGTCGGATCCGTCACCAGTCCCAGAATCTGTGTCGAGTCGGTCTGAGCGAACGCGGCCAGAGCGGAGACAGCGGCGATTGCAAATCTGAACTTCATTTCTTTCCCTTCTGCTTTAAACGTTCTTGACCGGGCGAACCGTGCCACCGGGACGGCCGTACTGATGGCGGGCAGCCGTCCAGCGGGCCGATCCGTACTCGCCCAGATCCACTGTGCCTTCCATCATATCGCTTGTCACACGTCCGACAAACTCGTATCCAATCCGGGTGCCCTCGTAGCGGTGCGAACTGCGCACCCAGACCTCGTCGCCCTCGATGGTCCCGCGCACGTCGCCGCGCAGAAACTCTCCCATATGGGTTCCGAGGAGTTCTCCGTCCTTCTGCTCGAACATGAACCGGTGAGACGCCTTTCCGACCGAATAGTGCACTTCGACGTCCCACTGTCCGGTGACGTTGACGGAGGGCGGAAGCTTCGCCTTCAGGGGCGGTTTCGGGCCGGCCGTGAGGACCTGATGGATCCGGTCCGCCACTTTCGGCGCATCGCCTGGCATCATCATGTACGGCATCACGGTCAGCGAGCTCGCCTTGAGTCCTGTGCGCCGCCCGCCGGTCGACCCCGCCAGGATGATTCGCGGCGTACCCTCGTAGAGAGCCTTTTCGGCGGCCTCGCCGCTGATGCCCGACTTCTCGCCGTCCCAGGAGATCTGAAGCCGCGGCGCATTGTTCGAAAGTCCTTCCGGTTGAAGGACTTGTGTGGTGACGCCGTCGATTTGTGAGACCCTGTCGGCGATCGTCTGAAGCCAGGATTCCCACTCATTCCACTCGGCCTCGTGGTTTCGCTTGACCCAGGCCTCCACCGCCGCCAGCATTCCCATGATCTCTTCCTTGCCCGCCTTCATCGGACGGCCCAGGGCGTGGTGCGGCGCACTGTGCAGCCAGGCCGCCTGCACGAGATCCTTCCGGCCGAGCAGCAGGCCCGCGCTCTGCGGACCGCGCAGGCACTTGCCGCCGCTGTAGGCGACCATGGTCGCCCCGCGCAGCAGGTGGACATTCGGAATGGTCAGCCGTTCGGCGGCGGCGTCGACCAGGATGGGCACACCTTTCTCGCGGGCGATCGGGGCGAGCACCGGAAGCCCGACGGGCCCGGAATCGCCGGGGCCAGCCAGGACCATGATCATCGCCGTGCGTTCGCTGAAGGCGTTGATGAACTCTTCTTTGGTGCGCACGTCGATGAATTTCGCCCCGGTCGTGCGTATGGCATGGTCGTATACATTTCGGGATGAAGCCGGCGCGATCACCTCGTTTTTGAGTCCGGTCGTATCCGGCAGCCGCTGGAGCTTTTCCGGGTCGGCGCCGGCGATGCAGGCGGCCGTGGCGTGGGCCAGGGCCGCGGCACAGCCGCAGGTGACGATCCCCCAGTCCGCCTGTGTCAGTTCCGCCAGGCGCCGTCCGACGCCGTCCATCAGCTCGTCGAGGTGCACGTAGTGACGCGACGCGGCGTCCATGGCCTGCTTGACCTCCGGCAACGTCTGGGAGCCGGAGATGATGGTGAACGTTCCCTTACAGTTGATGATCGGGCGGACTCCGATCGATTCATAGATGTCGGGCCCGATGCGCAGGGCGTTGGCCGCAGTCTGGCCACGAAGCGAGGAGAAGGCGGCGAGGAGACCGCCTCCGCGGAAGATGTCGCGACGGCTGAAGAAACGGGAAAGCATGAAGCGATGCTACCCCGGGCCTGTGCCGGGCGCAAGCGAGTTCGGGGGCGGGGAGGGGCGGGTGGCGGGAGGCCACTGGCCTCAGACGCCGCGGGGCGTGGACCAGTGCGAGCGATAGTCGCGCTTGACCAGCCGCGCGGCGTCCGGGTCGCCGATGACGGTCTCCGTCTTCGGATCGAAGCGGATGGAGCGGCCTGTACGGGCCACGATGTTGCCCAGGTGGGCGAGGGCCGCCGCCCAGTGGCCCTCCTCGATGTCGACGCGGCAACGGGCACGGCTGCGAACGCAGTCGAGGAAGTTTCGGGCGTGGGGCGTATCAATGGAAGAGGGTCCGTGCTGATCGGAATGGATCTCCTGGCCCTTTTCATCAAGGACGCGATAGCCCCAGTTGCGTCCGCGGAACTTTCCGAACTGGGCCACGCCTTTGTCTCCATAGACGGCGACGCCGTTGTCGCATCCTTCCATCCCGTAGGGATTCCACAGGCGCTGCTCGTAGAAGAGGACCTTGCCATCGTAGTCGTAGGTGATGTTCATGGTATCCGGCGTCTGCTGGTCGTCGTCGAAGTACATCTTGCGTCCGAAACCGGAGACGGCCACGGGGAGTTGGACGCCGAGGGCGCGGCGCGCAATATCGAGTTCGTGGACGCCATCGTTGCCGATGTCACCGGCGCCGTAGTGCCAGTGCCAGTTGACGGTCGAGTGAAACCGGTTGCGGTTGAAGGGCATTTTGGGAAGAGGTCCGGTCCAGATGTCGTATTCGACGCCGGCGGGGACGGGCTCATCCTCCTTGTGGCCGATATTCCGCCGCAGCTGGACATTCCACACCTTGGCCATAAGGACCCGGCCGAGTTGGCCGGACTGGACGTAGTCGTGGAAGGCCTGGGCCGCCGGGAGGCTGGGGAGCTGGCTGCCGACCTGCACCACGCGGTTGTTGCGCCGGGCGGCCTCGACCATGAGCCTTCCTTCGCGGATGTTGTGAGAGGCGGGCTTTTCGACGTAGACGTCCTTTCCGGCGTCGCAGGCCAGGATCGTGCCGGGAGCGTGCCAATGGAGGGGGGTGCCCATCACGACGGCGTCGACGGAAGCGTCGTCAAGGCAGCGGCGGAGGTCGGCCACAAGAGGGGGGCGTTTGCGTCCGGATTCCGAGATGATCCGGTAGGCGCCGTCGACAACGTTCTCGTCGACGTCACAGACGTAGGCGACATTGACATCGGGCTGGGCGCAGAAGGCCCGGGTAAGGCTTTGGCCGCGTCCGCGAACGCCCATGAGGGCTATGGTGATTCTGTCGGTGGCCGCCACGGAGCGCCGGGCCGGGGAAGCGGCGCCGAGGGCGAGCGGAAGGAAGTGACGTCGTTGCATATCCGGCTCCTTGCAGCACAATCATAATCGAAAGTCGGGGCAGGCTGGGCGGCGAGCGCCGGGATGGCGGGCGGTGGGTGTGATCCCGGTGCAGTCGATTCGTATTCCGGACAGGGTCGAGGAAGCAAATCGCACGATTGGTGTGCAAGGACGGGCAGAAGCTTCCGAAATGAGAAGAGGAGGTCGAGAAAACTGTTGACCAAACCAATCCCCACCGGCAAGGAAGTCCATTTCGGCGAAGAAGAAATCATCGTCAGCAAGACGGACCTGCGCGGCGTGATCACGTACGCAAACGATCTATTCCTCCGGGTGTCGGGGTATACCGAGAGTGAAGTGCTCGGCAAGCCCCATTCGATGATCCGGCACCCGGACATGCCGCGGGTGCTGTTTGAGATGCTGTGGCAGCGGTTGCAGTCGGGCAAGGAGATGTTCGCCTATGTCAAGAACATGACCAAGAGCGGAGACCACTACTGGGTGCTGGCGCACGTGACTCCGACGTTTGACCGGGAAGGGCGGATATCGAACTATCACTCCAACCGGAGGTGGGCGGACCGCGAGGCGCTGCGCAGCATCGAACCGCTGTACGCGCGGCTGAAGTCGGAGGAGGAGAGGCACGCGGACCGCCGACAGGGGATGGCGGCGGCTCGCGCGCTGCTGGAGAGGATGCTGTCGGAGCAGAGGCGAAGCTACGACCAGTTTGTATTCTCGCTGGTCGACCAGGGAGACCACGTCCATGCATGAGCCGGCCGTTCAGGATTGGATCGCGCGCGCGGCCGAGGTTTGCGAGGAGGCGGCGCGGGGAAACCTGGAAGCGAGGCTGCTCGGGGCTCCGCGGGAGGGGGACCTGGGGAGGCTGCTGGGCGCGATAAACAACATGCTCGACGTCACGGACGCATTCGTGCGGGAGGCGGCGGCGTCGCTGGATCACGCAGCCCGGAACGAGTTCCACCGGCGGTTCCTTTTGCGGGGCATGCCGGGGAGCTTCCGCAACGCGGCGCGTTTGATCAACAACGCCAGCGGGGCGATGAAAAGCCAGCACGGCGCGCTGGCGGAGGCGGAGGCGCACCGCCGGGAAGTGGCGGAACGGTTCGACCAGGTGGTGCGAGGCGTCGTCGAGACGGTTGCATCATCGGCCACGGAGATGCGCACGACGGCGGAGGACCTGGTGGCCATGATCGGCAAGACGACGCAGGAGGCGGCCGCGGTGGCGGCATCGGCGGCGGAAGCCTCCGGGAGCGTTCAGACGGCGGCGGCGGCGACGGAGGAACTCACGGCGAGTTTCAGGGAGATTGACCGACGCAGCAAGGAGTCGGCGGAGATCGCTGTGCGGGCCGCGGCCGAGGCGCGGGAATCATCCAAGGGCCTGCTGGAGCTACAGGCCGTATCGGGAAGGATGGGTGGCGTGGTCAAGATGATTTCGCAGATCGCCCGGCAGACGAATCTGCTGGCGCTGAACGCGACGATCGAGGCGGCGCGGTCTGGGGAGGCTGGCCGCGGCTTCGCGGTGGTGGCCAGCGAAGTGAAAAACCTGGCGCGGCAGACTGCGAGCGCCACCGACGAGATCAGCAGCGAGATCGAGGGCATGCTGCGGGCCGCCGACGCGGCGGTGCGGTCCATGGAGGCGATCTCGGGGAATGTCGAGCAGTTGACGGGGATCTCGGCCGAGATCGCGGGCGCCATCAAGGAGCAGCGGGAAGCCACCGACAGCATCAACCGCGGAGTGCATTCGGCCGCGGGAGGCGCGCGGATGGTGAGCGAGACCATCCAGTCGGTGACGGAGGCCGCGACCCGTACCGGAAGCAGCGCGACGCAGCTGGTGGCCGCCGCCGACGAGCTGTCGCGCCAGGCGGAGGCGCTGCGCAGCGCGGCGACGGACCTGATGGCGCGCATCCGTTCCTGACGGCAGTCCGGGCGCGCAGTGTGTCGCATGGGCTACAATCTCCCCATGCGCAAAGCAATCACTACCATAGCAGCCACTGTGTTCTTCGCCGTTTCGCTTTCGGCGGGCGAGAAGAACATGATGCACTGCTTCGCTTTCACCGCTATCGAATCCGCCACGCAGGCCGACTGGGACGCATGGTTCAAAGCCAATGACGAGATGCCCAAGAAGATGAAGGGCATCGTCAAGCGGGTCTGGTACGGCAAACTCCGTGTTCCGCTGAACATTTTCCAGATCCCGGGCGATGCGAGCAAGAAGCTGCGGGGCGGCGAGAAGTCGGTCACGACGGACGTCACCTACCGCCCACGGCAGTGGGGGATGTGCATGGAACTGGAGGGCCTCAACTCTCTGGACGCCTACGCCAAGCATCCGTACCACAAGGAGTGGGAAGGCATCTACGGAAAGGTCCGAGTGGCCGGAACGACGACGTACGACATCCTCGGCCAGTAGCCGGGCTGAGTCTCACAGGCGGCGCCGTCCCGATGCGGGAACGGCGCCGCTTTTTTTCAAGGGGAGGCGTCTTACAAAGAAATCCATCGAAATGGCAGTTGGCATGCAACGTTTTCTGCGCGAACGGCACAACCGGAATGACGGGATGGCCGAGAGGAGCCCGGATGCCGCTGCCTGACGAAGGTTCGGCTGCATCCGGGGCCGAAGGCAGCCCGGTATGTCAGGAGGATCGCGCGGCAGACCCTTCTCGGAGGGGGGTGTACCGGCGAGGTGAGACTGGCTTGTGCGGCGTTAGAGGGTGGAATCGACCAGGCGCTCCAAGGCGCTCCGGGGAGGGTTCTCGATCTCGGGAAGGCAGGGTTGCACACAAGGACCTGGCTCGCGAGGGAGTTTCTTCCTGTTTGGCGTTTCAGAGTGTGAGAGGCAGACATCCGATGGCGAACCGCAAGTTCACACAACCCCCTTCCTCAGGCATCTCTTGCAGGTCCCGCAAGAGGCAAGTAGACTACCGAGAGGCCTTGACGGCTCCCAGAATGCCTGTGGCGGCTTTCGACCAGACTTACATCGACCGGCTTGTTGCGGGAGACGCGGAAACCGAGGACCACTTCTCCGCCTACTTCGGCCAACTGATCCGGGTGAAGCTAAGGGCGCTGGTCCGGTCGCCGCAGTTGCGGGAGGATATCCGCCAGGAAACCTTTCTTCGGGTGTACGCGTACCTGCGAAAGCACAAAACACTCGATCACCCGGAGCGGATCGGGGCATTCGTCCACACGGTCTGCCACAACGTGGTGATGGAACACTTCCGTTCGGAGTCGCGGGCGGGGGAGATGCCGGAACACCTGGACCCGCCGGACACCGGCGCCGACAGCGAGTCACGGCTGGTGACGGAAGAGCGCAAGCAAGAGGTCCGAAGAGTCCTGGCTTCGATGCCGGAGAAGGACCGCCACCTGCTGCGGTCGGTGTTCCTCGAAGAACGGGACAAAGACGAGATCTGCCGGGAGTTGAACGTCGACCGTGAGTACCTGCGGGTGCTGCTTCACCGTGCCCGCGCGCGGTTCCGGGAGGGCGTCCGGAAGGGAAAGGCGGCAACGGTGTCGGTGCTGTTCGGCTAACGGCGCGAGGGATGATACGATGCGGCGGCGTGGAACACAAGGTATTTAGAGGCCCATGGACCACCAGATAGCAGTGAAGAAGCTTGCTGCTCAGCGGTACATGCTCGGAGAGATGACGCCGGCCGAGCGGGAACAGTTCGAGTCGCACTATTTTGCCTGTCCGCAGTGCGCCGAGGAGGTGGTCGAGACGGCGGCCTTCGTGGACAACCTGAAGGCGGTGCTGAAGGCGGAGGCGGCGGAGGCGGTCTCATCTCGGGACGTTGGGCGCGAAAGCTTGTGGCGGCGGTTGTGGCGGCCCGGATCCGGATTTTGGGGAATGGTCCCGGCCGTAGCGGCCGTTGTTTTTTGCGTCGCGGCGGGCTACCTGCAATTTGTGCGGATCCCGGCGTTGCGGCAGTCCCTCGCGCCTCGCGCGGCCGTAACGGCGCTGATCCGGCCGTCGGATGTGCGGGGAGAGATCCCGGTGGTGGCGATCCCGGCCGACGCGGCCTACGGGATCGCGCTGATGCTGGTGGATCCGGGAAGCAGCGCTCGCGAGCTACAATTCGAGATGCGGCGGCCGGACGGCGCATTGGCGGAGTTTGTCAGGGTGGCGGTTGACGGTCCGATATCGGGAGGAGCGCAGGTACAAATTCCCTTGCAGGCGGAAAAATTTACACCTGGGCGCTATATCGTCTCGATGAGGGAGAGGCCATCGGAGACGGCGTCCTGGTCGGAAGTTATCGCCACGTACGAGTTCGAGGTTCAGCGAAACTAGCCGCTCAATGCGGTGCAAACAATCACAACAGTCACAAAGAGAGCGTCCACGTCCATGCAAAATCGGATCTATCAATTCAGCGGCACCGCCATTGGGTTTTCGGGAGTGCTCCGTCGGATCGAGAAGACGAAGCCGATCCTCTGGCGGATTCCGGCGCAGGCGGTTTCCGCCACGCCATTCATCGGGGGGCACAGCTTTGCCGCCGTAGACGGCAAACAGTTCGCTGACCGCCGTGTTTGCTTCGACAGCGCGCGGTCGGAAGTCTTCGGCGACTACGATCCACCGGAGCGAGTGATCGAGTTCACCCATGGCAACCACGAGGCCAACGATCTGCCCGTTTATGGCTACGCGGAAGCGTCTGTGACAAACCTGTCGATTGTCAACGGCCCGCGAAAGCTGTCCGTGTCGGAGCTGGGCTACCGGATTTCGATGCGGGACCGGCGCGACGGGTCTGGTCCGAGTTTTGTGATCGAGTGGCTGAAGCTGGTCAACGTGGCGATCGACGGAGTGAGGTTCGACGTGGACTTTGCGCCATGCTGCAAGCAGCAAGGTTATGTGTTCCCGGCCGCTCGCACCGGCCCGTCCGGGTACGCCTACGCGTCGGTGGTGGCGGACATCCGCTACGCGGAGGGATGCCGGCCGTTGAGCTACGTGTCGATTCCGGGCGTTTCGGACCCAGGCAAGATCGTCGTGGACGAGTTGGGAACCATTCATCTCGGCGAGATTTTCACTTCACCGAAGCGGTGGAGAATCAGCATGCTGCGAATCGCCGCGGGCAGCGACGACGGAGGCGGTTACGACAGCGGAACCGGAGATCTGAACGGCCAGGAGCATCCCTGAGCGATTCCATGTCCGGCTGACCCGGGCGGTCCTGGCGGCCGCATACGGGATTCTTGTGTTCTCGTGCGGGTCAGGAATCGAGCCGGTTCCGGAGGAGTCGCAACGAACGATACTGTCACTGTTCAAACAGGGGGAGTGGAGAAAGGCGCGGGAAGCGGCGCGGCAGGCCGGATCGCGTTTTCCGGAGCGCTCGGCCGAGCACTGGCGGTTCCGGGCTCTCGAGGCGCGAGCTCTCGTGTACGCGCGCGACCCGGAGAGCGCGGCGGCCCTGATGGACAGGCCGCCTCCGGAGGGCCCGGCTTATTGTCCGGCGCGGGCCTGGCGGGCCTGGGTCATCGGGTTCGCGCGAGCGAGAAAGGCCGCGGAAGGCGAACCGGCGCGGCGGCTGCTAGAAGAGGCGAGGGCGCTGGGCGCGTCGTGCCCGGAGCCGGAAGCAGAGATCGAAGCGAAGCTGGCGCTGGCGCGGATCGCGGGACAACCGGCGGAAGCCGAAGCGCTGTTGCTTTCGGCTTTGCGGCAGTCCGAAGAGAACCGCGACGAGGTGCAGAGAATGAACACGCTGCTGAACCTCAGCGCTTTGTATCTGCGCCAGCGCCGGGCCGACGCCGGGCTGCTCGCCGCCGAGCAGGCGCGGGATCTGGCGCGGCGCCTGGGGAACCCCCTGATGGAAGCGCGGGCGGCCTTCAACCTGGCAAGCCTGCATGGCGATCTGGGCGACACCGACAACGCCATCCAAGTGTTCCGCGATCTGCTGCCGCTGCTGCGGCGGTCCTCAAGCGAGGACGAGATGCTGGCGCTCGGGCAGCTGGGACTTTTTCTTTCGGGCCGAGGCGACGGCGGCGAAGCGGTCGAACCGCTGCGGCGGGCGCTGGCTCTGGCACGACAGCGGGGCCATCCCGATGAGATCCGGCGCTATGCGACCAATCTGGCGATCGTGCTGCTGGGCATGGGCCGCATCGACGAGGCAGCCGCGGCCAACAGCGAAGCCGAACGGATCCTGGCGCAACCGGGCGGGCTGGGGGGCAGCGAGTACGTGGGGATCAACCGCGCCAGGATCGCGCTGGCACGCGGCGATTCCCGCGCGGCGGAGGCTGAACTGCGATCCATCGCCGCGCGGGCCGGGCTGTCTGCCCGCCTACGGTGGGAAACTCATTTCCGGCTGGCACAGGTGTTGCGGCGGGAGCGACGGCTCGCGGAGGCGTTTCGCCACTACGAGTCCGCGCTGGCGCTGGCGGAGACGACGCGCGCCGCGCAGGGCAGGGAAGAGTCCCGGATCAGTTTCCAAAACACACTTCTGGCGTTCTACGCCGAATACTCCGACGCGCTTATCGAGGCCGGACAGGAAGACGCCGCGTTCGCAGTGGAGGAGTCGAGCCGGGCGCGTCTGCTCAGCGACCGGACCGGAGGCGAAGTCCGGTCGAATCCTCAACGGGCGCTCGGGATCCTGCGGGAGCGGGCCCGGCGGCACAACATCGTATTCCTCGCCTACTGGATCACGCCACCGCGGCGGCATGTGAGGATCGTGAGCGGTTCGGGCCAACGGCGTGTCGACCTGCCGGTGGACGCCGCGCGGCTGCGGCGGATGGTGGCCGAGTACAGAAGGCAGGTGGAGTTGTTCGGCGATCCGCTGGCGGGCTCCGAGCGGCTGGGCCGGGAACTCCACCGCACGCTGATCGGTCCGGTGGAGGAAGAGATTCCACGGGGGGCGCGGGTGTATCTGGTCCCGGATGGGCCGCTCCATGCGCTCAACTTCGAGACGCTGGTCGTGTCTCGCGGATCTCCCCGCTATTGGATCGAGGAGGCCACCTTGGCTGTGGTCCCGTCGCTGACGGTGCTGACGGAGCGGCGCAGCGGGCCCGGACGCCCGGGAGGGGCGCTGGTGATCGGCGATCCGATTCCTTCCGAGCGCGGCTTCCGGCGGCTGGAACACGGCGCGGCGGAGATGCGAAATGTTGCGCGCCACTTCCACAAGGCGACGATTCTGGCCGAGGAGGCAGCCACGCCGGCGGCCTTCGAGCAGGTGGAGCCGAGAAGGTTCCGCTACGTCCATTTCACGGCTCACGGAAAGGCGAACTCCGAATCGCCGCTCGATTCCTATGTCGTGCTGTCTCCATCGGGCGGCCGCGGAGTGTTGCGCGTGCGCGAGATCGCGGCGAAACCGATGGAGGCCGACCTCGTTACGGTTTCCTCCTGCCGGGGCACAGGGGAACGTTCCTACGCGGGAGAGGGGATGATCGGATTCGCGTGGGGGTTTCAGCGGGCCGGGGCGCGGGCGGTGATCGCCGGGCTGTGGGACGTCAACGACCGGTCGACTCCGGCGATCATGGACAAGCTGTACGAATCGATCGCGGCCGGCCATGACCCGGCGCAAGGACTGCGCCTCGCGAAGCTCGCGCAAATCCGGGCGGGCGGCCGCTATGCCAAGCCGTTCTACTGGGGTCCGTTTCAGCTGTACACGAGTACGTTCTGAGGAAGGTCGAACGTCGCGCGGCCGGCCTTCGGGCTATGACGAAAGCAGGCTCCGGCGGAGAAGGTCGAGAGCGGTGGTGGAAGCCATGGACCGGATGCGTTCCCGGCCGCCGAACAGGTGAACGCGCCTGGCGCGGACATCCGCCGGCCCGGCGATGCCGATGAAGACAGTTCCGACGGGGTTCTGATCGGTGCCGCCGTCCGGACCGGCATATCCCGTCACTGACAAGGCGTAGGTCGACCCGAGTCTTTGGCGGGCGCCTGCGGCCATCGCCATGGCGACGGGCTCACTGACTTCGGAATGTTCGGCGATCAACTCCTCCGGCACGCCGACGAGGAGCGTTTTCAGGCGGTTCGTGTACGTGATGAACCCCCCGGCGAAGTAAGCCGAACTTCCCGCCACAGATGTGAACCGGGCGCCGAGCAGACCTCCCGTGCAACTCTCGGCAACGGCCACGGTGGCGGAGCGTTCCTTAAGGAGGCGGCCGACCACGGTCTCCAGGTCGGAGCCGTCGCGGGAGTAGATGCGATCGCCGAGGAGCGCGGCAATCTGGCCGCCGAGTTCCTCCGCGAGCTCGCGGGCCTTGGCGGCCTCGCCGGCGCGGGCCCGGAGATGGATGTGGACATCGCCGGGGGAGGCGAGGATGGTCGTGGCCGGGTTGGTGTAACGGGTGTAGACGGGAGCGATCAATTGATCGAGATCGGATTCTCCCATGCCGGCCACGCGATAGTGGACGGTGGCGATATGGAGGGGCGGGAGGATCGCGCGCAGCCGGTCCAGGCAGTGGCGGAGGAATACTGCCTTGAGTTCGTTTGGCGGGCCGGGGAGGAGCATGATGACGGTCCCGGACGGGGTGACCGTCCATTGACCCGGGGCGGTGCCCCTATCATTGTCCAGCGCCTCGAAGCCTTCGATGAGATAAGCCTGGCGGCGGTTGTTTTCCGCCATCTGGCGCTTCATGCGGGCGAAGCGTGCGGCGATGGCGTCGCAGAGTTCCTGCCGGTAGACTTGCGGGCGGTTGAGGGCGAGAGCGACGGCGTCGCGGGTGACGTCATCCTCCGTGGGTCCGAGTCCCCCGGTAAGGATGACGATGCCGGACCGCAGGAGCGCACCGGCGACGGCTTCCCGGAGGCGCTCGCGATCGTCGCCGATGACCGCCTTGGCAACGACTTCGACACCGAGCAGATTGAGCTGCTCTGTCAGCCACAGGGAGTTCGTGTCGACCTTATCCGGAGTCAACATCTCCGAGCCGACGGCGATGATTTCGGCGTTCATGCTTTGACGCCGGCGCTCAGGCGAGGTTCGGGAAGGGGCGGCCGCGCACGCCGGTTTCGACGCGGTACAACGCAGACGTCGTGGTGACGTAGGCGTAGCCCGGCGGGGCAAAGCAAAGGCCGACGATGTTGGGTCCGGAGAGGAAAAGCTCCGCATTGCGGTCTGGCGTGATGCGAACCACGCCGCGACGTCCGCCGAGAGAGGCCGAGACGTAGAGATTGTCGGAGGAATCGAAGGCCATCCCCTGAGGCCGGCCGAGCCCCCGGTAGAAGACCTGCACGTCGCCGGCGGGGGAAATGCGGTAGATGGAATCGAAGCTCGAGGTGGTGGGGCCGCTCAGATACAGGTCGTCGTTGGGGCCAAAGGCGAGATGGTAGGCCGCGATAGAGGGCTCGACGGTCGCGAAAACATAGATCTGGCGGGAGCGGCTGATTTTGAAAATAGTCCCGCTGCGGTCACCGACATAGAGATTTTCCTCCTTGTCGAAGGCGAGGCCCGTGGCCACGCCCATCCCCTCCACGTAGACCGACATCTCGCCGCGCGCGGTCACCTGGTAGACGATGCCGTCGTAGCGCGAGGAGACGTAGAGAATTCCGTCCCGGTCGAACGCGAGGGCGGTAGCGTTCATCAGGTCGGAGATGAGAGGCTTCACCTGAAAGCCGGCGTCGATCCGGTAGACCGAAACGGGCGTCTTCTGCCCCCGCGATCCGGAGAAGGTCGTGTAGACATTGCCGTTCGAATCCACGGCCGGATTGGCTACCGGATGGAGCGAATCGGCGACCTGGACGCCAATCTGGCACATCCAGGGCGAGCTGCGGCGCGAATCCGCCTCGACCACGAGCGGACCGGGGACGGCGCCATCGGGGACGCGCGCGACGATCATCTCATTCGAGCCGATGACGACGGGCGCTGCGATGTCGCCAAGACGCACGCGCGGCAGGCCGTTGCCAGACAACTCGGATCCGCGGATCTGGATCTCCCCTCCAGGTATGGCGGCCGCCGGCAGGACCTGGGCGATCGATGGCGCTTTCTTGGATTCTGGCATAGCTGGAGTGTATCGAACGTCCTAATAGAGATTGAAGCACCCGGCCGCGAAGATTACAAGCGCGGCACAGGCGCCGGCGGCGAGGTCATCGGCAATGATTCCGACGCCTCCGGGCAACGTTTCGAGCTGACGGATCGGGGGCGGCTTGAGAATGTCGAAGAATCGGAACAGGGCAAAGGCGAGAATCCAGCTTTTCCAGTTCAGCGTGGTGACGCCGGCCAGAGCGAGCCAGACCCCGAGGACTTCATCGATCACGACTTGTCCCGGATCGGCTGCGCCATGTGACTTCGCATAGACGTGGGCGGACCAGGTAGCCGGCACGAGCAGGATCAGCACCATGGCGACCCAGTGCCAGCGTGACCATGCGAACGCCGAATGTAGAGCAAAGGCAACCGCCAAGCCCCCGACGGATCCGACGGTTCCGGGAGCGGCGGGAGCGAGACCACAGCCGAACGCGGTGGCCAGCAGGACGGCCGCGCGAGAGGGCTCAGGCATCGTGTTGTTCCGGCGGAATCGGCGATGGGCCGGGGACGTCCTCGCCGGCATCCTGTTCGACGGCGGGGATCGCGTACCGGCCGGACATCCAGTTATCGAGGTCGATGAGGCTGCAACGCTCGCTACAGAACGGCCTGTACCGGCTGTGGTCGGCCGGTTTGGAACAGATGGGACAGTTCATCCGTTGGCTTGTCCGCGGGAGATCGCCAGGGTCGAGCGATCCGGGAGGATGGGGAACAGGGGCATGGCGACTTCCGGAACGGCCGGTTCCGGCTCGCCGGAAGCGCCGCCGACCAGGTCGTAGTCGTGGGCGGCGGAGATGCGGACACGGCGGATTTCGCCGCTCCGGAGGGGCGCGCCGTTGTCGTCGTTGATGTAGGTTACGCCGTCGATTTCGGGGGCCTGGGTTTCGAGCCTGCCCTCCCAGAGGAGATCGGATTCGCGGGAAGGGCCTTCCACAAGGACACGCATTTCGCGTCCGATCAGCTTCCGGTGATTGTCGCGCGCGATGCGCCTCTGTAGAGCCATCAGCCGGCGCTTGCGGTTGTAGATGGTGCGGCCATCCACTTTTCCGTCGAGAGCAAAGCTGGCGCTGGTGTCCTCGTCGGAGTATCCGAACACCCCGAGCCGGTCAAACTTCGCGGCCTTGACGAAGTCGCACAGGTTTTCGAAGTCGGCGGGCGTTTCGCCGGGGAAACCAACGATGAAGCTGGACCGGATGGCCACGCCGGGAATGGTCCGGCGGACCCTCTCTATGAGCTTGAGAAACTGGTCTCCGTTCGAGCCGCGCTTCATGCGTTTCAGCACATTGGCCGAGGAATGCTGGAGCGGCATATCGATGTATTTGACCAGAGAAGAATGTCCGGCGATGGTGTCAAGCAGCCGCTGCGACACGCGGTTGGGATAGGCGTAGAGGAACCGGATCCACTTCTCGTGCCCGGTATCGATTCGCGCGAGCCGGTCCAGCAGGACGGCCAGACCGTCGCGGATTCCCAGGTCCTCGCCGTAGCTGGTGGTGTCCTGGCCGATCAGGTTGATCTCGCGCACGCCGCGGGAGAACATCGCCGAGGCCTCGACGACGACGCTCTCGAAGCGGCGGCTGCGAAAGGCGCCGCGGTAGTGAGGAATCACGCAGAAAGAGCAGGGGTGATCGCAACCTTCGGCGATTTTGAGATAGGCGAAATGCCGCGGAGTGGTGAAGACACGAGGGGTCGAATCGTGATAGAGGTACGGGGCGGCCGTGGGCGCCTGTTCCAGTTCGCCGCCTTCACAGGCGGCGACGATGCGGCCGACCTCGTTGGTCCCGATGATGGCGTCAACCTCCGGCAAGTCCCGCCGGATGTCGCCCCGGTAGCGCTCCACGAGACAGCCGGCGACAACCAGGCGGCGCGCCGATCCGGCTTTTTTGTACTCGGCCATTTCGAGGATGGTACTGACGGACTCCTGCTTGGCCGGGTCAATGAAGCTGCACGTGTTGACGACAATAACGTCCGCTTCGGAAGCGTCGGGCGTGAGGGTGTGTCCGCGAGCCGTGAGTTGGCCCATCATGACCTCGGTGTCGACGAGATTCTTCGGACACCCCAAGCTGACGAAGCCGATCTTCAAACCACTTTCAGGCAATCTTATTTCAGGATACCGGATTCCCGGCCGGGGGCGCGTCCTCAGAAAGCGGGCCTGGGGCCGGCGAATTGCCCGGTATGATTGAAAGGAGAACGCATGCCCGTCTACGCCGCCGTCGATATTGGGTCCAATTCCTGCCGGATGCTGACCGTGCGGGTCGAAGCGGACGGGACACGCAAGGTGCTGGCGGCGGACCGCGAAGTGACCCGGCTCGGAGAGAGCGTCTTCCGCGCCGGGGCCGTCAGCCAGGAAGCGATGGAGCTGGTGTGTTCGGTCCTCAACCGCTTTTCGAATGAGTACGGCCGGTTTGCGCCGTCGGCGATCCGCGCCGTGGCGACCGCGGCCATTCGCGACACGAGCAATCAGGAGGAGTTCGTCGCGCGCGCGTCGACGGCGCTGGGGGCGCCGGTCGAGATCATATCGGGACAGGAGGAAGCGCGGCTGATTCACCAGGGCGTGCAAAGCGCCTGGCCGCACCCGAATGAACGTCTCATGATCGTCGACGTCGGCGGAGGCAGCGCGGAGATCATCATCTCGGAGAAAGGCCGTATCAAGCACGCGCATTCCAAACCCCTGGGCGCGGTGCGTCTGACGGGAGTGTTTCTGAAGAACGATCCGCCGAAGCCGAAGGAACTCGGCCGGATGCAGGACTTCATCGACGAGAAGCTGGCCCCCGTGGTCAGCGAGACGGGCACGCGGCCGTGCGACCGCGCGATCGCGACATCGGCGACGGCCGGCGCGATGGTCGGCGCCGTCGCCGGCGTGGACCGAGGCCAGCGGGACGAGGCGGACCGGCTCAGCGCGGGGCGCGGAGCGGTTCGAAAGCTTTACAACGAACTGATTGAAATGGACACGGCGGCGCGGGCCCGCGTGACCGGAATCGGACCACGGCGCGCGCAGATCATCGTGCCAGGAGTGGCCGTGCTGTTACGGTGCATGGAGCTGTTCAAGCTCCCGGAGCTGTTCTACTCGACCGCCGGAGTGCGGGATGGGATCATCGCCGATCTGAGGGGGCAGTGGGCCGCGGGCGAGGCCGCCGGGATGACAGCGGAGCAGCGGACGGCGGTGGAAACCATGGCGAGCCGGTACGGCGTGGCGCTGCCCCACGCCTCCGCCGTCGCGTCGTTTTGCATGGCGCTGTTCCATTCCCTGGCCGCGATTCACGGGCTTACGCCGTACTGGGCCCGGATTTTAGAGGCGGCGGCGTGGCTTTACGACGTGGGTCACTTCATCAGCGACAACGGTCATCATCGCCACGCCGAGTACGTGGTGGCCCATTCGGACCTGCCGGGTTTCACCGACAGGGAAAAACGGCTTGTTTCGATGCTGTGCCGGTTCCACCGCAAATCGATGCCCGGCAACCGGCATCACACGTTCCAGGAATTGCCGGCCGAAGACCGGCGCGCGCTGCTATGGCTGATTCCGCTGCTGCGGCTGGGCGACGCGCTGGATTTCGGGAAAGAACAGCGCGTGGCCGCGGCCGATTGCACGGTGGCCGATCGCGCCGTGGTCCTGCGCGTGGTCGCGCGGGGCGGCGCGAACACCGACCTCGAACAGTGGGCCTGCGAAAACACAGCGGCGCAATTTGAAGACGTCTACGGGCGACCGTTGGCTGTGACAGGAAGCAACGCGTAATGGAACAGTACGCCAGGACGGAGCTTGCAGTCCGGCTGGATCGGGTGCGAAAGGAGTGGGCGCGGGCGGCGGCCCATCCCGACGACGAAGCGATCCACGATCTGCGGGTCGCCATCCGGAGGCTGTCGCAGGCGTACCGCGTGCTGGGCGTCCAGGCCGGAGAGGACGGCGGCAAGGCGCGGGCGAAACTGAGGGAAGTACGTCAACTGGCCGGGGAAGTCAGGGATTGCGATATCGCGTTGGACCTGTTGCAGAAGGCCGGTCTGCCCCCGGACAACCCGGCGTTGGCCAAGGTGCGGAGGAAACGCCACGAGGCCAGCGGCCGCCTCGCCAGGCTGCTCTCCAAAGGAGTTCCGGTTTGAAGCCGCGGCCAGTCATTACCGAGGCAGTGCGGGCCCACGCGGCCAGAGAATTGCCGGAGCTGGCGCGGCGCTACCTGAAGATCGGCCGCAGACTGGCGCTGGAGACCGGACTGGTAAAGGCGGATTGGGCGGCACTCCACAAGTTCCGGATCCGGTCGAAGCGCATGCGATACACCCTCGAGTTGTTCGAACCGGTGTACGGCGGGGGTCTCAGCCGTCTTCTGTCGTCGCTCAAGCGGGTGCAGGACGTCCTCGGGGAGATCAATGACTGCCAGACGGTGCTGCACATGAAGGCGATCCGGAGTGAGAAGAGGGTCCAGTCGTGGCTGAAGGAACGCCGTACGCGGTTGCTGGCGGAGTTCCACCGGATCTGGCAACAGGACTTTAATGACGAGGCGGCTTCAAACTGGGTCGCCCTGTTGCGAGATCAGGCTGCTGCGAGGCCGGTCGTCGTGGATGCGGAGTCCGCGGCGAAGACGGCTGAGGGTATCGGATCCGGAGCGCACGTCGCGGAGGCCGGCACCAACGGGAACAAGAAATGACGAGAACGTTTTTCTTCACTGTGGCCCTTGGCCACGCGTTGTGCGCCGCGACGGCGTATGTCAACGGCAAGGTCCTGACGGTTACCGGACCCGGGAAGAGGGCGGAGGCCTTCCTTGTCGATGGGGGGCGATTCGCGTTGGTCGGCACCAGCGACGAGGTCCGGAAGGCGGCCGGGAGTGCGGCGGACGTGGTGGACCTGAAGGGGCGGACGGTCATTCCGGGATTGAACGATTCCCATACACACCCGATCGGGGCCGGACTGGCGGAGGCCGCCGGCGAGGTTCCGGTGATGAAGTCGATTGCCGACGTACAGGCGTATGTACGGAAGCTCGTTGCGACGCAACCGGGCAACGGCCTCATCTTTGTGCCGAAGGTGTATTCGACGCGGCTGGCCGAGCGCCGCTATCCGACGCGGTATGAACTTGACGCCGCCTCCGGGGGCCGGGAGGCGATGACGGATAACAGCTACGCCTCGGTGCTGAATTCGGCGCTGCTGGCGCGGCTCGGAATCGGCCGCGAGACTCCTCAGCCGACCAACGGCAAGATCATTAAGGACGCCCGGGGCGAGCCGACAGGCCTGATCCTCGGGGCGCCGGAGCTTCTGGGCAAGCTGCGGGCGTCGCGGCAGTTCTCATTTGAAGAGAAGCTCAAGGCGCTGCGGCAGATGCAGCGCGCCTACAACCGGGCCGGCATCACCTCGACGGGCGACCGGGGGCAGAACGCCGAGGGTTTCCGCGTCTATCAGGAGTTGGCGCGGCGCAAGGAGATGACCGTCCGCACGGCCGTAACGTACATGATGAACGCCGGGGGCCGCGTCGAGGAGGTCGCCAGACAGATCGAGTCGATTCCGTTCGTCACTGGCTGGGGTGATGAGTGGCTGCGGGTGGGACCGATCAAAACGGTCGCCGACGGCGGCATCCTGATCGGCACAGCCTATCTTCGCGAGCCATACAGCCAGCACACCGAGGTCTATGGTTACAACGATCCGGACTACCGCGGCGTGCTGAATGTCCCAAGGGAGAACCTGATCGCCATGGCGAAGACGGCCAACCGGCTGGGATGGCAGATGACGGCGCACACGACGGGCGGCGGAGCGATCGACGTGCTGCTCGACGCGTACGAGGAGGCAGACAAGGAGAAGAGCATTCGCGGCCGGCGATTCACGGTGACGCACGGCAATTTCCCGAACGCGGATTCGATCGCGAGGGCGAGGAAGCTGGGAGTCGTGTTCGACTGCCAGCCGCAGTGGCATCACTTCGACGGTCCGGCGCTCGGTCCGGTGTTCGGCGCCGAGCGGGTGAAGTGGTTCCTGCCGCTGCGGGCGATGCTCGACGCGGGAGTTGTCGTGGCGGGAGGTTCCGACCACATGATCAAGTACGATGCGCGGGACTCGATCAATGCCTACCACCCGTTTCAGGCGATGTGGATGACGATCACACGGCGGATGTCGAACGGCGCGGTTCTGGGTCCGGAGCAGAGAATCACCCGCGAGGAGGCGTTGCGGATGTGGACATGGAACGGCGCCTACCTGACGTTCGAGGAGAATGAGAAAGGCACGATCGAGAAAGGGAAGCTGGCGGATTTCGTGGTCCTGGACCGGGACTTCGCGACGATTCCGGAGGATGAGATCCGGCAGATCGAGCCGCTGCTGACGGTGGTCGGCGGGACAGTGGTGTATCGGGCCGCAAAGCCGCTATAATACAAGGGTTGCCTCCTGCTGGGAGGTCGTCTAACGGTAAGACTGCGGACTCTGGATCCGCCTATCGGGGTTCGAATCCCTGCCTCCCAGCCACTCCTTCTTCGACCCAGCCCTGAAGAAGCCAACGCGGGCCTTGTTTCCGGAATTGGCGTCGATCTCCGTGCAAACGCGGGCCGCGGGCGGGCCTGGGAGATGCAGGCCCGCGCAGAAGGCCAACGGGAGGCGGTCCGGGCAGACAAGCACGGCGAGGCCGGGATCCCAGCCGGGATGGTTAGAAGCAGCCGGGATGGTTAGAAGAAGAAGCGCAGTCCGAACTGCACCTGGAGCGGCGTTCCCGACTGGGTGTTGTTGCGATCATAGGTTCCGTCGGGATTCCGGAGGCGGAGGAACCGGGGATCGACCGCGACCGGCTGGCCATTTGTACCGATTCCCAGGCCGTAGACGCCGCCGGTGATGATGCTTCCATTCGGACCGCTGAAGACGACGTTGTTCAGGTTGAGCAGGTTGAAGAACTCCACGGAGAACTGGATCCGCTTTGAATCACCGCCGAAGGGGAAGTTCTTGAGCACGCGCAGGTCGTTGTTGATGACCTTGCGGTTGCGGAAGGAATTGCGGGCCAACGGGCGGCCGGGCGCGGAGAAGGGCCGGTCGTTGTTGCTGAACTCCTCGTTGGTGTCGGCGCCGGTGACCGGATTGACGACCTGACCGCTCCGCGCGCGGACGCTCAGGCCGGTTTCGAAACCCAACGGAAGAGAAATGACGGCATAGGCGGCCAGTTGATGGCGGATGTCGAGCCGGGAGAAACCGTAGTCGGCCTTAAAGTCAAACGGATTGGCGTAGGTGAAACCGGTGGCGTCCCGCTCGTTGTCATCATCGGAGTAGTTCTGCGCCCAGGTGTAGTGCACGCCGCTCTGGAGCCGCTTGCCGCGGTACTGCGAAGAGAGGGTGGTGCTGCGGAACATGGATCGGGCGGAGCTGGAACGCGCGGTGATGGAGCCGAGCGACCGGATCGGCCGGGTCGTGCCCGTGCGAAGGCCGAAGGTGGGCCGTTGCGAGGCGTCATTGGCACGGATGAAGGGAAGTGGAAGGTTGTAGTCGACATTGCGGCCCAGATGGACGGTATTCACGAGGTTGAACTGGGCTCCGACGATCCAGGCCCGCGTGAGCTCGGTGTCGAAGCCGATGCCGGTCTGAAAGGCGCGCGGGTTCTCGAAGTCGTTGGCGACCGCGATCAGGCTGGCGCCATTGAAGGGATTGGGCGGGGCTCCCAGAGCCAGAGAAGCAGCCCGCTGGACGGTTTCAATCGGGATGACGGGAAGCTGGTCGAGCGGCGTGCGGTTGAGGTCAACACCCGCCGCGAGGAGCTGCTGGTACACCGTGCGGCCGCCAGTGGGCGCCAGCAGGATGGATACGTCGCCCGGCGGGATGCGGAAATTGTTGGCCGGGCCGGCAAACCAGAGCAGGGGAGTGGAGGCATAGAACAGGCCCGCGTGGCCGCGGATGACGGTTCGATGATGCGTCGTCAAGGGCGTGTAGGCGAAGCCAAAGCGGGGAGCGAACTGTTTGGTGGCGTCAGGAATGAACGTGGGGTCGAGTTGGACGTTGTTCGGAAGACGCGTATTGCGTACGAGGTTGATCACGTCCGTGTTGTTGGCCTCGACGGCGGGATTGTACTGGCCCTCCCAGCGGATTCCGAGGTCAATGGTGAGCTTCTGGCCGACGCGCCAGCTGTCCTGAGCGAAAACAGCCGCTTGGGTCATACCCATCTCGGCAGTGAGGTTGCCGATCTGGCGGTTGTAGGTGACGGCCGGATCGTCGAAGCGATTTCGTCCCGGACTCACGGAGAGAATCCGGAGAATGTCTTCGACGTTGGAGGACGCGATATTGAATGCGCCGAACTGATTGAAGCCGAAAATCTGGGCGGCGGTGACGCGGCTGTAGTCGAATCCGAACTTCAAAATGTGCGAGCCCCGGGTGATGGAGAGGGCGTCAGAGATCTGGATTCGGCGATCATTCTGGGTAGTGGGAAGAAAATTGCGCGCGCCGAAGATGCCGATCGGGGTCGCGGTGACCTGAGGCAGAGCGGAATTGGCGAGCCGGGGCCGGAGCTCGTAGCTTCCGGTGAACCGGAAGTCATTCAAAGCCGCGGGCGAGATGAGATGTGTCCACTGGGCGGTGCCGGTGTGAGTGCGGTCCTTCTCGACGCCATCGTTGGAGAAGGCGCGGTTGGTGAAGGGATCGAGCGCTCCGCCGACGGACACGGCGTTGCCGGCGGAAGCGTCGCTGAAGTTGTAGCGGAGGGTAAGGCGGTGGCCTTTCTCGGACTGGTAGTCGCCGCGGACCGTGAACGCAGTAGCGTCGTTGGTCTGGGTGAAGGGGCGTTCCTGGCTTCGGAAGAAGTTGAGCGCCTCGGCGGTCGCCGGGGAGGCGGCGCGATTGAGAAGCTGGGCGAAAAAGACGCGGCGCGGCTGGCTGGACTGTTGCCCTTCGAAGGCGCCGAACAGAAAGAGCTTGTCTTTCTTGACCGGGCCGCCGGCTGAGCCGCCATACTGCTGGAGGGTTTCGAGGGAGGCGATCAACTGGACCGGGTCTTTGGAGCCCATTTCTTTGTGGCGGATCTGGTAGAAGGCGTCGCCGTGCAGTTGGTTGCTGCCGGACTTGGTGATGGTGTTGAGAATGCCTCCGGTCGACCGCCCGTATTCGGCGCTGTATCCCGTCGTGATGACCTGGAATTCCTGTATGGCGCTTTGCGGCACGGTGATGATCGAGTTCGAACGTTCGCCGCCGCGGATGCCGCCGAAGAACGGCTGATTGTAGTCGCCGCCGTCGAGCATCACGTTGGCGTTGATTCCGCGCTGGCCGGCAAAGGAGAGCTGGCCGCGGGAGGGATCGACCTGCACGGTGGGGGTTAATACGGCGAAATCCTGGAAGCGGCGGCCATTGATGGGCAGGTTGGAAATGGCCGACAGCCCAATCGTGGTGCTCGGGGCAGGCAAGGCGACGTTGAGCAGGGACGCTCCGACCTCGACCACCGTTGTCGTCGCCTGCACTTGAAGGACGATGTCAACCGCGATGGAGGATCCGACATTGAGTTGCACGCCTTCCACCTTGGCCTCAGCGAATCCGCTTGCTTTGGCCAAAATCTGATACCTGCCGGCATCCAGGAGAACAGCCCGGTATTGGCCCGAGGCGTTCGTCTTGAGCGTGCGCTCCAGTCCAGTGTCCGCGTTTCGGATCGTGACGTCGGCGTTCGGCACGACGGCCTGATTCGGATCGTAGACGGTGCCGCCGATTTGTCCCTTGTTTGCATCAGCTTGGCCGAACAAAGGGCCCATCGATGACAAAATCAACACAACGATGGCAGTGAGTTTAAGCATAGGGTCCCTGAATCAGAAACTAGCATATCTTAGTTTGATGAAAACGGAATGAATCCCCTAGCGGAGGAAGGGCAGATACCCTCGAACGCGGGCGGCGTAAGCGGGAAAGGACTCGGGGAAGGACGCCTGGAGGAGGCCGTCTTCGGCGCGAACCCGGATTTCCGTGCCAGCCAGGTAGAGCGGCAGCGCGACGAGCGTGACGAGAGGCGTACCCGTCGTCAGGAGGGTTCCGGCGAGCATCCCGAGGAGGGCGAGGTAGACGGGATGGCGAACCACGGAATAAGCACCGGTGGTGATGAGTTCATGGTCGTCGGTGATGACCGCCTGGATTCGCCAGTGGCGGCCGAGATCGTGAAGGGCGTGAGCTGCAAAGGCGGCCGAGGAAAGACAGAGGATCACCGTCGCCGGCAGCATCGAGGGGCGCTCGAAAGACCGGAACAGAAAAACGATCAGAAGGGAGAGGAACTGAAGGAAGAGGCCGGCGTCGGAAGCGGGCGCCCGGTGGATACGATTTTCAGGCGGCAGGGCGCTCCGCCGCGAGCGGACGAGCAGGTGATTGACGAGGAAAGGGAGCAGAAAGAGGGCCCAACAGATTCCGATCCAGCGCACGGTCGGGTGAGCCGGCTAGTCTGACAGCCGGAGGACATAATGCTACCACAATGCCGGTGGCGACGAGTTCGCCTAGACCACTGGCACGGAGGGAAGAGTCGCCAGTTCGCTTTCCTGCGCCTTGCTCGCCCGTTGGAAGAGCCTCTCGCCGATGAGGCTGCCACCGAACTCGACTCCGAGATGATACTTCATCCCTTTGTGAACGCAGGAACGAACGGATCCAGTTCCGCGGAACTCGAGCCGGCTGATGTGGAAGTTGACATAGGTGCGGACGGGAACAGGTTCAGGCGACTCGAGCCGCATGCCGGACACGGAAATGTCTTTGCACATGCATCGGGCGAAACAGGTTTCGCCGTGCTCGTTCAGCCAGACCATTTCGACTTTGTAGTTGACCGCAAGCCGATCATGCCGCCTCAAATCTCTGGACACGACGGATCCCTCCCTGAGCGGTTTATCGGCAGGCCGGGGCGTGCGTGTTAGGGGCTCGGAGAGGCCTGAGATGAGGAAGGCCCCGTTCTCTGGGAAAAACGGGGCCTCATGAGGGGCTGACGACGAGCTGGGCCTCGTCGCCGGGGATGCTAAGTCGATGACGACTTAATTTATGCCATTAACAGGGCAAAGCGGCTGCCAAATCACTATCCTTTTAGAATGAATGTGATACGTGATGCGGTGTGTGTGTGGTTTCACCCAGACGCGCCATTTGCCCCACCGACGGCGCGCAAGATGGCCTGAAACACGATGTCGGGGTGCTGATTGCCGTCGACTTCGTGAGTATGGGAACGGTAGTAGTCGAGCACCGGGCGGGTTTTCTCGTGGTAGGTGAGCAAGCGCCGCTGGATGACGTCGGGACGGTCGTCACTGCGCTGGATGAGCGGGGCGCCGCACTCGGCGCAGTAGGGGGCGGGATGATCCGCGAGGTTGAAGACGCGGCGGCAGTTGGAGCACTGGCTTCGGGAGGACAGGCGGGCGACAATGACCTCTTCGGGAACGCGCAGGGTCACGGCGACGGGAGGCGGCAGCCCTCTCTGAGAGAGCGCGGCATCCAGAAACCTGGCCTGCTCGACGGTGCGGGGATACCCGTCCAGAATGAGGCCGCCGGAGAGGCGGTCCAACTGGCTGAGGACGATGCGGTTGACCAGATCGTCGCTGACATAGCTGCCGGTGGCGAGAATCGCCGCCAGTTGCCTGCCGAGTTCGGAGCCGGACTCGGCCTCGGTCCTGAGCATATCGCCCGTCGACACGGCGGGAATGCTGAGCCACTGACTGAGGAGCCGGGATTGCGTGCCCTTGCCACACCCTGGCGGGCCAAAAAGAAGAAGAATCACGTTTGGGTCAGGAAACGGCGGAACCGGCGGACGTCAGCCGGGACGCCCGGAAACTTTCAATATACTCCAAAAATCGTCGAGCGTACCGGTCCAGTACCTCTAAATCTCCTCCATGAAGCAGGGGCGAGCACATCTCGTAGGCCACGGTTCCGTGGAAGCCGGCGGCGACCATGGCGGAGAGGAAGGAATGGTAGTCGATGAAGCCGTCCCCCATCGGCACGGCTTGAGCGTAGGCGGTCTCACGGCGGTAGTTGACTACGGCCGGTTCGTAGCGGAAGCGGGGGCGCAACTGGTAGTCCGCGATGGTGGTGTGTGGCGTCAGGCCGCCCAGCAGGCTTGCAGCTTCGGCGAGATCATCGCCGTGCAGCGCCGGGGCCCAGGCGTCAAACAGCGGCTTGCAGTTCGGTTCGGCGACAGCCTGGATGAGGTCATGGAGACTCTGGAATCCGGCCGCGAGATCGTGATGATTTTGGACGCCGATCGTGACTCCGAAGGCGGCGGTTCGCCGGGCGCACTCGCGGAGGGCCGTGACGACCATGTTCCACTGGGGAAGATAGGCAGAAGCGGGGCTCTCGTAACCTGTGAAGATGCGAACGAGGGACCCACCGAGATCGTGGGCAAGTCTGGCCAACTCGACGACGTACTGAATCTGAATCTCGCGGTGGGGCACCTCGGCGTGTTCGAGGTCGGCTGTGAAATTCGTGTAGCCGGCGATGACCACGTGGCGGAGACTGCGCTGTTCGAGGCGGGCGCGGAGCCGGGCTCGCGCGGCCCGGTCGTAGTCCAGCGGGCTCAGGTGAGGCCGTTTGGCCATGAGCATCACGCCGGCGAAGCCGAGCTCGGCCGCTTTGTCGACGAACTGGTCGACGGTCAGAAAGTGCTGACCCCAGGAACCGGAGTAGCTGACCGAGTGCAGAATCGCGGGTCCCAACATGACGTCTTATTCTACTGCAAGGACCTTCCGGATTAGCGGGCCGACGAATAGATGAAAGTAATGATCCCGAGCACGCTCGCAAGGAAGATGCTGTGGCGGGTGGTGAAGCGGAAGAGCTTGGCTTCGTCAGAGGGGGGCATTCCCGTCGCCGCAGCGGCGACGGCGATGCTTTGAAGACTGATCATCTTGCCCATGACGCCGCCGGCCGAGTTGGCCGAGGCCATCAGGATCGGGTCGAGACCGAGCCGGTTGGCGGTGACCACCTGAAGGTTGCCGAAAAGAGCGTTGGCCGAAGTGTCGCTGCCGGTGAGAAACACGCCGAGCCAGCCCAGCATGGCGCTGAAGAAGGGGAAGGCGACTCCGGTGGCGGCGAAGGCGAGGCCGAGGGTGGCGGTGGCGCCGCAGTAGTTCATCAGGAAAGCCAGGCCGAGCACCGACGCGATGGTCACCATGCTCAGGAAGAGCTGCCTGGCGGCGGCCGTCAGGATGGAGACGTACTTGCCGACGGACATGCGGAGAGTGATCATCGCAAAGATGGAGGCGAGCAGGCAGGCGGTTCCGGAGGCGGCCAGCCAGTTGAACGTGTACTCCGCCGCATAGGGTGAGGCGGTGGCGGCCACCGGAGGCATCCGCTCGATCATGCCGTGCAGACCGGGCCATGGGAACTTGATCGTGAACCGGTTGGCCCAGTCCTTGATTCCGAAGGCCGGCTCGAGAAACCAGACCGCAATAAAGGCGACGGCCCCGGCGATGGCGGCGATCCGGGCAGCGCCAGGGCTCACATTGGCGGCCATCAGATAAAGGAAGAAGGCCGCGAAAGCAGTGAGGATCCGCAAGGCGGCGACCGGGTTGTCATTGCCCCACATCAGGACGAAAAAGACGAGGAACAGATAGGGCGCCCAGGCGCGGAGGGTGGCGGTCAGGTCGTGGCGGTGCGGTTTGGCGGCGGGTTTGGCTCCTTCGAGTTCGAAATGGTCAGACGGGCGCCAGACCTTGAACAAGATGACGAGAGCGAGAATGGCCGCCAAGGCGCTCAGAATGTCGGTCAGCTGGGGGCCGATGTAATTGGACACGTAATATTGTGTGCCGGCGAAGGCGACGCCGCAGAGGATCGCGGCGGGCAGGACCCCACTCAGCGCCCTCCATCCGCCCATCACCATGACGAGGTAGGCAGGGATGAAAAGAGAGACCGGGGCACAGATGCGTCCGACCCAGGCGCTCAGCTGATCCATCGGGAGTCCGGTGATGCCGGCCAGGGTGACGACGGGTATTCCGATTGAGCCGAATGCCACGGGCGCGGTGTTGGCGACCAGACAGATGGCGGCGGCGTAAAAAGGGGAGAAGCCGAGCCCGGTGAGCATGGCGGCGGCCACGGCCACGGGCGTGCCGAATCCGGCCGCGCCCTCGATGAACGCTCCCAACGCGAAGGCGATCAGGAGGGCTTGCAGGCGGCGGTCGTCGGTGAGTCCTCCGACGGAGTCCTTGATGACCTCGAAGTTTCCTGTTTCAACGGTGATGCGGTAGAGCACGATGGCCCAGTACACAATCCAGCCGATCGGGAAAAGCCCGAAGGCGCCGCCGTAGAGGACGGCGTTGATCATGAGTCCGGAAGGCATTCCGTAGACGCCCAAGGCCACGACGATGGCGCCGGCCAGTCCGCAGACGGCCGCAACCCAGGCCGGTTTTCGGGCGATTCCGATCAGGTAGAGCAGGACGAAGATCGGTAGCGAGGCGACGAGGGCCGAGAGGGCCAGGCTACCGGACAAGGGTGTGTAATTCTGTTGCCACATGGGTTGAGTGACCTTGATATGCGATTCCGAGGGTTCCTGTCAAGTCCTTTCTTTGTCCAGTTTGCCGCTGATGGCGGGCGGCACGGGCGTGATAGTCTTGATCTAAAGCCACACCGATGACGCGCGAACTCATCATTCAGCTTCAGGACGGTTCCACCCAGGCCTTTCCTCTGGACCGGAACCGCGTCACGCTCGGCCGCAGCGGGGACAATGATCTTCCCTACCCAGATGACCCGGTGCTGTCGCGGCGCCACCTGGCGATCGATTTCGACGGTGAGGAATGGTGGGTGGAGGATCTAGGGAGCAAGAACGGCACGGTGGTCAACGGGCAGCGGCTGAGCGAACGGTACCGGCTGCGCGTGGGTGACCGGATCATCGTGGGCCGGGTCAGCCTGCTGTTTGACGACCCTACGCGGAGCACCGATAAGACCGTGGTGTTTATTCCGGATGAGTCGGACATCACGGCTCGAGCCGCCTCGGTGAGCACGAATCTCGAGCAGGTGCTCGGCAGCGAGCATGGACTCGAAGGCGCCCTGAAGAGTCCGGCAATTGCGGCAACGCCGAAGTCGATGCAGGCGCTGCTGGCGGCGGGGCGGGAACTGGACGGGAACCGGCCGCTGCCGGAGTTATTCAAGGTGATTCTGGATCTGGCGGTGAACGCGGTCGGGGCCACGCGCGGGGTGGTCATGACCTTCGAAGGGGGCGTGCTTTCGCCACGGGCGGCGCGGGGCGACAATTTTCGCATCAGCAGCGCGGTTCGCGACCGCGTGCTCAACCAGCGGGAGTCGCTTCTGATTGTCGACGCCAGCCAGGACGCGGCCCTGCGGGCGAGCATGACGATCGTGCAGCAGAAAGTCAAGAGCCTGCTGGCGGCGCCGTTGCAGACGAAGGAACAGGTTCTGGGGCTGATCTACATCGACTCTCCGGAAGTCATCCGGCCTTTCTCCGCCGAAGACCTGACGCTGCTGACCGTGATGGCGAACGTCGCCGCCATGCGCATCGAGAACGCCAGGCTGGGCGAGGAGGAGGCGCGCAGCAAGACGATGCGCAAGGAGCTGGAGCAAGCAGCCGAGATCCAGCGCAACCTTCTTCCGAAGGGCTCACCACAGGCGGATGGATTCGACATCGCGGGCATGAGCGTGGCGTGCCGATCGGTGGGCGGCGACTATTACGACTACCTCAAGCTGCGGGATGGAAAAGTCGGCATCATCTGCGGCGACGTGGCCGGGAAGGGCATGCCGGCCGCGTTGCTGATGTCGTCGGTGCAGGCGCGTGTCCAGGTGCTTTCCGAAGAGGACGCCGACGTGGCGACCTTGATGACGCGGCTGAACCGGAGTGTGGCGTCGAATTGTCCGGGCAACCGGTTCATCACTTTCTTCCTGGCGGTGGCCGATCCGGAGACGGGCCGCGTGTCCTATTGCAACGCGGGCCACAATCCTCCTTACCTGGTGCGGGCCGATGGTTCGGTGGAGACGCTGGACGTGGGAGGTCCGGTGCTGGGCATCCTGAAGCACATCGGATACCAGTCTGCGACGGTCGAGTTGAAGTCCGGCGACATGGTCATGATGTTCAGCGACGGGGTGACGGAAGCTCGTTCTCCCTCCGATGACGAGTACGGCGAGGACCGTCTGATCGCGGAACTCGTGGCGCGGAGGAAACAGCCGGCCAACGAAGTTGTGCAGGGAGTCTATCGAGCACTGGAGCGGTTCATGGCGGACGCGCCGGTGGCGGACGACATCACGCTGGTCGCGGTGCGGCGGATCTGAGGGCCGGTGCGCGGGGATCGCGGCGGACGACGGGCGCACGGAGGGGAAGGAGCGTAGAATTGTGACGATGATCCGGCGAATGATGTCCCGACGCGTCGTCCTTGCCAGCCTGGCGGGCGCATGGAGGCAGGCGGTCGGACAGGAGGCGCGGAAACCCAATCTTGTTGTCATCCTCGCCGACGACATGGGCTACGGCGATATCGGCTGCTATGGATCGCCCGACGTTCCCACGCCCAACATCGACGCGCTGGCCAAGGCGGGCGCGCGGTTCACCGACGGCTACGTTTCTTGCGCCGTGTGCAGTCCCTCACGGGTGGCCCTGCTGACCGGCCGCTATCAACAGCGTTTCGGGCACGAATTCAATTCGGGAGACGCGGCGCGGGAGGCGCTGGTCGGCTTCGGCCTGCCGGCTTCAGCGACGATTCTGCCTCAAATGCTGAAGCCTCACGGCTACCGCAGCGCCATTTTCGGGAAGTGGCATCTCGGGGTCCGGAAGGGGTTTCATCCCCTTGAGAGGGGATTCGACGAGTTCGTGGGATTCCTTGAGGGCGGCAACGACTTTCTGACGGAAAAGACCCCGAAGGGGAGGATCGCCAAGGTGAGGGGCGAAGGTGAGGCGATGCCGAAGAAGCGCCGCGCGGTCCTGCTACGGGGGACCGAACCGGTGGAGGACGAAGGCTACCTGACGGAGCTTTTCGCGGCCGAGGCGGTCCGGTTCATCAGCGAGAATCGAAACCGGCCCTTTTTCCTGTATGTCCCTTTCAACGCCATTCATACGCCGCTGCAAGCGACGGCCAAGTATCTCGACCGCTTTCCCAACATCCGGAATGAAAAGCATCGGATGCTGGCGGCGATGACGTCAGCGCTCGACGACGCCGTCGGGGCGATTCTGACCAAGCTGCGCGAGGCGGGACTCGAACGGAGCACACTGGTGGTGTTCCTCAGCGACAACGGCTGTCCGGTGATGACAGGGGCGGGCACCAACGGCCCGCTGAACGGCGAGAAGGTCACCTATTATGAAGGCGGCATCCGGGTTCCATTTGCGATGAGGTGGCCGGGCCGGATTCCAGCCGGAGAGGTCTACCGCCAGCCGGTGGTTTCCCGCGACATCGTCCCTACGTTCCTCGCCGCGGCGGGAATCCGCCCTCCGGTGGAATTTGACGGGGTGGACCTGCTGCCGTACCTCAACGGGCGCGCCGGACCGCCGCACGATGCGCTGTACTGGCGGGCGGGAAACGGCCGAGCCATCCGCAAGGGCAAGTGGAAGCTGGTGGAGTTCGGCGACACGTACTCCCGCCTTTACGATCTTTCGGCGGACGTTGGGGAGAAAGCCGATCTCTCGGCGAAGCACCCGGACGTGGTGTCGGAGTTGCGGGGGATGTGGAAGGCGTGGAGCGACAGGATGGCGAAACCGGCCTGGCCGCCGCGCTTCCGGGAAGTCACGGTCAACGGGGAAACGCTCAACTGGGAACTGTGACACAACCCGCCCGGCAGGCAGCGCGCCGAGGCGGCTCGGCTCGCGACAATTCTAAGCTACCATTCTAAGGAAAGAGCCCACCGATGCCATCACCGATCCCGTTCTTCGAGGCGATCAACGCCTATCAGAACAGCGCGGCGATCAACGCCGCGATCAACCTGGAAGTCTTCACCGCGATCGCCGAGGGCGTGACGACGACGGAAGCCCTGGCGGAGCGCTGCTCGGCATCCCCGAAGGGAATCCGGATTCTGTGCGACTTCCTGGTGGTGATGGGGACGCTGACGAAGGAATCAGGCCGATATGGTTTGACCGAGGACTCGGCCGTATTCCTGAACAAGCACTCTCCGGCCTACCTGGGCGGCACGGTGCGTTTTCTTCACAGCGACACGATCAAGTCGGCATGGGCCGACGCGACCGAGTTCGTGCGGAAAGGAGCGTCGGTGCTTCCGGAGACGGGGACGATGGCTCCGGACCATCCGGTGTGGCGCGATTTCGCCCGCGCGATGGTTCCGATGATGGCGCCGCCGGCGGAGTTCATCGCCCAGACGTGCGGCATGGCGCCGGGCACGCCGTGCAAGATTCTGGACGTCGCCGCCGGGCACGGAATGTTCGGGATCACGATGGCGCGGCACAACCCGGCCGCCACGGTTTGGGCCTGCGACTGGGACGCAGTGCTTGACGTGGCGCGGGAGCACGCTCATGCGGCCGGGGTGGCCGACCGGTTCAACACGCTGGCGGGGAGCGCGTTCGACATCGAGTTCGGGTCCGGATACGACGTGGCGCTGGTCACCAATTTCTTCCATCACTTCAATGCGGCGACGTGCGAAACGCTGATCCGGAAGCTGCACGCCGCGCTCGGGCCGCAAGGGCGGGTGGTGACGCTCGAGTTCGTTCCGGACGAGGACCGGGTGAGTCCGCCCGTGCCGGCTGCGTTCGCCATCATGATGCTGGCGACGACGGCCGACGGAGACGCCTATACGTTCGGCGAGTATCAGCGGATGTTCGCGAACGCGGGCTTCCCGAAATCGGAGATGCTGGATGTTCCAATGTCTCCGCAGCGGCTGATCATTTCATCCAAGTAGATGACCAAAGTCACGCCGGCAACGCCGAGGGAGCTTGCGGCCGTGCTGGCCGAGGCGGCCACGGCCAAGAGATCGATTCAGGTGGAAGGCGCGGGGTCCAAGAGGCGCATGGGAGGGCACTGCGAACCGGCGGAGGTCGCCATCTCGACGGCCGGGCTGGGGCGGGTGCTCGAATACGAGCCGAAGGATCTGACCATCAGCGTCGAGGCCGGCGTGAGGTGGGCGGACCTTCAGGCTCGGCTCGCGGCCAACCACCAGATGATTCCGCTTGATCCGCCCTTCCATGACGAAGCCACCGTGGGAGGAGTACTCAGCGCGAACACATGCGGACCGCGGCGGAGGGCATTCGGATCCGCGCGGGACATGGTGATCGGCATGAAGTTCGCGACTCTTGACGGGGAGATTGTGCAATCGGGCGGGATGGTCGTGAAGAATGTCGCGGGCCTGGACATGGCGAAGCTGATGATCGGGTCGTTCGGAACACTGGGCGTGATCGCGGTGGCGAACTTCAAGCTGACGCCGGTTCCGCCGCGCACGCGGACTTTTCTGCTGGCGTTCGAAACGCTGGAGCAGGCGATGGCGAAACGGGATGAGATTCTGGAGGGGGTGCTACAGCCGTGGTCGATCGACCTGCTGAATCCTCACGCCTGCGGACGGTTCGACCGGCGTCATTTCCTGCTGGCCTTGCAGGCCGGAGGGAGCGACCGGGTGATGGACCGTTACACGCGGGAGCTGAGCGGCGCGGAAATTCTGGAAGGCGCCGAGGCGGATGCGTTCTGGACGGAGGTTCGCGAGTTTGTGCCGGAGTTTCTCAGGGACCACGAAGAAGGCAGCGTCGTCCGAGTCTCGTCGACGCTCCGGGAGATGGGCGGTGTGATCGCCCGGCTGGCGGTTCCCGTGGTGGCGCGCGCCGGAAGCGGGATCACCTACGCGATGTTTCCGGACTGCGACGCGGCCGCGAAATGGACAGGGTCCTGCGAGTGGCCCGCCGTGGTGGAGACCGTGCCGCCGCGAACCTGTTCGGGCTCGGAGCAGTGGCCAAGGCCGGGGAGCGATTTTGCCGTGATGAAGAGGATCAAGGATCTACTGGATCCGGGGCATCTACTGAACCGGGGGCGGCTCTATGGCCGGATCTAGGCCGACGGGCGGCATGGACGCACCGGCCCAGCGGGACCTGGACCGGTGCGTCCATTGCGGACTGTGCCTGAACGCATGTCCGACCTACCGCGAACTGGGCATCGAGATGGACTCGCCGCGCGGGCGGATCTACCAGATGAACATGGTCGCCAACGGGGCGCCGATCGGACCATCCTACGTCGAGCACCTGGAGTTGTGCCTGGCCTGCCGGGGCTGCGAGTCGGCGTGTCCGTCGGGCGTGCAGTATGGGCGGCTCATCGAGGCGGCGCGTGCCGAGATCGAGTCGAAGCTGGAGCGGCCCGCGCACGCGCGGCTTCTGCGCTGGTTCGTGTTCGGGCGCCTGCTGCCGTCGCGTTTCCTGCTGCGGGCGACGGCCGGGCTGCTGTGGATCTACCAGGCGTCGGGGCTGAAGCGGCTCGTGCGGTCTTCGGGCCTCCTGCCCGGCCGCCTGGGCAGACTGGAGCAGCTTTCTCCCGACGTCCAGCTTCCGACATTTTTTTCCAAGTACGGGAGGGTGTTTCCGGCGGAAGGGGATCGGCGCTACCGGGTGGCGCTGCTTGGGGGTTGCATCGCCAGCATTTCCTTCGCCCGGCTGCACGAGGCAACGGTCCGGGTTTTGCAGAAGAACGGGTGCGAGGTGACAGTTCCGGAGGGCCAGACCTGCTGCGGCGCCCTTCACGTCCACTCCGGGCGCCGGCAAGATGCGCGGCGGCTGGCGCGGCGGAATATCGACGCGATGGCGGACGGCGGGTTTGACGCGATCCTTACAAACACGTCTGGCTGCGGGTCGACGCTCAAGGAGTATCACGATCTGTTCGAGCAGGATCCCGACTACGGTCCGAAGGCCGCCAAATTCGCGGCGCTGGTCAAAGACATCAACGAGTTTCTGGCCTCAGTGGAGCTGAACCCGAGGCTGGGGCGCCTTCCGCTGACGGTCACCTACCAGGACTCCTGCCATCTCTGCCACGGGCAGAAGATCCGGACACAGCCCCGGAAGCTCCTTCGAAGCGTTCCCGGGCTGACAATCAGGGAAATGGCGGGCTCGGATCTTTGTTGCGGCAGCGCCGGCATCTACAACATCGTGCAGAACGAGATGTCGATGGCGTTGCTCGAGAAGAAGATGGCCGCAGTGAAGCGGACGGGCGCCGAGACCATCGTCACGTCGAATCCAGGTTGCATCATTCAGTTGACGGCGGGAGCCCGGATGCACGGCGAGGGACAGGCCGTCAAGCATGTGGTCGAGATCCTGGACGAATCCTATCGGCGCTACCCCGCCTGAAGGGGGCGGCGGTCAGGCCATGATGCCGGTCACGGGATCCCCGGAGATGCCCGTGAGGCGCACATCCAAGCCCTGAAACTTCACGGTCAGGCGCTTGTGGTCGATGCCAAGCAGATGGAGCATCGTGGCGTGGAAGTCATGGACGCTGACGGGATTCTCCGCCGCGGCATAGCCGAGCTCATCGGTCGAGCCGTAGGTGATCCCGGCCTTGATCCCTCCGCCGGCGAGCATGTACGAGAACGCCTTGATATGGTGATCGCGGCCATCGCCGCTTTGCGACATCGGCGTGCGGCCGAACTCGCCACCCCAGACGACGAGAGTGTCTTTGAGGAGTCCCCGTTCAGCGAGGTCCTTGATCAGGGCCGCTGTCGGCCGGTCGACTTCGGCCGCCTTGAGAGGCATGTTCTGGGTGATGCCGGCATGATGATCCCAGTCACGGTGATAGAGCTGGATGAAGCGGACGCCGCGCTCGGCCAAGCGCCGGGCGAGGAGGCAGTTGGAGGCGAAAGAGCCGTCTCCGGGGCGGGCGCCATAGGCTTCGAGGACGCTTCGGGGTTCCCTGCTCATGTCCATGAGGTCGGGCACGCTGGTTTGCATTCGGAACGCCATCTCGTACTGGGCGATGCGGGTGAGGGCTTCGGGGTCCTTCAGCCAGTCGTAGTGGGCCTGGTTGAGCTGCTTGACGGCGTCGACCGACGCCTTTTGCAGTTCGTCGGCGACTCCCTTGGGATTGCGGATGAACAGAACCGGATCGCCGGTGGAGTTCAGCTTGACGCCCTGGTACTTTCCGGGCAGCATGCCGGCGGACCATTGCCGGGCGGCGATGGGCTGCATCTGGCCGCCTTTTCCCGACGAGACGAGGACGACGAACCCGGGCAGGTCTTCGGTTTCGGCGCCCAGCCCGTAGGTCACCCAGGAGCCCATGCTCGGCCGGCCGGCGATAATCGATCCGGTGTTCATGAGGGTGTGCGCCGGGTCATGATTGATCTGCTCGCCCCACATCGAGCGGACGATGCAGACCTGGTCGGCAATGCCGCTGATGTGAGGAAAGAGGGTGGTGATCTCCTGGCCGGACTTTCCGCACCGGGCAAACTCAAACTGGGGTCCGAAGCAGACCAGCGGCCGGCCCTGGAGCTGGGCGATCTGCTGGCCGCGGGTGAAGGACTCGGGCATCGGTTTGCCGTGCATCGCCTTGAGGCCCGGCTTGTAGTCAAACGTTTCCAGATGCGAGGGACCGCCAGCCTGGTAGAGGAAGATGACACGCTTGGCCCGGGGCTCGTGGTGGAGGGGATTGACAGCACCGCGCGAGGCGGTTTCCGCCCGCAGCAGGGAGCGCAAGGCGACCGCACCGAGTCCGGCCATGCCGCGGCCGAGGAAGGTTCTTCGGAGCATCGATTGGCTGTCCATAGTAGTTTCCTTCAGTAGCGTGTGATCGCCTCGTGGGTATTGAGAAGGGCGCGCGCGGCGACGGTCATGGCGGCCAACTCCGCCTTGTTCCCGTTGGCGGCGAGGGGCGCCTCACCGGTAGCCGCCAGGGCGGCGGCTTCAGCGGGGAACGCCCGGAACCGCCGCAGACTCGTTTCATAGAGACTGGTCAGGATCCGCCGCTCTTTCTCATCCGGATCGCGGCCGGCGATTTCACGCCAAGCCCATCCGATGCGCGCGGCGGTGGTGGCGCCGCCCTCGGCCAGGATCCGCTGGGCGAACACTCTGGCGGCTTCGACGAAGACCGGATCGTTCAACAGCACGAGCGCCTGAAGGGGCGTGTTGGAGGCGGCGCGGTTCACGGTGCACTCCTCGCGCGACGGCGCGTCAAAGATGGCCAGCGACGGATAGAGAAACGTCCGCTGCCAGTGTGTGTAGATCCCGCGGCGGTAGAGGTCTTCCCCATGGCTGGCTGAATAGTCGCGCTTGGGAAAGTTCAGAGCGGCCAGGTAGCCGAAGGGCTGGTGCGGCTTGACGCTGGGACCTCCGAAGCGTTCCGACAGCAGACCGGACACTGACAGCGCGATGTCGCGAACGGACTCGGCTTCGACGCGGAAGCGATTCTGGCGCGCCAGCAGCCGGTTGTCCGGATCGACAGCGTTGGCGTCGGCGCGGGGCATCGAGTCCTGGCGGTAGGTGTGGCTCATGACGATCAGCTTGATGAGGCGTTTCATCCTCCAGTGGCGGGCGAAGTCCGCGGCGAGCCAGTCGAGCAGTTCGGGATGGGCGGGCCACTCTCCCTGTGAGCCGAGGTCGTCAAGAGTCTTGGACAGTCCGGCGCCAAAGAACTGGCGCCACACCCGGTTGACGGTCACGCGCGGCGTCAGGGGGTTGGATGGGGAGACGAGCCAGTTGGCCAGGTCGAGCCGGGTGGCGCGCCGGCCGCCTGTCTGGAGCGTGCCGAGGAAGGCAGGAAGGGCGGGCTCCACGATATCGCCGGACTCGTCGAGGAAGTTGCCGCGGGGAAGGATACGGGTCACAGCGGGTTCGGTGGTTTCGGTGACCAGCACGCGCGGAATGCGCGATTCGAGCAGATCGAGTTCGGCTTCCAGGCGGGCGGCTTCGAGGTAGCGCGCATCGCCCTTGACCCAGCGGCGGTAATCGGCCAGCGCCTTCTCGTGGGCCGGCTTCCGCTTGCCCGGATCCTCGAGCGCCTCGACGACCAGCGGGGGCAAGCCGTGGGTTGCCTCCGGCTCCTGCGCCCCGTTGCGGCCGGCCCCGGGCGACGAGTGGGTTGCGGACGAGAGAGCAATCCGGAAGCGGCCAAGGGTGGCGCGGCGGTATGGCGATTCCTGGCGCAGGCGCAAGATGAGCACGCTTTGCGCAGTGGTGCGCAGCGGCTCGGCCAGACGAAGAGCGAGGAAGGGGTTTCGCGGTTCGCCATAGTGGGCCACGCCCCAGCCGGTCCGGGGGTCGCCGTCAATCGCGGCCATGGCCGGAGCATCGGGCCGGGGGAGTGTGGCGCTACTGGTGGCGAGGGTGATGGGGAGTTTCCGGCCGCCCATCTCCGCTTCGACTTCCGACAGCAGGAAGCGGTCGCTGCCGCGGGCCAGGCGCGCTCCGGCCAGCGAGTCGTCGGAGACGACTTCGAGTCCCAGTGCAGTCCAAACGCCGGGACCCGGTGTGACGCGGACGGTATAGACGTCGGTGTCCGGCATCGGCCCTGAAGCGACTATGAGGCCCATGCCCGGTTTGCGGTCCGTCTTGACCGAGCCGCGAAGTTCGTAGGCGTTATCGATCTCTTCCTTATCGTACGTTTTCAGGATCGTTCCGTTGGCCGCGGTTGCGGTGACGCGGCGCTGGAACCTCCAGTTGAACTCGCCGGCCTTGAAGCGGCGGAGCAGTTGCGCTTCCCAGGCCGGGTCCGGGGGCTCCTGCGGACCCTGGCGAAGCAGGGCGATCTTGCGGCGAAGAGAGTCGCGCCGCAGGATCTGGGCTTCATCCGGCAGCTCGGCCTGGGAGCCGAACGCCATGGGGCCGCGGTCGGGCACGAGGCCGGTTTCCTTGATGTCGGCGAAGAACGCCTTCATCGAATAGAAGTCGCGGAGGGTGTAGGGATCGAACTTGTGGTCATGACATTCGGCGCAGCCGATTGTGCCGCCGAGCCAGACAGCGCCCAGGGTGCGGACGCGATCGGCCCCGTACTTGGCCAAGTATTCCTTCGGCTGAAGGCCGCCCTCGGCGGAAGTGCGATTGAGCCTGTTGTAGGCCGAGGCGACCTTCTGCTCCGGTCCGGCGCCGGGAATGAGGTCGCCGGCGAGTTGTTCGCGGGTGAAGATATCGAAAGGCTTGTCGTGGAGGAACGAGCGCAGGACGTAGTCGCGATAGGGCCAGGCGGGAATGGCGTTGTCGCCGTGGAAGCCGCACGTGTCGGCGTAGCGAACGGCGTCGAGCCAGTGCAGGGCCTGTTTTTCGGCGTAGCGCGGCGACTCAAGCAGACGGTCGACAAGGCGTTCATAGGCGTCAGGGCGGCGGTCAGCGAGGAAGAGGGCCACTTCGTCCTGGGAAGGGGGAAGCCCGGTGAGGTCGAGCGTCAGGCGGCGGATCAGCGTACGCCGGTCGGCTTCCGGCGACGGAGTCAACTTCGCCTGAGCGAGCCGGGTCTGAATGAAGTGGTCGATGGCGTTGCGGACCGGAAAACCCGGCGGGGGAGAGGGAAGCGGAGGCGGTTTCAACGGCAGATAGGACCAGTGGCCCTCGTAGGGGGCGCCGTCCTGAATCCACTGCCGGAGGAGTTCTTTCTGCCGGGTTGTCAACTCCTTGTGAGAAAATTTCGGCGGCATCCGGCGGGCCGGGTTTGCTTCAAACACGCGGGCGATGACGCTGCTCTCGTCGGGCCTTCCGGGAACGATGGGAAACGTCCCGGCGGCGGATTTTCGGAGCGCTTCTTCGCGAAGGTCCAGCCGCAGTCCGGCCATGCGCGTGTTCTTGTCCGGGCCATGACAGGCGAAACAGGCATCGGAGAGAATGGGCCGGATGTCACGGTTAAAGCTGACGCGCGGAGTGTTGGGCTGGGCCAGGCAGGCCACAGCCGAGATCATGACAGCGAGGAGCCGGTTTGCCATTGTTTCAGGTCTTTCGGGTAATTTTATCCCAATCCACCACTCCCACCCGGGCCGCCCAGGAATCCCAGCGGGCGGCCATCTCCCGGACCCGTTCCGGATGCGCGGCGGCGAGATCGCGGAGTTCAGTGCGGTCCGCTTTGAGGTCAAACAACTCCCACCCGCCGGGGTAGCGGGAGACGAGTTTCCAGTCGCCCTGGCGGATCGCTCGGTTGCCCTCGTGCTCCCAGCAGATCGCCTCGTGGGGAGTCCGCTTTTTTCCCTGGAAGACTGGTGCGAGGCTCTTTCCCTCCGTGGGCGTGATGCGATGGCCCTGGAACGATTCCGGGTAGCGCGCCCCGGCGAGGTCCACGCAGGTGGCCATGATGTCGATGAGATGGCCCGGCTGATGGGAGAACGAGTTCCGGCGCCGACCCGTGATTCCGGCGGGCCAGTGGGCGATCAGGGGTGAGGCGATGCCGCCTTCGTGGACCCAGTGCTTGTAGAGCCGGAAGGGCGTATTGCTGGCGTTCGCCCAGCCCACGCCGTAGCTCTGGTAGGTGTCGTCGGCGCCGGGGGTGATGGCGGGATCGTTGCCGGCGCGGACATTGCGGCCGTCGCGCGTTTTCTCCGGGATGTGGCGCGGGCGGGACCCGGGGCGGGGGTTGAGTTCCTCGGCGCAGCCGCCGTTATCGGCGAGGAAGAGCACGAGCGTATCCTTGTCGACGCCGGATTCACGCAGGCTGGCCAGGATGCGGCCGATACCCTGGTCCATCCGATCCACCTGGGCGGCGTAGACCTCCATGCGCCGCTCCATCCAGGCGCGATGGGGAGCCTGTTCCCAGGCGGGAACCGTGGAGTCGCGCGGCGTCAAACTCCATCGCCTGTCGATCAGACCCATCGCCGTCATGCGGCGGTAGCGCTCGGAGCGGAGCCGATCCCATCCGAGAGCGTACCGGCCCTTGTACTTCGCCACCTCGCTTTCGGGGGCGTGCAGGGGCCAGTGCGGCGCGGTAAAGGCGACATACAGGAAGAAGGGCGAGCCCGACGCGGCGCCTTCTGTAATAAATGCGGCGGCCCGCTCGGCGATAGCGTCGGTGTAGTAGTAGTCGGCGCGGTCGGGCTTGACCAGTTCGTTGTCCGATACGAGCGTGGCGGGATCATAGAAGCTGCCCGCGCCGTGGATGGTGCCGTAGAAGCGGTCGAATCCGCGTTGCCGCGGCCAGTTGCGACGGGAGTCGGTAACGGGCGTCACGTGCCATTTGCCGGCCATGGCGGTCCGGTAGCCGGCCGTCTTGAGGACCTCGGCGATGGTGACGGCGTTCGCGCTCAAGTCGCCGGCGTAGCCAGGGTAGGGGCGGGGGTTGTCGACCATGTGGCCGACGCCGGCCTGATGCGGGTAGAGTCCGGTCATCAGACTGGCGCGGGTGGGGCAGCAGCGGGCGCAATTGTAGAACTGAGTGAACCGGATGCCGCCGGCGGCGAGGCTGTCCAGATGGGGGGTGCGGATCTCTCCGCCGTAGCAGCCGATGTCGGAGAAGCCGAGATCGTCCGCCATGATCAAGACGATGTTCGGGCGCTTCGAGAGGGCGGGCAGGGAGGCAGCCGCCAGCGCGCCGAGAAAGCGCCGTCGATTCACGCCACCAGTTTATCCGGACAAGGCCGCAGGATGCTGGCGAGGTCAGCGTTTCGCGGCGAGCAGCTTGATGAAGACGCCGCCGACGACCGACCGGGCCTGGAAGCCGCGCTGCCGGCCGTCGAGAGTCCAGTACCAGTCGGTCATTGGCACGCGAGACGGGGACTCGTCCAGAAACCGGTGGACGGGCGCGGTGAGGGTCTCGAAATCGGCAGGCGAATCGGCGAGGGTGGCGGTCCAGTAGATCCAGTCGAGCTTGGTGTAAGTGTCGCGGCTGTCGAGGGGCAGGCCGTACTTGTTCTGACGGGTTTTGTAGTAGGCAATTTCGGCGCGGGCGATGTCGGGCGGAAACAGGTTCAGTTCGAGGAGGCGGTCCCAGACGAGGTTGTACTTCTGGCTCCAGGTGCCGGGCTGGTCAAAGGCCAGGCGGTAGTGATCGCCATCGTCCGCCATCTTGATCCACTGGCGGGCCATCGACCGGGCGGCCGAATCGTAGTCACGCGCGACGTCCGGCATCTTGAGCGAGGCGGCCAGTTGCGCGAAGGCGCCCAGGGCGACGATGGCCTTCACCGACAGGTTCGCATTGTGCGCCGAGTGGCCGGCAAAGTCGTCTGTGTTGAGCTGGTTATCCGGGTCCATGCCTTTTTCGCGCAGGTAGGCGGCCCATTTGCGCAAAAGCGGCCAGTATTTTTGCGCGTAACCTGGATTGCTTTCGGCCCGCGCGAGGGCCGCGGCCAGGATAATCATGTTGCCGCTCTCTTCCACGGGCATCTGGCGCTCTTCCGTCTTCTCTCCCCCACCGTAGACCTGGCCATTGGCAAGCGGGTAGGTTCCGAGGTCATGGGGCGCATACGGCCATGGCCAGCGGGGGAGGGAAGCGTACTCGAAGATGGGCGTCATCATCCCCTTGACGAGCGGCGGACTCAAGGCGAGAAACAGCGGCGCCGAGGGGTAGGTGACGTCAACGGTGGCGATGCAGCCGTTGGAGAAGTTCTCCTTGGAGAAAAACAACGGCGCACCATCGAGGTCGGCCGTGAGTTTGTGCGCGGCGATCGCCTGACGGTAGGCGAGGATGGCCACGTCGGCGTATTTCTCACCACCGGCGGAGACGAGGCGCTGGCGCAAGTCGCGGTCAAGGCGGCTGGTGCGTTCCTGAAGCGCAGGATAGTCCCGTACGGCCGCGCGGAGCAGGGTGGCGGCATCGGGCAAGGTTTTCCGCCAATAAGGGCGCAGGTTGCGGTGGAGGTACTGAATCGAAAACAGGTCGTCGTAGGCGAGCATGAGCCAGCGGGAGACGGTTTGCGGCCCGACCCGGCCGAGATCGAAGCGGGCGGCCAGGGTGACCTGGTCGCGGGAGGTTTGTTCGGGAGGCTCGGTGGCGTCGTCTTGAGGCCAGAGGCCGCGAAGGAACTGATCGCGGGCGGCGATGGTGGCGATGAGCGTCCGCGAGCCGTCCTGGGGCGGAACAGCCAGATAGACGTAGCCCCAGTCGATGCGAAGATTGTCGCCCGACTTTCCGAGCACGTGCTGCTCGAGCGATCCGAGCCGCAGCACCGACAGATCCGCGATCTTGAGCCGGGACCATCCAACCCTTTGCTCGACGGTGTTGACGGCCAATTGCGCTCCGGCGTCGAAGTGGATCGAAACGTCGTGGGCGCTTCCGTCCGAGGAGCGCACGTCAAAGTTGATATAGCTGAGCGGGCGCGCCAACACGTCGAGGTCGTCCAGCAGCGCTGGCGTGAGAAAGGTCAGCGTCAACTCAACGCCGGCCTGGTCGAAACGGTAGATGGTGCGGGTGGGTGTTACCTCGCGGGCGAACTGACGCATGGCGGGGCCCGGGCGCCTCCACGACCCGAGGAAACGCAACGGGACTCCGTCGACGAGGATGAGCCCGGCGAGTTGCTGTTCGGCGCCGGTCCAGTGACGGGTGGGCTCGGCCGTCAGCGAGTCGGCCATCGACCAGATGCTGAAGTAGGGATCGTGGACGACCAGGGGAGTGGCCGGCGGGCGGAGCGCGGCGCTGAGAAGAGCGGGAAGAGCGGCGAGCAGAAGAACGGGACTTCGCACCAGATCAGTTTAGCGGCTAGCGCCGCGCGGTCCGGCTGGCGGGCTGGACCGGCCGGGGAGCCGAGGCGGCGCCGGCGCGGGAGAAGGATTCCAGAGACGAGAGGCTGGCGTTGTGCACCAGCTGGGCCATGATGTGGATCGGAAGCCCTTCGGCCTCTCGTTCAAAGGTGATCTGGCCTCCTTCGGCGACGCCGATCTTGACCCAATCTCCGCCGCGGATCTGTTCGGTTGCGATCAGGTTGGACATGGGCTGCACAACGAGGCGTTCGATGGCGCGTTTGAGATGACGGGCGTTGTACTTGGCGTCGGTTCCCTGTTCGAGGAGTTCCTTTTTGGCTTCGTCGGTCACGGTAAAGACGAACGCTTTTCCTGCGTCGGACGCCTGAAAGACACGCTGCTGCACGTAGTACAGCTCGATGTCGAGGATTCGTTTGAGTTCCTGCTGGCCGAGGGGTTTGAAGACGACGATCTTATCGATGCGGTTGAGGAACTCCGGGGTGAACTTGCGCCGGGCGGCTTCGAGACTGGTCTGAGTGATCCGCTGGGAGACTTTGTCAGACCGGGGGTTGGTCGGTTCGCTGACGGGCAGGAATCCCATTTTGGGACCTAGAATGGAATCCACTTCGGAGGCGCCGAGGTTGGAGGTCATGAAAATCATGCACCGGGAGAAGTCGACTTTTCGATTGTCGCCGAGCGTGAGGGTGGCCTTGTCGAGGATGCCGAGCAGGAGGTTCCAGAGGGCGTCGCTGGCTTTTTCGATCTCGTCAAACAGAAGAAAGCTGAGCTTTACTTTATCGCTCTGCTGGAGATTGATCATCTCCTGGCTGAGGAGGGCGTGGGTTTCGCGATGGCCGAGGTAGCCGGGCGGGGAACCGACGAGTTTGGCGATTTCGTGGGAGTGCTGGAACTCGGCGCAGTCGATCTTGATGACGGCGCGCGGGCTGCCGACGAGGGCCTCTGCCGTTGCTTCGACGGTTCGGGTTTTTCCGGTGCCGGTGGGTCCGAGAAACAGGAAGTTGGCGACGGGCCGGCCAGGGGCGCTGAGGCCTGTCTGATTCATCTGATACATGTTGACGATCTGTTCGATCGCCTCGTCCTGGCCGATGACCAGCCGGCGAAGCGTGGCGTCGAGGCTTTTTGCCTCCCGGCCGGTCCGGTTGGGATCGAGGGAAACGGGCAGCATCGGGCGTCACTCCTCCAGAGGGGGACGGAAGCACGCCGGATTCCAAAGAAACGGGCTAGGATTTCCTTGGCCGGGACGGCCGCACCTCGACGTGGGAAATGAGCGTGCGAGCCGGCATTCGCAGGATAGACAGCACTATCTCCGCAACATCCTCCGGGGCGATCTTCCAGTCCTCGGATTTTCCCGCCGCGCGCGGGCTAAAATCCGTATCGACACTTCCGGGCAGAATCGTGGAGACGCGGATGTTTTCATAACGATGGTCGAGCATCATCGCTTCGGAGAAACCGATGAGGGCGAACTTGGACGCGTTGTAGGCGGCGCCGCCGGCAAACGGGTTCTTGCCGGCAAGGCTTCCGATCTGGATCAGAGATCCGCCGCCCCGCAGCCGGAAGCGGTGAATCGCCTCCTGGCTGACATGGAACACGCCGGTGAGGTTGGTCTCAATCACGCGATGCCAGTCATCGACGGGAAGGTCGGCGACAGACGCAAACACGCCGATGCCGGCGTTGTTGACGACAATGTCGGCGCCGCCGAATTCGCGGTCGGCGAGGTCGAACAGGCGGCGGACGGAGTCGCGGCTCCGGACGTCGGCGGCGCAGCCGGAAACATGGCGGCCGGTTTCTTCGCGCAATCGATCGACGGCCTGGGCGGTAGAATCGGCATCGCGGCCGCAGATGGCGACGCGCGCACCGGCGTGGGCAAGGGCGGCGGCGATCGCGCGTCCGATACCGCGCGTGCCGCCTGTTACGATCGCGCTGCGGCCGTCAAGAAACGGTTCCATACACACATGCTCCTTTCAATTCCAGATTGACACTACGGAGCGGTCAACGGCGGCGGGGCACGAGATTCTGGCCGGCCGCATAGATTCCGATCCAGTGATTGGCGAATCGCAATCCTTCGACCGGGCGGACCCGGGGCATGTGGCACTCCACACAGGTCCTGCGCGCAGTCCGGACGCGCGGGGTGTGGCGGGGCCGCGGGTGGCAGGAGCCGCACTCCGGGCGGGTGTCCTGCGTATGGGAGTCGTGGCAGGTCAAGCAGGACAGCTTCCCCCGGCTCTGGGTGAAGCAGCGGCTCTGGCTGAGAGACAGCGGCTGGTGGCGGGTGTTCCAGTCATTGAAGAAATCGGTGTCGTCGCCCGCAGCGGCGGGCTTGCGGTGGCAGCTGCCGCAGAACTGGTTGATTTCGCCGGCCGAGTAGCGTTTCGGGTTGAGGATGTTGGCCGGCGAGGGTGAGCGGGCGTGCAGCGCGCCGGGGCCGTGGCAGACCTCACATCGGACCCCGTTCTCGGCCGGCTGGATGGCGCCCGATTCGCTGACGGCGGGCGCCCCCGTCGAATGGCACAGGAAGCAGCGCAGGATGGCCGCGTCGGCGCCGTAGAGCGGGTAGAACGTTCCCGGACCGGATAGGCCCTGGTGGCCCGGCGTCGGCGCGAAGCGCTTTAGCGAGGGGTAGTAGGTAAGCCGGTGCTCGAGATAGGTCAACGGGCCGGCCTGGCTGACAAACGTGACCGCCTGGCTACCTGCTCCGAAGGCCCATTGCGCCTGAACAGGGCCGAAACTGGCAGCCAGCCGATGCTGGCCGGGCGGGCCGAGGGAGCGCGCGTGCGGGCTGTTCGATTGAGCCTGGTGCTGGGCGGGATGGCAGTCGCGGCAGGCGTTGGATCCGATGTTCTGAGCAAGGCCGGCAGACGCAGACAAGAGGATGAACGCAGTCCAACGCACTTAGCAGCTATACTACCATTCGAAGCTCCGCATGCTCGTCTGGATGGCCGCTGTGCAACTTGCCGTTCCCCTTGGGCTCGACGCGCATGTCCCGGCGCCCACGATCAATCCGGTTCGGCGCGAGCTGGCGCTGCTGGGCAAGCGGCTGTTCTTCGACCGGGGCCTGTCGCGCAACGGAACCGTGTCCTGCGCCACCTGCCACGACCCGAAGTACGCCTTCACGGACCGGGTTCCGCGGGCCATCGGCATCGACAAGCGGCAGGGCGCCCGCCGGACCCCTTCGATTCTGAACCGCGCCTGGGGCCGATCCTTTTTTTGGGACGGGCGGACGGCGACGCTCGAGGAGCAGGTGCTGCTGCCCATCGGGAACCCGGACGAGATGGACACGACTCCGGCGGAAGCGGTCGCACGCGTGCGGGCCTCGGGCGACTATCCGGGCCTGACCGTGCAGGACATGGCGTATGCTCTGGCGACCTACGTCCGCACGATCCTGGCGGGCGACTCCCCGTATGACCGCTACGTACGCGGGGACAGATCCGCGCTCGACGAGGTCCAGTTGGCCGGACTGCGCCTGTTTCGCGGCAAGGCGGGATGTGGAGTCTGCCACGTCGGGGCGAACCTGACCGACGAGCGGTTTCACAACACCGGGGCGGGGAACGGACAGGACCCGGGCCGGTGGAGCGTGACGCGGCGGGAAGAGGACCGCGGAGCGTTCAAGACGCCCACGTTGCGGCAGGCCGCGCTGCGCCCGCCTTATATGCACGACGGGAGCCTGGCGACCATAGAGGACGTCATCGAGCACTACGACAAGGGCGGGAGTCCGGGGACGGCCAACCTGGATCCGGATATTCAGCCGCTGCGGCTGACCAAAGAGGAGAAGCAGTCCCTCGCGGCGTTCCTGCGGGCCCTCTCCGGCGTTGTGAAGGACGGAATGGAATGACGGGAAAGCCGGTGCGGGAATCCGCCTCGATGTATACAGAAATGATCCTGCCGAACGACGCGAATTCGCTGGGGACGCTGTTCGGTGGAAAGCTGATGCAGTTTGTGGACATCGCCGCCGCGCTGGCCGCCGCCCGCCATTCCCGCTGCGCCGTGGTGACGGCGTCGATAGACTCGATGACGTTCCTCCGGCCGGTCCAGATCGGGCAGCTGGTGGTGCTGCTTTCGTCGGTAAATCGCGTGTTCCGGACATCGATGGAGGTAGGCGTGAAGGTCTGGGTGGAGGACCTGCGCACCGGCCAGCGCCAGCACGTCTCCTCGGCCTACCTGACCTTTGTGGCGCTCGACAGGGACCGGCAGAGGATCGAGATCCCGCCGGTCATTCCGGAGACACCGGACGAGCTGCGGCGATTCGAGGCGGCTGGAAGGAGGCGCGCTTACCGCCTTCAGCTGAAGGAAGAAAGCGCGGCCAGAGAGGCATCGCGCGGATAGTTCCGCGGTCCGCTACTCGGCCTTGTACATATACTTGATGTTCTGCTTGTAGATCATCACGGAGGGCTGGCTGGGGCGGGCTACGCGGAGCGCGTGTTTGTCGTACCACTCCAGCGTGCCGGCGACCGATTCGCCGTCCCGCAGGACGAGGACCATCGGCGTCTTCATCTGGATCTGCTTGGCGTAATAGAAATTTTCGGCGTTGGTTGTTTCAGCGGGAGTGGGCTTCTTGTGCTGGCCTTGCGGCTGCGGCGGATGGTGCTGCGGCGGAGGCGCGACGGCATTGCGTTTCGCCTCCATCTTCTCCTTGAGGTCGGTCAACGACGGGCGGATCAACTTCCGGGTAGGTCCCTCCATGGGGCTCTCCTTTGTGATGAGGTCAAGGGGGAACGAGGGTTGTCTCGTTCGCGGTATGAGTCTGATTCATGGATACCACATGAGGGCTGAGCAGGCAACCCGCCGGCGGCTTGCGAGAGGCATGGTACCTTGCTGAGAGAGAACGGGCTGCCCCTTCATGACGCTGACACAACTTGCCGCCACCTACGAGAAGGATCTCCTCGAGTCGGTGATCCCGTTCTGGATGGAGCACTCGATCGACCGTGACTACGGCGGATTCCACACGTGCCTTGCCCGGGACGGGAGCCTCTACGACGATCGCAAGTACATGTGGCTGAACGGGCGGCAGGTATGGATGCTCTCGCGGTTGTACAACGAATGCCGGAAGGAGGGAAGCTGGATCGAAGCGGCCCGTGGAGGGGCGGAATTCCTTCGGCGCCACGCCTTCGATCCGCTTGGACGCTGTTACTTTTCGCTGACCCGCGACGGACGTCCGGCGGGCTACCAGCGCAAGCCGTACGCCGCCGTTTTCATCTGCCTCGGTCTGCATGAGTACGGCAGGGCGACCGGCGAAACATGGGCGCTCTCGAAGGCGCGGGAGCTGTTCGCGTCGATCCGGGCCTGGATCGCGAATCCTTCGCTGTTGGGCCGGCCTTCGCTTGAAGGTGCGCCCGCGGCCAGCCAACTGGCTGACATTATGGTCACAGCCTCACTCGCCCTCGAACTGGCCGCCGCAGACCCCGACCCCTCCTACCTGGGCGTCATGAAAGAATGCCTCGACGCGGCGTTGGCGCACGAGCACCCCGGCGCCGGGGTCCTGCTCGAGAATGTGTCCGAGTCGGACCCGGCGCTTCGGAACCTGCCCGAGGGCCGCCTTGTTTCGCCGGGCCACTCGGTCGAGGTGTGCTGGTTCCTGCTCGACATTTTGCGCCACCTGCCCGACCGGAACCGCCAGCAGCGGGTGCTCCGCATCCTGGAACGGTCGCTCGAGTTCGGCTGGGACGCGGAATACGGGGGACTGTACTACTTCATGGATGTCGAGGCGAAGCCGGTGCTGGCAATAGAAGCGCCGATGAAGCTGTGGTGGCCACACACCGAGGCGATCTACGCGCTGGTGTACGCAGCCGTGCTCACCGGCGACCCCAAATGGCTCGGCTGGCTCGAGAAGGTGCACGGGTACACCTACGACACGTTTCCGGATCCGGACTACGGGGAGTGGTTCGGATATTGCGACCGGAGCGGCGCCGTCACGCACACGCTCAAAGGAAACAACTACAAGGGGTGCTTCCACATCCCGCGGGCGCTGTGGTTCAGCATCCGCAAGATTCGGGAGCGGAACCACGATACTATAGTATCTTGATCGACATTATCCACCATGAATCTGCGTCGGCTATGGAGCTGCTGGCCTGGGCGCTGGACCGATTCGGGTCCCGGTTCGCAATTTGCACGAGCTTCCAGGATGAGGGGATGGTAATCGTGGATATGGCTTGCAAGCTGCGGCCCGGAGTGAGGGTCTTCACGCTCGACACGGGCCGTCTTCCGGCCGAGACGGCGGTGATGATCGAGATGGTGGAGGCTCGCTACGGCGTGCGGATCGAGCGGGTGCAGGCGGATCCGGGGGAAGTGGATCGCATGGTGGCAAGGCATGGCGCGGACCTGTTCCGGGACGATCCGTCGCTGCGAAAGCTGTGTTGTCACGTTCGGAAGACAAGGCCGCTCCAGCGGCGGCTCGAGTCCCTGGAGGCCTGGGCAGTCGGGTTGCGGCGGGACCAGAATGAAGAACGGGCGCAAACGCCGAAGGCGGAGCGTATAGACGGGCGCTGGAAGCTGAGTCCACTGGCGGACTGGACGCAGCAGCAGGTCGAGGAGTACCTGCTCGAACACAAGGCGCCGCGGCATCCGCTGTATGCGGCGGGATACGGAACCATCGGGTGCGCGCCGTGCACGCGGCCGGTCGCGCCGGGGGAGGATCGACGGGCGGGCCGGTGGTGGTGGGAGAAGGACGGGCAGAAAGAGTGCGGGATCCACGTCCGTCCGGACGGGACACTCGCCCGGACGCTGGACGTCTTGCTCGATGAGATAGTGGTACGTTAGAGGTTTGCCTCCGCGCCCGGCGGAGGAGTTCTGCGGGGGCGCTCATCAGCATCATGATCGATCTGCATATCCATACGACGGCGAGCGACGGCACGCTGACGCCGGCTGAGATCGTCGGAGAAGCGAAAAGCCTGGGGCTGGATGCGATCTCCATCACCGACCACGACACGTTCGCCGGATACGACGAAGCGGCTCCGATTGCGCGAGAGGCCGGCCTCCCGCTGCTCTGCGGGATTGAAGTCAGCACGAAGCTGCCGCAACCGGGCCGGCGCGAGAAGACTGTACACCTGCTGGGCTATTTTCCCGGTGGAGTGGACGGAGAGTTCCGAGAGTGGGTGCTCCAGCAGCAGCGGATCCGGCATGAGCGCAACGTGCTACTGGCCGAGCGGCTCCAGTCGTTCGGGGTCGAGATCACGATCGACGAGGTACGCGCGATCGGCAAAACGATGGCGGGGCGGCCGCATTTTGCGCGGCTGATGGTGGAAAAAGGCTACGTGCAGACGATCCAACAGGCGTTCGACGAGTATCTGGACGAGAAAGGCAAGGCGTTTGTCGACAAGCACGATCCATCGCTCGCCGAAGGCATCCGAAACATCCGCGCCGGAGGCGGGCTGCCGTCGTTGGCGCACCCCGTGCGGTTGAACAAGCTGGGCAGAGACGAAGAAGACCTGATCCGCCAGATGGCGAAGATGGGACTGGCGGCGATTGAGGCCTACCATCCGGATCATACGGACCGCCAGCAGGAACGCTACCAGTTTCTGGCCCGGCGGTACGGGTTGATCATTACGGGAGGTTCCGACTTCCACGGCGACAACAAGCCCGGAGTGAAGCTCGGCACCGGAAAAAACAACAACGTTTCCGTTCCGAGCAAGCTGCTCGACCGCCTGCGGACCGCGCGGCGCGCCTAGCGACATCGAACCGCGGCCTCTCGGCCCAACGGCGGAGGAGGGACGAGACGGCGGGCGGCGCCGTGGGAAGATAGAAGAATGCACCGGCTGACGGGTTGCCTTTTCCTGTTCAGCGCCGCGGCGGCGGCGCAGTTCACTTCGATCGAGGTTCGCTTCCGCGGCGTGGGATGCGCCAGTTGCATTGAGTCGATGCCGGGGCGTCTGCAACGGTTGCGGGGCGTCGAACAGGTGTCGGTTGACGCGACGGCCGGCATTGTCCGGATTCAGCTGAACGAGATCAACCGAGTCCGGATCGAGCAGGTGCGGGACACCCTGGAGCAGGACGGCACCAAGACCCTTTCCGCGTCGGTGCGCGTTTCCGGTATGATCAGGAAAGAGGACACCGGATGGTTGATCCGTCCGGGCGGCCTGCCCTCCAGCTACCGCGTCGACCTTGACCAGGCCCCAGAGGCGGCGCGGGAGGCGATCCAGGAAGGTCTGTTTGAAATCCGCGGGCAGATAGAGCCGCTGCGTTCTTCGGAAGGTCTGCTGCGCATTCGGGCTACCGAAATCCGGCCCATCGCTCGCCCCGGTGTGGGCCGGTGAAGTCTCTTCCTTTACTTTCAATTACATAACGTGGTAGCCTTGGAGTTTCCATGCGTACTGTCGACTTAATCCGGCGCAAGAGGGACGGCGAAGAGCTGCTGCCCGAAGAGATTGGCTTCCTCGTAGACAACTACACGCAGGGCCTCATCCCTGACTACCAGATGGCTGCTTTCCTGATGGCGGTGTTCCACCAGAGCCTGACGGACAAGGAAGCGGACGCGCTCACACACAAGATGCTGGCGTCGGGCGAGACGATCGACTTGTCATCGGTCCCGGGAGTCAAAGTAGACAAGCATAGTACTGGCGGGGTAGGTGACAAGACCAGTCTGATTGCCGCGCCGCTGGCCGCGGCAGCGGGCGCGGTGGTTCCGATGATCTCCGGCCGGGCGCTGGGGCACACGGGGGGTACGCTCGACAAGCTGGAGGCGATACCGGGTTTTCGGACGAATCTGACCGTGGATGAATTCCGCGAGCAGTTACGGATGTACGGTCTGGCCTTCATGGGGCAATCGGCGCAGGTAGCTCCGGCGGACGGCAAGCTCTACGCGCTGCGGGATTCGACGGCGACGATTGAGTCGATCCCGCTGATCGCCGCGTCGATCATGTCGAAGAAGCTGGCCGAGGGCATCGACTCGCTGGTGCTCGACGTCAAGGTCGGCTCCGGGGCCTTCATCAAGCGGCAGGTAGACGCGCGGCGGATGGCGCAGATGATGGTGGGCGTCGGGAGGAGGGCGGACAAGCGGGTCCAGGCCCTGATCACGGACATGAATCAGCCGCTCGGATTCGCCATCGGGAACGCGCTCGAAGTGATGGAGGTGTCGCAGACGTTGCAGAACGCCGGCCCGACGGACTTGACGCGGCTGTCGTTGGAGCTGGCCGCGCGAATGATCTACCTGGGCCGGATCACGATGACGCTCGAGGACGCGCGGGAGCTGGCGCAGCGGAAACTGCTCGACGGATCGGGGTACAAGAAGTTCAAGGAAGTCATCCAGGCGCAGGGTGGAAACGCCCAGGTGTTGGACCGCTTCGACCTGTTGCCCAACGCCACGGGCGTGCGCGAGGTGCTCTCGCCCCGCAACGGCTATGTGAGCGCGATCAACGCGGAATCGATCGGACTGGCCTCGGCGATGATCGGGGCGGGCCGCGACACCAAGGACGACGTCGTCGACCCCGCCGTGGGCGTGATCCTGGAAGTGAAGTGCGGCCAGAAGGTGGAGGCGGAAGCCGTGTTGTGCCGCATTTACTACACCAAGGAAGACCGCATCGAGGAAGCTGCCGAGATGGTGGAAGACGCGTTCCGGATTTCGTCGACACCGCCGGAGGATCGCGAGCTGATCCTCGAAGTGGTCGGCTAGGCCGGGCGCAGATGCCGCGGCGAGCGGAAGGCGCCCGCCGCGGGGAGGCCGGACGATTGTAACGATGGCGCGACAATTCAGCATCATCGAAGTCCCCTACGACCTCGGCCTGGAAGACACGGGCGTCGGGGCGGGGCCGCGCCGCCTACTGGAGTCCGGGCTGGACTCACTGCTGTCGCACCGGGACCAGCCGGCCGAGGTGCAGCACATCCGCCTTCGCGACGCCGACTGCCGGGGAGAGGACGCCGCCGTCGACGTCAACCGGCAAATCCGAGGGGCAGTGCGCGCGAGCCACGAACAAGGCGTCGTACCGGTTG
>Ga0209172_10000564_pt1 | contig 99187 bp, 86 predicted proteins | sample LarsenN4metaG_FD_184113 | JGI IMG/M metagenome (GOLD analysis project Ga0209172, IMG submission 184113) | Hot spring sediment bacterial and archeal communities from British Columbia, Canada, to study Microbial Dark Matter (Phase II) - Larsen... ... | reverse complement strand
TCGGTACCGTCGATTGGCGAAGGATTATGAGTATTTGACCCAGACCAGCGAAGCCATGATCCGCGTCGCCATGATCCGCCTGATGGTACATCGTCTGGCGCACATGACATGTTTTTAAACACCCTCTGAGGACCTGGAGACCGGCCAACGCCGACGGCTTTACCTGTCGGCGAGCTTCAGGCGAGAGGCCGAGGCCTTGGCGACCGCGCATCACGCACGGTTGTGTCGACTGTTCCAGGAACTCCGGCTGCCCTGGGTGGTGATCCAGCAGTGCGATGATTACGTGCGCAAAATTGCCGCGCTTTTTATGGACAAGACCCCCAGGTTCAGAGAGATGACCTAAAGCGCGGGGGAAGCGCGATGATGAAGCGTCGCCTCGGTTGGCTCGTCATACCACTGCTCTTCATGGTCTGGACTCCTGTCTTAGGGGACAGGAACGCCGCTGGGGAGGGAGAACAGGCATCTTTACACAGAGAGTCTCCATTCCCTATTCAGACCCGCCTCGATTTCCCTCGTGAGTATGGATTCTTTGTGGGAGATGAGATTCCCCTCACACTCAGCATCGAAGCGGTCGAGGGGGTGAGAGTCAATCTCGTTAATCTCCCGCGAGAGGGAAACATGGTGGGTGTATTTGAAGTGCGAGAGGCACGGATTAAGCCACCGCACCATCACAATGGGAAACGGGTTTGTCAGATAGAGTACATATTGCAGTATTTCGGCCCTGCGCCGCTGACGTTAACCTTTGCTCCCCTAGAGATCCTGTACGCCGAGGAACGAGAGCGCGATAGCATGAGCGGAGAATACCACTATCATCGCCTCCTCTCCCAGCCGGCATCGATTCACATTGCGCGCATAGGCCCCCTCACCCCTGCCAATGCTCGTACACTCACCGAGCCCGTCGCCACGCAACGCCCGTTCCTCACCTGGAATTTGCTCGGACTGGGGGGGCTTTCCCTGGTGGCCGGGTTGTGGGTGTTGGGTCGACAGGGCTATGAACGGATCACCATCTCCCGTCGCGCGGCACTGATCGCCTCAAGCCCTGCGAATCAGGCGCTGCAACAGCTGAAAGAAATCGAGAATCTGCTGCTCGCAGATCGCCGGCACGAGATCCCTTGCCTGGTGAGCGAGGTTGTGCGCCGTTTCCTGGCGTCGATATATGCCTGTTCACCCTTCACCAAACCTACCGCCGAACTGCTGCATGATCTGCCGAACGGTCGCTACCGGCAAGACATCGCCCTCCTCCTGCATGACTGCGATGCGATGAAGTTCGGAGGCCGCCCTGGCTCTCAGAAGGAAAGCCAAGAGCTGCTCCAGCAGGCGATGGCACTGATCCAGCGTTCAGCCCCCGCGGACGATGGCGGAGGCAGCAATGGAATTCGCTGACCCTTATCTCATGGGCCTGGCCGTCATCGTGCTCCTGCCCTATCTCCTGACACGTGGTCGCGCGCTCCCCTATGCCCATGACGCGTTGCTCGGGTCGCGGCGCAGCCGTCATCTTCTGGCGTGGATACCGGATGACTTGTGCATCGCCGCTGCACTGTTGTTGGGCATCGCGCTGGCCCGCCCACAAGGGGTGGAAAAAACCCAACATACGCACATGAGGGGGCGGGACATCATCCTGACAATGGACCTCTCTTCCAGCATGACATTCCCCATGCCAACTACCCATGGGACGGCTATCGATCGGCTTCAGACCACCAAGAGCGCGGCGCTGGAGTTTATCGATCAATTGCCGGGTGACCGCATGGGATTGATCGTCTTCGGCGCCGGGGCTTTTGGTTTATGGCCCTTAAGTTCTGATCTGGCCATCGTGAGGCGGAAGATCGAGGGTATTCAAGGACCCATTCCGTTCGCCTTCGATGGCACTGAAATCGAGACGGCATTGCTGAAGTCCCTGGCGCACTTCGAGGAACTCGGTCAGGCGCGGGAAAAAATTCGCATCATGCTGACCGACGGCCTTGACACCATCCCTGCGGCGCAAGCGCAGGAGATCGTCACGAAGATGCGCAGGCTCGGGGTGAAATTCTACCTAATCGGCATCGGGCTGAGCCCCCACAGTGATGTCGTGCGCGTAGCGCAGCTGGTCGATGGCCGTCGCTTTGATGTCATGCAACCTGGGGAGATGAGCCAAGCCTTTGCAGCGATCTCCGCCCTCGAGCGCTCCACCATTAGAGTGGAAACGGCGTTTGCCCGCCAAGAGCTCTTCCCCATCTTCGCCACTGCGGGCATGATCTGTTTCGCGCTGGCCTTGGGGCTGCAAAAACTTTGGTTCGTCAATCCGGTCTGACCTGGCGGGCGAGCTATCCTTGCCATGACGATAGCGAAGAGGAGACAGATGATGGGAAGGGTAGGGCGAGCGAAGCTGCTGTGGTCCGTGGGGTGCCTGCTGCTCAGCGGCTTGCTCTTCTTCCTCGGAGTGCAGCGGATGCGCTCTGCTCTATTGCTGCTGGAAGGAAACCTCGCTGTCGCCCAAAAGCAGTTCGATAGTCAGGCGTATGAGCAGGCCGCCCAGATTTGGTGGACGCGCGACGATCACGTCCTGTTCAACCAAGGGGTGCGGGCCTTCTGGGCCCAAGATCTGCAGCAGGCTGTGCAGCTGTTCCGTAAGGTCTCACAGACGACGGCCGATCGGAGGCTACACAGCAAGGCGCTGTACAACTCTGGCGTCATTCTGATGGAGATGCAGCAGCCGGAGCACCTGGGTAACCTAGCGCCGGCTCGCATTCCCCAGTACGATCGTCATGGTGTGTTTCAGGGGTATATGGCCCATGATGGGCAAATCCTCACCACAGCCCTCAATGAGCGCACACTGCACTATCTCGCGCGGGAGACGGATGGTCAATACCTTCGCATTCAATCCGGCGCAGAGCTGGCGAAGTTCTTTTCAGCACCCGAGACAACGACTGTCGCTAGCTTGCACCTCGGAGGGCACTTTCAAAGCTTTCTCTTCCTCGCTTTGCTCAGCCTCGCCGCCATGATCCTCTGCGAACGAGGACGCCCAGCGATCTTCAGACAACCTACGCGCCGTCAACACCTTCCAGCTCGCAACCTCCGGCAACGCTGGCTTTTGGGCGAAGCACCGCGTCATCGTCAACAGTAACGTCAGTAACGTCGCCGGAACAAGTGCGCTCAACCATCTCACCTAACACTCCGCCGGTGCGCGCCGTCAATACCGCACAGCTTCGGGCAGCCCGACCTGGTAACCTTGGCGATGAGTCTGCCGCGCCAGGAGGACGCGGGATGAAGCCCCCGGTCGGAGAAAATCGGCACCGCGCTGCTGACCTGGACACAAGGATGGTGAGCAGGTGGCGGTGATGGAGAGGCAGAGGCACTAGTTCGGATGGACACGCCCGGCGACAGCGCGCACCAGGCGTGGTCCTGCCAACCAAATGGCGCCCGCCGATAGCGCATCGCATCCGCATAAGGCGCGATCGGGTGTGACAATAGGCGTTCGACAGCGCCGTGGATCTAGGCCGGTCAGACTATGTGGGCGCCCCAGGCGCCGGGATCACTAACTGCGTCTGGAGCACTAACGCCGCCAGCCGGCCATCGCTACGCGTCACCCTGGTTTGCCACACCATGGTGGTGCGGCCACGATGGAGGGGCGTGCATTCTGCCCTGACGACCTCGCCGACAGGGACCGCGGCGAGGAAGTTGGTCTTGCTTTCGATGGTGGTGGTCGTAGCGCCCTCGGCTAAATTGGCCATGGTGGCCATGCCGCCTAACGTATCGGCGAGCGCCATCACCGCACCCCCGTGCAGGACCGCCGGGCGCGTGCAGAGGTCTTCTCGGACTTTCAGCATCGCTTCCACCCGATCTCGGGTGATGGTGACGAGTTCGAGTCCCAGCAACTTCGCGAACGGCAAGGGTTCGGGGGTCACCTTCGGTAAAGACTCGGTGTTCATATACGACTCCTGCAGAACGGTTCGATGTGCATCGACATGAAGGCGGCCGGCGTCGTCGTGCCGGTTGTGCGATCGTCCCGTTCACGATGGCACGGCCTTGCGGCAGAGGGGGCAGGCTCTTTAAGCGTCGGCGATGGCCCCCGCCCATGCCCCCTCTCGTCTATGCGTGTAGGTCACATCGGCAGAATATCGTGCCTCCAGACGAAGTGCGCAATTCCCTGGCGGGGAATAGACGTAGGTGATCCAGGGACGCACGCCGGGGGTGCATCGGAGTGAGAAGGGCAGGCGACGATCGGTGCACACTAGGAGAGCACAGGCCGCCGTGGGAGAGCGGGTCGGGGTCGACACCAGCCCGGCCGGGCATTATTGCCCGGAGATATCCGGCTGCTGGGGGGCGTGGGCAGCCCAGTCTTTGAACACCTGGGCGGTGGCCGCATCCGCTGGAAAGAAGCACTCGATGCGCAGCTCCTGCACGGTCACATCCTGCGGCGTACCCAGGGTGGCGATGGTGGTGAACAGGCGAAGCGACGTCTCCCCTTTCCTGAAATGCATGGCCAGGACCGGCGGCTGCCTTTCATCTAGCGACGGCACGTGCGATAAGGCTGGCACGCCGGGATAAGCGAGGAGACGCCGCAGCAGGTCGGCGGTTTCCTGAGTCCCATCCGCCATGGCGTCCGCCTGGATCCCTCGCAGAAGGTGGATGGCAACTTCCGGCCAATTGACCAAGTATGGATGAGGCCCATCAGGCGACAGCAACCATTCTGCGAGATTGACGGCGCCAGCGGCGGCTGGAGCGGGCGTTGGCCCTGTCAGAAATGCTGTCAACCTTGCCGCCCCCACGTTGGCGCGCAGCAGATTCCAGCGCCTGTCGACCACCACCGCGGGAAATGGCTCCTGCTGCGCCAGCATGTGATCGAGCGCTTGATTGACCACCGCTAGCTCCGGGGCGGTGAGGTGGCTGTCACGCCAGACCGGTGCGAACCCGGACGCCAAAAGCAGTGCATTCTGCTGCCGCAGGGGCACGTCGAGCGCCGCGGCAAGGCACAACACCATCTCCCGGCTCGGCTGGCTACGGCCTGACTCCAGGAAGCTCACGTGGCGCTGCGAGGTGCCGGCCACACTGGCTAAATCCAGCTGCGACAGACCGCGGCGTTTGCGCCACCAGCGCAAAAGCGAGCCGAAACTGTGAGGCATAGTGGACACCTTCGGGCGCCCAGCAGGTCAGCGCCATTCTAGCCCTTGCCATGCCGGATGCGGTCCATGACCGGGCGATCTTCGATGACGACGCCATCTTTGAACATGATGACTCGCGCAGCATAGCTCGCGATATCGGCCTCGTGGGTGATCAAGACGATGGTGATGCCCTGCTCGACATTGAGTGCCTGCAACAAGGCCATGATCTCGATGCTGGTTTCGCTATCCAGATTGCCGGTGGGCTCATCGGCGAGAATGATCGAGGGGCGATTGACTAGGGCCCGAGCGATCGCCACCCGCTGTTGCTGACCACCGGAGAGCTGGCTGGGATGGTGCCCGGCACGGTCTTCGAGTCCGACCGCTTTCAGTGCGGCCAGAGCCCGGGCACGACGGTCGCGCGTCGCGGTGCCGTCGTAGAGCAGTGGTAACTCGACGTTCTCCAGGGCGCTGGTGCGCGGCAGCAGGTTGAAATTCTGAAAAATAAAGCCAATACGCTGATTGCGAATGTCGGCTAACTGGTCGCTCGACATTTGCGCCACGTCAATTCCTTCCAGGAGGTAGCGGCCGCTGGTGGGGCGATCGAGGCAGCCCAGGATGTTCATCAGGGTAGACTTCCCGGAACCGGAGGCCCCCATGATCGCGACGAACTCGCCGCGGTGGATGCGCACATTGATGCCGCGCAAAGCCTCGACTTTGACCTCGCCCAGATCATAGGTCTTGGTGAGTTGTTCAACGACGATGACAGCTTCCACGCGTGACATCTTCCTGTCGAGGATTCGGTCCTCCGGACCGTGCAGACATCGCTGTTGAAGGAGCACCAATCCTATTGTAGCACGGTGAATCATCCCTACAACAGCGGGGACCGCACCAGAGGTTCCCCCCTTGATGGGCATCGGCGCCAGGTTCAGGGGGAACATCGAGGGGCGCCAAGCCTTTTCGAAGTCCTCCCCCTTGTGAGCTGGACGCCAATTTAAGCGCGCAGTAGGTATCCCCGTTCCTATGGGGGGCGGGCAAGGGTGAGGGTGACCGGGCTTGATCGTGCGGTTTGACTACCCTCACCCCGACCCTCTCCCATGGGGAGAGGGGAGTAGGCCCAGCGAGAGCACGCCGTCGATCAATACAAGTGACAAGCGACCCAGTGGCCTGGGGCCATCTCCTTCGGGGTGGGATCGACCTCGGAGCAGAGGGGCATGGCACGCGGGCAGCGGGGATGGAAGCGACAGCCGGGGGGGACGTGCAACGGACTAGGCACCTCGCCCGGCAAGATGATGTCGTCGCGTTGGATGTCGGGATGCGACGGTAAAGCGGCCGACACCAAGGCCTGCGTATAGGGGTGGAGAGGCTGCGCGAAGAGCTCCTGGGAGGCCGCCGTCTCGACGATGCGGCCGAGATACATCACACCCACTGTGGTGCACATATAACGCACCGTGGCCAGGTGGTGGGCGATGAGCAGATAAGTCAGCCCCAGTTGCGCCTGCAGGTCTTTGAGGAGATTCATGATCTGGGCACGGATGGAGACGTCTAAGGCGGAGACGGGTTCGTCGAGGATGAGCAGGCTTGGGTTGAGGGCCAGCGCCCGGGCGATGGCGATGCGCTGCCGCTGCCCACCGCTGAACTCGTGCGGGTAGAGCTCGGCGCTCATGGGCGATAAGCCGACGTGCTGCAACAACTCAGCGACGCGCTCTGGGATGGCGCGCCGCGGCAGCACGCGGTTGACCACCAGCGGCTCAGCGATGATCGAGCCCACGCGTTTGCGCGGGTCAAGCGAGCTGTAGGGATCTTGAAACACGGCCTGCACCGAGGCCCGGTGCTTCTTCAGCGCGCGCCCCTTCAAGGCCTCGATCGATTGGCCCCGGAACAGGATCGTCCCCTCCGTCGGCCGTTCCAAAAGCAGAATCATGCGGGCGGTCGTCGTCTTACCACAGCCGGACTCGCCGACCAGCCCAAATGTCTCCCCCTGGCGAACGGCGAAGTGCACGCCGTCCACGGCTTTCACCCAGCCCTGCAGCCGGCTAAACAGCAAGCCGCTGGTGACCGGGAAGTACTTTTTGAGGTGTCGCACTTCAAGAAGCGTTTGGGCCATCCCACTCATCCGTGAGCATCCAACACCGCGCCGTATGCCCCCCGCCCACCGCCACTTCGGGGGGATATTCCTGACGGCACAGGTCGCGGGCATATGGACAGCGTGGCGCGAAGCTACAGCCCGGGGGTAACTTGTACAACGCCGGCGGTTGCCCGGGGATCGAGGCCAACCGCTCGATGGGGCCTTCGAGCCGCGGTACCGAATTGAGCAGCGCCGCCGTATAAGGGTGCGCCGGCTGGTTGAAGAGATCGCGTACCCCGGCGCTCTCGACGATGCGGCCGGCATACATCACCGCCACCCGGTCGCACAGCTTGGCCACCACGCCGAAATCATGCGTGATGAAGATGAGCGACAGACCCAATTCGCTTTGTAAATCCTTGAGGAGGCGCAGGTATTGGGCCTGAATCGTGACGTCCAGCGATGTGGTGGGCTCGTCGGCGATGAGCAAGCGCGGCTGACAAGAGATGCCGATGGCGCCGACGACGCGCTGACGCATACCACCGCTCATTTGATGCGGGTAGGCCTGGGTGCGAACCTCGGGGGAGGGGATTTTGACCACCCGCAACATGGCGGTCACCTGATCCCATAACCGTTTGCCCGTGAGCCGCCGATGGATCCGCAGCGCCTCGGCGATCTGTTCGCCGACGCTGAAGACGGGATTGAGGGAGGTCATGGGATCCTGCAGGATGATGGCGATGCGGCTGCCGCGGATCTGGCACATCTCCACCTCGCTCTTGGGCACCAGATCCTCGCCTTCGAAGAGGATCTGGCCGCCGACGATGCGTCCGGCTGGCTCCGGCAGGAGACGCAGGATCGACAGCGACGTGACGCTCTTGCCGCAGCCCGACTCACCGACGATGCCGAGGGTTTCCCCGGCATGGACGTTGAAGCTCACGCCATCGACCGCTTTGACCACGCCCCACCGCGTAAAGAAGTAGGTGTGCAGATCTTTGACGTCCAGAACGACATCGCTCATACGTACCCTATTCCCCCTCTCCCTCCGGGAGAGGGCGGCGTGAGGGAAGATAAAGCTTGGGAAGCATTCGGGACTGCTCTCACCCTGACCCTCTCCCAGGGGGAGAGGGAACTAAGAGCGGCTGCCACAGTTTCACGTGGTGCCTATAGGCCTCAGCGCCCAGCCCTCATAGCTGCCGCAATTTCGGATCCAGCCAGTCCCGCAACCAATCGCCGATGAGATTCAGCGTCAGCACGGTGAGCAGAATCGCCAATCCCGGAAAGAACGACACCCACCAGGCCGAGACGATCTGACTGCGACCGGTGGCGACCATCAGCCCCCAGGCTGGCATCGGCGGCGGGATGCCGACGCCCAGAAAGCTCAACGTCCCTTCGAGCAAAATCACATACCCCACTTGCAAGGTTGCCAGGACGATCAGGGTGTTCGCTACATTGGGGAGGAGATGGCTGAAGATGATCCATACGTGCGAGCACCCAGCCAACTTCGCCTGAGCGATGAAATCCCGCTCCTTCACGCTCAATACCTCGCCCCTGACCTGGCGGGCGTAGCGCGCCCAGAGAAGCGACGCCACGACGATGATCACTGTGCCAAAGCTCGGCCCGATGACCACTGCCAGCACCAGGGCCAGGAGCATGGTCGGCAGCGAGAACGCGATATCGACCACTCGCATGATCGCGGCGTCCGTCCAGCCGCCGAAGTAGCCCGCCACAAGCCCCAGGATGGTCCCGATGATACCACCCACGCCGATGGCCACGAGGGACACCGATAGCGACACCCGTGCACCGTAGATCAGTCGGCTGAGGATATCCCGCCCCAGCGGGTCAGTGCCCAGCGGATGCTCCCAGCTTCCCCCAGCCACCCATGCCGGTGGCTTCAGCTTTTTGGCCAAATAACCTTCGAGCGGATCATGCGGGGCGAGGAGGGGGGCGAAGAGCGCCGGCACGATGAGGATGCCCACCAGCAGCACAAGCGGCAGCCACAACATGACCTGGCGACCACGTCTCTGGGGACGTTCATCCTTGACGATGTCCGCTTCCATGAAACACCTCAAAAGACAGTGCTGAGTGCTGAGGTCTGAGTAAGAGGCGGTCCCCGTCTCCTGAGAGCTCAGCACTCAGGCCTCAGCACTCAGCACTCTCAGTTCTGGTATCGGATGCGGGGATCGATATAGGCATAGAGCACATCGACCACCAGATTGACGACGATGAACGTCGCGGCAAATAACAGGACGATCGTCTGCACCAGCGGGAAGTCGCGATAACGCACGGCATCGATGGCCAGCAGCCCGATTCCCGGCCAGGAGAACACCGTTTCGATGACCACCGAGCCGGTGAGCAACACTGCGGCGATCACCCCGAAGTAGGTCAGCGGCGGGATGGCGGCGTTGCGCAGGCAGTGTTTCCACACCACGACCGGCGGCGACACTCCCTTAGCGCGTGCTAACTTCACGTACTCACTGTCCAGGACGTCGAGCATCGACGAACGTATCAGCCGCATCAGCGCCGCCACCTGATACCACCCCAGGGCGATGGCCGGAAGGATGTAGTGCTGCGGGCCGCTGCGTCCGGAACTCGGCAGCCAGCCCAAAATGACGGCGAACACCCAGATCAGCACGATGCCCAGCCAGAAGCTGGGCATCGATTGCCCCACCAGGGCGATCACCTTGCCCAAGTAATCCAGCGGCGTATCACGGTGCACGGCCGACAGCACCCCGATGGGCACTGCGATCACCAGGCTGACGATCATGGCAGCGCCGGCCAATTGCAGGGTGGCGGGGAAGCGTTCGAGAACCAGCTCCAGGGCGGGACGCCGCAGGCGGATCGAGCGCCCGAAATCCCCCTGTAACGCGTTCGTCAGAAAGGCGAGGTATTGCAGCGGCAGGGGCCTGTCCAGTCCCCATTGCTTGGCTACCCTGACGAAGTCCTCGGGGGTGGCCTCATCGGGGAGCATCATGTCGAGGGGATTCCCCGACAGCCGCGCCAGGAAGAACACGATCGCCGAAATGGCCAGGAGGGCCACCAGACCTTGTAAGGCTCGCCGTGCGATATAGCGTTGCATGGGAGCCTCCGGTCAGGGGCGCTTCTGGGCGTATTCCAGATGCGTGAAGCCGTAATAGCCGGTGGTGTCCCACTTCCCCACCTTCTTCGCATTGACGCCAAACAGGGCATAGAGGTCGACGAGAGGCAGGACATGGTAACCATCGTAGATGATATCGCCGATCTGGCGAATGATGCGGGCTCGCCCCTCTGAGGTCACGGTTTGCCCAAGCTGATCGAATAACGCTTCGAGCTCCGGCAGCTCGACGGCGCCGGCAATGCGATCCTTGGTGAGGAAGCCGGCCAGATGCGAAGCCGGGTCGGGAGGCACGCCGGTGCGATGCACCCATCCGATGCCGGCCATCTTGCGGGCCCGCGCCTGAGGGCGAACGCTGGCAGCGTACTCAACGACTTTGAGGTCGAGCCTGACGCCGATGCGGTCGAGCTGGATCTGGAGGGCTTCTGAGACGCTCACCAGCTCGGGGACGCCGCTCAAGAGGTAAGCTCGCCATTCCGCCGTGATGCCGTTGGGATAGCCGGCTTCCTTCAGCAGTTGCTTGGCCTTCTCCGGGTTGTATTCGTAGGGTTTCCAAGCGGGATTGTTGTACTCTTTCACCCAGGGCGGGATGACCGGCACGGTGGTCAGTTCGGCCTCGCCGAGGAAGAGGTGGTCGACGATGGCTTTGCGATCGACCCCGAGGTTGATCGCCTGCCGCACCCGCTTATCGAGCCACGGCACTTTCGGGTTGAAGGTGGGGCGATCCTTCATATATTGCCCCCCGAAGATGCCGAAGACCACGATGCTCGGCCACAGCGCACGTCTGGCCTCGTAGCCCGCCCCCTGCACCTCCTGCTTCAAATTGCGCGGCAGCTCGATGATATCGGCCTCGCCGGTCCGCAGCATGGCGACGCGCGTCGAATCCTCGGGGACGAACTTGTAGATCAACTCCTTGAACTGGGGGGCCACGCGCCAATGCTTGTCCAGCGCCCGATAGCGCATGAATTCCCCCTTCTGCCACTCGACCAGTTGGTAGGGGCCAGTGCCGATCGGCCGGTCGGCCGCTTTTTCCAGGCCGACTTTGTCCACGTACTTTTTGGAGAGGATCTGTACCTCGCGGGCGCTCGACAGCTCGAAAAGGAGCTCGGGGTTCGATTCTTTCAGATGGAACCGCACGGTGCTGGGATCGACAACCTCGATACGGTCGATGAGTTGGCGCCAGAAGCTGGCCGTACTATTGATCGCGTCGTCCCGCAACAGCAATTCGAGGGAAAATTTGACGTCCTCGGCGGTGAGATCGCCCCAGCCTTCATGGAAGGGCACCCCTCGGCGCAGATAGAAGGTCCAGGTTTTGGCGTCGGCCGACATCTCCCAACGCTCGGCGAGCATGGGCTGACTGTAGTCCCAGGTGACCGGATCGACGCCCACTAGGCTCTCGAACATCGGTCGCGTGATCAGTCGCGAGGAGATGGTGCTGAGATGCGGCAAAGTGGTTTCATGAATGGGCGGGGCGCCGGCGACGATGAGGGTGTCGGGCAATGCCCAGGCCGGCAGGGTGTTGCCGATCAGCAGCGCTAGGGACGCCAACAGTGCGATGAGGATGCCGACACGACGCAGCGCGGTCGTCATCTCTTCCCTCCTTTCCGGCCTCAGACATGCTTCGCCATCCGGGGCAAATCGCGATGTTGGCTCGAATTTTAGAGGGGACGGGGGGAAAGTCAAGCGGAAAGTCTGCCGGCGCAGCAACCGCGAAGGGTGAGGAGGCCAGGAGGATAAGGAAAAGGATAGGCGAGATGTGCTCGCCAGCGTTCAATCGGTGGGAGACAAATTGTCGTGGGGGGGTTAGCTGTCAGGGTGCTCGGTGGTGAGCGAAGATAGGGAGCCGGCGCTGCGATCAATCACGGGCGCGTCAGGGCGCACCGGCTTAATCCAGGCCTTGCCGGGTAGGCCCCAGCACGGCGATGCGGAGGGGAAAAGAGGGCGTCCAGCGACTAGTGCCGCCATTGAATGTGAGAGCGCTTCATTAAGTATCCTTAAGAGTCATCGACATGGCTGAGATGAATAATGACGAGAAGATGGTGCCCAGCCCGATGATCATCAATGTTGCCGCCAGCGATGCCCAGCCCGGGTGGAGTGTATGCAAAAAATACGACATCAACCATTCCGTCATTTGCAACAGCAGCATCATAGCCCCGGCAATAAGTAATCCCATTCCCACGGTCAAGCCGACCTCAAAGGTGAAAAATTTGTAAAACCTCTCAAGAGTTGGATTCTGTTTGTCAAAGCGACGGCTCCATGAATACGTTTTGGCATGCAGCCCCAAACTGAGGATCTCAAACCCCACCACGCTGAAAATCGTCGCGAAGATCCCTGCAAGGGCGCCAAACGGTCGGCCCTCGACGCTGATGACATTGACCAACAACAGGAGATGCAGCAATAATCCGCCTACAAGAAAGAAAAACCCAGGCCAGATAAAGACTTTGTTGGGGCAATACAACAACATCATGCGTAAACTACGCCAGCCATCCCGGACCGTCCGGAGCTTCGATTTGCCTTTCCGAGGCTGTAATTGAATGGGCACCTCGGCGATTCTTAAGCCGGCCAGCCTTGCATTGATGGCAAGCTCGAGATTGAATTCCATGCCTGGGCTGACCGGCCTAATCAGGTCGTAGGCCCTTCGCGTAAAGGCGCGAAAACCGCTATAGACATCGGTATAGCGGGTGCCGAAAAGAGTGTTGAGGATGATGGTCAGCAGCGGATTGCCGAAGAAGCGGTGTAGAAAAGGGATGGATTTATGGCCCCCAGCCAGATAACGGCTGCCCGTCACGAAGTCGTAGCCTTTGTGGATAAGCTGGTCGAGGAAGTCCGGGATGAGACTGAAATCATAGGTGTCGTCAGCGTCGCCCATGACCAAATATCTGCCGCTGGCACTGGCAAACCCCTTGTGATAGGCGTGGCCATAACCCCGAAGCGGCTGGTGCACAACATGGACGCCCATGCGTTCGGCGATCGCGACCGAGTTATCCGTCGACCCATTGTCACAGACGATGATCTCCCCTTCGATCTGCATCTGGGCGAAGGTTTTCTGAATCTTCTCGATACACGCCCCGATGGCCTCTTCTTCGTCGAGGCAAGGTAATACTACAGATACCAGGGGTTTATCCGTCATCGCGCGGATCTCCTCACACGTAGGGAGGTGCCGTTGAAGCAGGGCGTCGGCCTGAGCCCCGGTGGCTGACGAGACGTCTCCGGTCAGGCTTGCCTTTCGGGCTTATGGGGGAGTGAAACGTTTCCAGGAGCGTGCCGCAGTTGACGGCGCGCCCGCCAGGTGTGGTACATAATGCGGCAGATGGCAGCGAGGTAAGAAGGGGCCACGTGCAGCAGCTTGAAGGAGGACATTCCCATGTCGCTGGTGCGATTGATCCAGGAGATCGGGACCTCCCGCAGGTCATAACCATCGAGGAGCGGCTTCAATCCGGTCTCGACGTTCGCGGCAAAGTGAGGAGCCGTGATCTGAAGATTCCGGAGAATCTCGGCGCGATAGAGTTTGAAGTTATTGGTGATGTCGCGCACCTGCCGCAGCAGAACCCACTTGACGAACAGGTGAAAGCCGCGGTTGCAGAGGATCTTGAAGAAGGGATAATTGATCAACACCGATTCATGGGAAAACCGGCTGCCAATCGCCCCATCTCGTCCCTCGGCGATGACATCGAACAGATCACGAAGTTCGGGGACAATATGGATAAAATCGCAATCCATGGTCAGGATATAGCGCCCACTTGCTGCGGCATAGCCGTCTCGCAGGGCCCGACCAACCCCATTGGGAGGCTGCCGATCGACCAGCTTGACACGGGGTTCTGCCTTCGCCACTTCCCTCGTCACTGCTGACGTCTTGTCGGTGCTATTGTCGTTGACAATAATGATCTCATGAATATAGCAGTCGTACATCTGCACTAATGCGTTCACCAGGTGAGGGATATTCATCTCTTCATTATGGCACGGAACGACGACCGACGTCGAATGAAAGAGGTGAGCATGCTTCGCCAGATTGACTCGTGGGCGGCGTGCGACCTCATCGCCTGGTTTCTTGGCCCAGATATAAAGCGTGCCACACACTTCTCGAATAAGAGGGGTTTGTTCGAAGATGAACGCCATGGATTGCATCAAGCGAATCAACACACTTGGGGTGAGGGGGTGGATGATATCATACGGGGTCACGTTTAGATGCGTGAAGCCTTGATGCGATGCGACTTGCATGAGCCGATACCGGCGCATCCTGATCTGGCAGGGCGCCTCGCCTGTCCAGCGTCCGAGTGGGCGAATAAGGCTTTTGAGGAAAACCTGAGGGTTCCAATAGTTCGCCTCAAAGAACAGGAGCTGGCCTCCGGGTTTGAGCAGGCGATAGATGGCCTGAAGATGTTGAGGATAGTGGTCGTGGCAGAGGATCGCCGTGCCGATGACGTAGTCGAAGCTCTCCGCAGGTAGGTCGCTCATCAGATCGTGAACGTACACGAACTTGGCGCCAGCGAGTTGTTTCTCCGTCGCCTGTTCCATGAAATCTTCATTGAACACGGCGGCGGTGATCGGATTTTCGCCGCGCAGCACGGTGGTCAGGTGTTCAGTCCACAGGCCGCTGCCCGCCCCGATCTCAAGGAGCGTTTCACCTGGAAGGACGTGGAAGCAGTGGCGCACCGTGAGCGCTCGCCAGCGGAGTTTCACCGGTGATGTGCCTGGGTATCGGAGCCAATAGGCCTCGCGGCTGCGCTCCATGGCCCGGAGGTTCTGCGCGAGTGACATCGCATCCCCCCTTTAGATCCAGCGGTCGGCGTTGTTCTGGAAGATCTGCACCAGGATATCCTTCAGGTTGTAGCGGCAGTGCCAGTCTGGATAATGCTGGCGAAACTTGCGCACATCACTAATCCACCACATGTGGTCACCCATGCGGTTGTCCTCGGTGTACGTCCAGGCCAGCTTTTTCCCGGCGATATCCTCGCATAGACGGATGGCTTCTAGGATCGAACAGTTACAGAAGCGGCCACCGCCGATGTTGTACACCTCTGCCAACCGAGGGGCCTGGTAGAAGTGGGAAAAAGCGCTCACCAAGTCGAGGCTATGGATATTATCCCGGACCTGTTTCCCCTTATAGCCGAACACGGTGTAGGAGGTGCCGGTCATCACGCACCGCATGAGGTACGCTAAGAACCCATGCAACTGGCTCCCTGAATGGTTGGGGCCGGTCAAACAACCGGCTCTGAAACAGGCCGTCTTTATGCTAAAATAGCGCCCATACTCCTGTACAAGCACATCAGCGGCGACCTTCGAGGCTCCAAACAGCGAATGCTGCGTGCGATCGATGCTCATGGATTCGTCGATCCCAAGATAATAGCGATGGCGGGGCTCAATTTCCCAACGGGTGTCGAGCTCCAGGAGCGGGAGGCCGTTCGGCCGATCCCCGTAGACTTTGTTGGTCGAGGTGAAGATAAACACGGCCTGTGGGCAGAACCGGCGGGTGTTCTCCAGTAAAATCAAGGTCCCGTTCGCATTCACCGTGAAATCCGTGAAAGGTTCCCGCGCTGCCCAATCATGGGAGGGTTGCGATGCGGTATGGATGATGAGGTGGATGTCCGAGTTGTACTCACGAAAGATGGCTTCCATAGCGGCCTGGTCCCGAATATCCGCATCACAGTGAACGTAGTTGCGGTATGCATTCGTCAACAGCTCGCGCTTCCAGCGGGTCGAGGCCTCCTCTCCGAAGAAGTAGCACCGCATGTCGTTATCGATGCCAATGACGGTATAGCCCAACTGACAAAAGAACTGCACTGACTCAGAACCGATCAATCCAGCCGAACCGGTAACGATTACCACTGACATAATCACCCCCAGTGTTGGTAAACTCGCGGGTTGTGGAGTTCGAGACTCCTCCATACTGGTACGGTTTGCCGTAATGCGATGCCGAGTCATCGGAACCAGAAGGGACGTGGGCATTCGTTCGACGAGACCTACCGCTCGATTCGCTCTCGCTTGCCACCGCGATTCTGAAGAGCACCGGAGATCAGGACATACGGGAGTGCAGTGCGTGCTCCGGGATCCTGGCAGGATGGGACAGCCGCTGCTTGGGCGTGCTCCGGTGGTCCTGTAGTGGCGTGTGCTTCCAGAGCCGATGCACGTGTTGCGTGTTAACACGCTGGCTGTGCCACTGAAGCCATACCGACACGCGCCGGCATCGACAGCGGGGATATCAGCTGGCGAGTGTGCAGCCGTAAACTCTTAGCTCTGGATGGTGATCAGGACGTGATGGAAAGGCAACTGCGACAACGACTGGATCATCTTGCGGAGATACTCAAAGGGCAATTCGAGCAGCGGAAAGGCTGGGTATTATGGGGCCTTTCTGTCCTCTATCTCGGGATCACCTGCTGGCTCGCCTCACGGAAGCTGATGTGGAATGACGAGCTCTTCACCTTCTATATCGCCCGGCTTCCGAGTCTTGCCGATATTTGGTCGGCACTGTCGACGGGGGCGGACCAAATCCCTCCGTTCTTCCACATCCTCACGCGGACATCATGGCCTCTGCTTGGGGTCAATCATGTGTCGGTACGGTTGCCAGGGATCCTCGGCTTTTGGGTCATGAGCCTGTGCTTGTTCCGCTTCGTTTCCAAACGATCCTTAGCGCTCTATGGTTTCGCGGCGATGCTCTTCCCGCTCCTCACCACCGCTTATGACTACGCCTACGAGGCAAGGCCTTACGGGGCTGTCCTCGGCTTCTCGGCTCTGGCCCTCCTTTGTTGGCAATCGGTGGCTGACGGATATCGCCGCAAGCTTTGGTTGGCGGGGTTGTCCGTGAGTGTGGCTGCAGCGATATCCAGCCACTACTATGCCGTTTTAGTCCTCTTCCCGCTCGCGGTGGGAGAAATGGTGCGCTCCTTCTCCCAGCGTCACCTAGACCTGGCCGTTTGGGGGGCGTTCGTCATTGGCGTGACGCCCTTACTTCTATTCCTGCCCCTCATCGAAGCGGCCAGGGCCTATTCGGCACATTTTTGGGCCCAGCCCCGTTGGGGTTCCATCGCCGAATTCTATTACTTTTTGCTCATCCCCGCGGCCTTCCCCCTGGCCGCGATCCTGATTTTCGCAGGAGTTTACCGGACACCTTCTCCCCCTCGCTTTAATCGAGCCGACCACCCATCCCGTCCGACACCTCCAGTTCACGAGATTGCTGCTGCCCTTGGGTTCGTTGTCATGCCAGCCATCGCTGTCATCTTGGCAAAACTCGTGACGGGTGGATTTACCTATCGTTATGCTCTACCCTCAGTCATAGGCGTTAGCGTCCTCCTTGCGGTCGGAGCCTATAGGCTATTCTCTACCAGGGGAATGTTGCCTGTTGTCTTGATCATCATTTTCGTCGCGAGTTTTTTCATGTTGCAGATACGAAGCCTCCAAAGAATCATCGCTGTTTCTCACGAGCTTGGTAGTGCGTATGCACTCATTCGTTCCGAACCTGAAACAGACCTATCAATTATCCCTTCAGATTTACATACCTTTATGATACTTGCACATTATGCACCTACTGATATCACTTCACGACTTCTATATTTAGCCAATCCAGATGCTTCGCTCCGTTATCTCGGTCATACGACCGTCGACCGAGGAATTCTCGATCTACAATCTTGGTTTAAGGTAAGAGTCGAAAAATATCAGTCTTATATTCATAATCAATCGCGTTTCTTAGTTCTTGCCAATGATAAGCATTTAAACATTCGGCCTGGCGGTCTTAGTTGGCTACTCGCTGAGCTGATTTCCCCTGAAAGATACATCGAGCTGAGAGGCCAGCGCTCTGGATATCTTCTTTTCCTGGTAAGCCCTACTGAGTAATTTGATGAGGTCAAATCTCTACCTATTGGTCTGGAGCACCGGTTCTTCTGTTTTGAGAAAATGGGACACGAGAATCTATACGCTGATAGATTTCGAACCGAGTTTCCGGTTCTCGTCCTCCATAGGGTATGATTGAATTTGAAATAATTACATCAGTGTACACTAATTTCCAACGATCTTGAGCATTTTTGACCACAAGAAGTGCATATTTCTTCGTATCTAGAGCGAGTCCATGATCGAGGATGAGATAATTGACTGGCACAGAATCGAGTAGGTCATGAGCCTTTTCATAATTCGTTTCAAAGGGAGGCATGACGGATTTAAGACCTGTTCGGAGATAAACCCAATGCGGCATGGATGAGGCGACGACATCTGTTGACATAGCATGCTGTTTGAGCCAATCTAATGCTGTGTCAAATGCTCGATAAGCGTCGCCATAGAAAAAAAGACGGTACATCACTTTATGGCCGTTTCGATCATTATAGATGACTGCCTGATGTCTTTTTGTATAAGCAAGAAAAGAAATCACGCATTCCTGGATAATAATGGCAAAGACTATCGATAAACTAAGAATGGCATAACTGATGGTACGTCTTGAAGATAAAAGCTTACGCAGATGTCCTTTAATTGTGCATACCGTTAAGAAGAGAGACAGCGTTATGAATGGCGAGAGAGGTGCTAAGTAACGGGGGAATTGCTCTGGCCATGGAGTGAGACAGAGACCCCCTAGATAGAACAAAATGTAGAGGGGGATAATCCACTGCCGCCTTGCAAGCTGGAGACTTATTCCGGCAAGAATGAGTCCCCCGATAATCCCCAGCGGACAATACACGAACCAGGGTGTGACCCGCGCAAATGGTAATCTGTTGCTGAGCCACTCCCACCCGAGTTCCCAAAGGGCTTTTTTTATGCCGACTGCCTCTCCCAAGCTAAAGGGTAATAGAAAAAAGGTTTTGAGAAATCTTTTCAGAATATCTAGAGGTGAGAGATAACCGAGTTCAGGGGTAAAGGGATCTTTCAATGAGATATTACGGGCATAGCTGACATTATAAAAAAGGTAATCTGCCCGCTGATATAGATATACGGGATGATGATATGTTTGGCTGGATTCCACTGAAACGATATAGGCATACCACGTAATGATGGGTATGCATGCTAATATTAGCCGAATGAGGCCTTTCTTAAATTCTTTGTTGAAGAGGCTCTCGGCGACCCAGGCCATGAGTAATGAGATTCCAATGGTCCGTAAGGTATATGAGGCCAAAGCAAAAATGGTCGCTAAAAGCGGGGCGAATTTTCGACCATGGTTTAGATTAAAGATGACGAATAGTGTCGTAGTAAGAGCGAAAGGAATTTCCGGAAAGCATAAGTCGGATAAGAAATACGTGTGGAAATTCAGGAGGGAAACCGCGGTAGCAAGGAAAGCATAAGGCAGCCTCAGGAAGAGCCTGCTCATAATGTAGATCGCTAAAATATAGGCGGCAAAAACAAGAAAAAAAGAAACTCTTAAAAAACGACCGACGATATGGGGATCGCTCGTACCCAGCACCCATTGATGCGCGGCAATGATAGCGGGGAGAAGCGGGGGATATTGAGTCGCGGCAATGTCTCCGGGCTCATTGAGTAGTTTGTACCCTTTACCGTCCGCGATGGCGGTCCCTAGAACATAGTAGGCTCCTCCATCCCAACGGAGATCGATGGGGCCACGGAACCGAGGCAGCCAGATGAGGGTAATGAGGGCCAACAAGATCAGGAAGATGATCGCCTCCACGCCAAGGCGAGAAGTCAGCCAAGCTCTCAGCTTTATGGGTGCAGACAATATCGTGATGGTTGCATGGCTTCGCATCGATCGCCTGAGTTCACATCGGGCCTATTGCTTCGTGAAGGTTGTCGAGAAAATCCCCTAAAAACTGCCACGAGACGCATCTCATGGCTGAAGCGAGCTATAGGCCTTGATCTGTACCCCTAGCAACTGGCCCTTTCCATTGTTCCGGCCAGGAATGCCGGTGTTGTTGTAGAACCTGCTGTGGCCCACGTACACATCCTGGTGGGTCAGCTCGATTGAGGTTCCGTACTAGGCCGCGGATGTGTACATGCCATCCTGGCCGTTATTGTGGATCTCAGGGTAAGTAACCCGCACGTCCCGGTAGCCTGTCTGACCATTGTTCGAGCTGACCCACAAACCGACAATACCAAAGCCGGAGATGTCCACGCGGTCGAAGTAGACGTGTTCCAGCTTCCGATTCTTGGGCAGATCAGTGTAGACCAGGCCCCCCTCAGAGGCATTCGTGGCGGCGCCCGAACCGACGAAGTTGAGGTTTCGTACCTCAAACCCGCCGACGTTATAGGCGTAGAACGCCCGACCGCCCCCGCCATCGATCGTGGCACGACCGGCTCCATACGACGTGACGACAAGCGGATTGGCCGCGTCACCGGCATCATTCGCATCAAGTCTGAGCTCGCCTCTGAAAATCGCCCCGCCTTGGAAAAGATCCGGTCGCCGGGGCGGAAATCGATGGCGTTGACCTTGGCGAGCGTCTGCCAGGCGGTCGACGGCGAAAGACCATCATGCTCATCGCTGCCCGAAAGGCTGACGTAGTAATCCTTCGCCTCAACCGGCACGGCCAAGGCGAGTACGGCAGCCGCGGCGGTAGCGGAGCATACCTTCCTCAACGAGTTCCGTTTCCCAGAACGCGTCATACGCCTGCTGTGGGCCCTCTCTGTCTGCCTTCCCTGAAGTCCACAATGCGATTGTATAGCCGAGCAACCAAGTACCCGCCGGCAAATCCATAGATGAAGGCGTATGCAAAGCCGATCAGGCTGCCCGCGAGCGTCACTCGGTATCCAATAAAGAAGTGGCCTAGGAGGGAGAGATGGGGGCCGATAACCTCCCCGCCCTTGAGTACGAGCAGGTTCGTAGCGATGAAGACCCCGAGGCCTGCGACGATCCCTGTGGCAATGCCTTGGACCGTCGCGTTCAGGCGCAGAAGCCGAGTGCGGACAACCTCCTCGAGCGTCTCCCTATCTTCCATCATCCAGACGCATTCCTAGATATACTCAAAGAGTTTCCTCAGGAGATGGAGTTCGGCGCTGCGATGCAGGGTCGCCATGTAGAGGAACACCGAGACGTTCCGTAGGAAGGCGTAGACCCAGCCGCCGACGAAGCCGGCCACAAACCCATAGACCAACCCGACGACGCTTCCCGACCCGCTGACGCTGTACCCGGGGAAGTAGTGACTGAGCAGCTGCAGGTGCGGGCCGACGGTGTCCCCTCCCTGCACCGTGAGCCAAAAGGTCGCCAAGAACAAGAAGACACCGGATACCGTCCCCAGCGAGCAGCCGAACGCCACCCGGTCAAGCTTCAAGAAAACCCGCTTGAGCACCACCTGGAGCCTCTCCGGAATGTCCTGGAGCTCGACGTCAGTGTCGGCACGGATCTCTTCGTGATACTCTTGATCCGTATTGACGCTCCATAGGTCGTTCTTTTCCCCTCGCACCAGATTGCGCACCGCCAACATCCCTGTGAGCATCGCATGGTCTTGGTTGTTATAGCGATGCAGCCCGTTGCGGCCGATCGTCTGGAAGTTCTCCAGGCCGTCCACGAAATCCCGAATGGTGGCGAGGTAGTCGCGGTAATCGGAGTCGTAAACCGGGTATGACTTCGGCACGCGGAAGACGCAACCGTCCTGGATGTCGGCAGAGCTTGCCAGGCCGATGCGCTCTACCTCGCGCTTTCCCAGTTCGATGAGGTCGACATCCGGCATGCTCCACAAGGGGTCTCCTTCAGTGCAGAAGTACTCCAGACCGAGGCTCGACTTCATCGGGTCTGGGACCATGTCGGGACTCCAGTTCTTGAAGTTCTGGATGCGAGCGACCTTCACCTCGGGGGTATGGATGTAGATCCAGTTGTCCGGGAAAAGGTCTGGCTTATCGACGACCAGGCAGACGGTGAGGAAATCACGATAGTGAAGGTTCGCCGCCGCCTCCAAGACCACCGCGGGCGGTGGCGGGTCGGGCTTCTGGATGAACTCCGTGACGGGCATGCTCGAGATGAAGTCCGTCGCCTGGATGACCTCCCGGTGTCCCTCGCGCGAGACCACCACGCCGGAGATACGGTTACCCGGCCGGTGGATGCTTACCACGTCCGTATTCATCCAAATCTGCCCGCCCTGCTTCTCGATGCGATCCTTGACCGCATTCCACAGCATCCCCGGTCCGAGGCGCGGGTAGTCGAACTCCTCGATCAGGGTCTTGATCGTCTTTCTTGGCTTCAGGAACATGCTGAGCACGGCCGTCTTCAACGAGAGGTCTTTGATTCGCTGGGCGGCCCATTCGGCTTTCAGCTCCGAACACCGAATCCCCCACACCTTCTCGGTGTATGTCTTGAAGAAGGTCAGGAACAGCCGCCTGCCGAAGCGATTGGTCACCCACTGTTCGAAGGTGTCCACCGGCCGATGCGGCAAGAGTTGCCAGCGGAGGTAGCTGAGAACGATGACGACGCTCTCCAAAAAGCCCAGCCCCTGGAGGGCGTTGAAGGGTTTGAGGGGGTAGGCGAAGAATTTCTGATGATAATAGATCCTCGATAAGCGTGGACGGCGGAGAAAATCGTCACCGAGGACCTCGTGCCATAGCTTCTTGACGGCCTCCGACTTGGTGAAGAATCGGTGCCCACCCATATCGAAGTGGAAGCCTTTGTACTGTTCCGTGCGGGCGAGGCCACCCACGATAGGCCGTTTCTCCAGAACCGTTGGACGATGACCGTACCTGGCCAGCTCATAAGCTGCGGTCAGTCCCGCCGGCCCAGCGCCGATCACGATCACCCGCCTATCTGATGTCTGGTCTTCCGTCATGCGGAGAGGCCACTCAACAGAACCATGCCAGGGCGCCCAGGATCGCGATTGTGACCCTTTGGTTGTCAACTTCGCCCAGTCGGAACTTATACGCCATGGGTAGGGCTCGGGGACCGTACCCCCCTGAGCCGAAAGCCGACCCAGACATAGAGATAGCTGAGCCCACTGTATAGATAGTAAAGGAGCTGGAGCGGGATACAGGCGATAGCGAAAAGAGGCCCGCGCTGCCGCAAGAAGAATGCGAAGAGCTCTCGATTCAGGCCGACCACGCCAAGGAAGGTAGCCGTAGGAAGGGCAAGGAGGTCCATCCGGAACACGCCAAGCGGCAGGAATAGACAGGCCAGCATGACCAGAGCGACACACACCCGCTGGCCTCGTTTCAAGTTTAAGTCGTCGGGGGCATGTTTGGCTTCGACAATCATGCGCGACCACGGGATGGCCCGTAGGGCGATGTCCGTCCAGATGACGGAACGGAGCGTCCAGCGTTTGAGGTGCGTCGCTTGCAGCGCTTTGTCCAGGAAGATGCGATAGCCGGCTTGGCGGAGTCGATACCCCAGCTCAATATCCGGGATGGACCGCGAGAATCGAGCGTTGAAGCCCCCCAAAGCGTCGAATACCTGGCGGCGAATGGCGCCAAAGCCATTCCAGAAGGTTGACGCCTCCGGGTTTGCATGCTGGTGCACAAAGTGGTGCAGCAGGTTACGATATTGCGACACCACCCCCGGTGCACGGGGCTGGGTGTCATAGGACCCGAAGACGGCGGCCAGTTCAGGATTTGCCTCAAAGGCTTGGATGACACGGTGAACCGCTTCAGGCGCGACGACAACGTCCGCGTCGACGAAGAAGAGGATGTCGCCCCGCGCCTGCCGCGCGCCATGGTTTCGCGCCACACCATGGCCCGAGTTCTGTGCCAGCCGAAGCACGGATACTCCCATCCGGGCAGCCACCGCAGGAGTCTCATCCGTGGACGCATCGTCCACGACGATGATCTCCGAACCGGGGCAGGATGAGGACGCGGCTATTAGGGCCGAGAGGCACTCCAGCAGATCCTGCGGGTTGTTATACACTGGCACGATGATGGATAGCCGTATGGGATGGCTTGGCTCGCCCGTCTTCGCCTGTGTAGGCGATCGTTGAGCCTCTGGCTGCGCTCCCGCAGACCCTGCAGCTGACGCCATCATCACGTGATTTTCCCTAGCGCCATGTCCGCTGCTGTCACAGCGATGTGCTCTCGCTCACGAGGCCGTCGTCCGCGCTGCGCCTCCCGAAGCACCTCCCGAACGGCGCGCATCACCTGGAAGGAGTTCGCACGGTTGGAGGAGGGGGAGGGGTTCTTGTCAGGCAAGGCCTCTTGATCCCCTGCATTCAAGACCTTTCTGATCACATAAACCGGCTTCTCTTGCGTTTCGTGGTAGACCCGCGCCAGCATCTCGCCTAATAAACCCATGGTGATGAACTGCGTGCCGACGATCATGAGCAAGATGCCCAGCAACAACAGGGGGCGGTCGGAGAGCGCCGTCTGCCAGAAGAGGCGCTGCATTGCCAGAACCAGGGTGATGCCTGTCCCACTGAATACGGCGATCATCCCACACAAGCCAAACAGATGCACCGGGCGCGTGAAGTATCCAGAGAGGAACTTCACCGCCATGAGATCGAGCAGCACGCGCAGCGTACGGCCGATGCCGTAGTTGGACCGCCCGTGCCGGCGCGGGTGATGCCGCACCGGCACCTCGACAATGGTCGCTCCCAGGCTGGCCGCGAGGGCTGGAATGAAGCGGTGCATCTCGCCGTACAACTTGAGCTCTTTGGCGATGTCGCGACGCAGGGCCTTCAGTGTACAGCCATAGTCGTGCAGATGGACGCCGGTAGTGACGGAAATCAGCCAGTTGGCGGTCTTCGACGGCAGGCGACGGCTCAGGGTATCATGGCGCTTCACTCGCCAGCCGCTGGCCAGATCGTAGCCTTCCTCTAATTTGCGAATGAGGGACGGAATATCGGCGGGATCGTTTTGCAAATCGCCGTCGAGGGTCACGATGATATCTCCCTGGGCGTGGTCCAAGCCAGCCGCCATCGCCGCTGTCTGCCCGAAATTCCGCCGAAAGCGCACGACGCAGACGCGCTCATCCTGCCTGTGGAGCCGTTCCAAGAGGACATACGTGCCGTCGACGCTACCATCATCGACGAAAATGACCTCCCACGTATAGGGCGTCTCTTGCATGGCGGCTCGCAGCGATTCGTAGACGGGCAGGATGTTGTCGGCTTCGTTGAACACTGGGATGACGATCGAGATCTCGGGATTCTCCATTAGCCGGCTTCCTTACAACGCATGGTCGTTCCTTTTCTCCTGTGGATCCAGACGGCCACGGAAGTCAAAAGCACCAGTTCCCATGCGATGGCCAAGAGGTTATGTGCCTTCAACGCACCGCGGATGAAGGTCAAGGCTTCACCATCACCCCTCTGGATATCCGCGAAGAGGGGTAGGGGCGCGATGTAATAACTGTTCGTGAGGGGCCAGAAGAGGGGAACCCCGAACGGCTGAGAAGTATCGACGGCCAGCAGATCCAACACTAGATGGGAAGCATAGGCGCTGGCGAAAAGCAGCGCCAGGCGCGACGCCAAGACGTCCCGCCAGCAGCCTAGCACCGTCCAGACCAGAAGCCCATACATCACCACCGCCCCCAGACTATGGCTCGGACCGTGATGAAAGCGATTGGGGGTTCCGAGGAGGATGCCGGGGAGAAAATCGAGATCGGCGGCGAGCGCAGAGATGAGCGCACCGGCTAGGACATACCCCCGATGCTGTCGGCCCTCGATACCTCCAGGCTGCATTGTGACATAGACGATATACCCAGCAGTCACGTGCCCAACAGGGGATGGCATGTTCTTCTTTCCCGATTGTCTGGTCTTGGTTTTTTCGAGGTATTTGCGTGTTACTTGGTGGCTTGTAGGATGATGTAGAAGCCAAATGGCCTGAGAAACCTTCTAGGTAACATGTCCGAGCAGGGGACGATTACTTGATTGTAAAGCCACGCTAATGATCCACGGTGAACCTTAGTTGTGGTGGGAAATCGATCCAAGAATATCTGGAATGAGTGGGCCTTTTTGCATATTTCTCGTGCCTTCCAGATCGAATATAATCGGTTAATCGGAGGGTCACTGACCTCGTCATAAAGATTTGCTCGAGAAATTCTTGCTAAAAATGTATACCAGGAAAACTGGTTATGTAACAGGATATTGGCTTCCCCCCACGGTTTTAGCACCCTGAAAATCTCATCGACAATTCGCAAGTCGTTCACGGCATACATCAACACACCCCTTGCGACCACGATGTCAAAACTACGTGCAGGTAAAGGTAGTTCTTCGGCATTACCTACCGCGAGTGTGGCGTTTACGTTATGATATCCTAACAGGCGCTTGGCCAGCGCAAGACAACGTGGAGATAAATCCACAGCCGTGACCTGCGCACCGTGTCTGGCAAATTCCACCGTATCGAGACCTATGCCGCAACCGACCTCCAGAAGCGATCGGCCTTTAAGGCTGTGGAGGTCGAGAATGTGATTTGCATAGTTGTAGACCTTGTCATGTTGGGCTTTGACCTCGGCAAAGAACTCGCGCGATGGCCGTGTGCTGGCTGCCGCATCTATACGGTCTGCGTAAGCATCCCAATAAGCTTGGATGCGTCTGAGAGGCTCTCTCATGACGCGGTGTGGCTTCTGGGAACAGGGGCGAGATGTTGGAGCAGGTAACTTCCGATGGCGAGGTAGTCCAGGTCGCCATCTTGAAATGCCCGAATGGCGTCTTCCGGACTGCAGACGATCGGCTCCTCGTGCATGTTGAAGCTGGTGTTGATGATGCTGGGCAGCCCTGTGAGCTTGTGGTACTCCTCTAGAATATGGTAATAGCTGGGGTTGGTCGCCGCATCAATCAGCTGCGGCCTAGCGGTCCCATCGACGTGGACCACAGCCGGACAGTAGTTCCGCATCCAGTCGGTACAGTCGAGAGTGATCGTCATGAACTTGGCCGGATAGCTGGCGCCGTCGAGACCGTTGTAGCACTGATCCGCATACTGCTCGAGTGTCACCGGTGCGAAGGGCATGAACTCTGTCCGCCTAAGCTTCTTATTCAACCAATCGTTGACGGTAGGGTCGGTTGCCTGGTAGAGGACGGAACGGTTGCCTAAAGCCCTCGGGCCATACTCCATGCGGCCGTCGAATCTGGCCACCACATGTCCCTCGGCGAGAAGCTGGGCGATCTTCCTCTCGATCTCGGGCATATACTCCGCTGTGAGCTTCGCCTTGGCGATCGCGTGCTCGATCTCCCGGTCGCTGAAGCTGGGGCCGAAATAGACGTCGGCTAACCTTCGCGGGGCCCCCTCTGTCCCAGCGTCGGCGTTGCCCTCCGTCAGGGCAAAAGCCGCTCCCACAGCTAAGCCCTCGTCGCCCATACCAGGGTGGATAAACACCCAATTGACGTTCTCCAACTCGTGGATCCGCTGGTTGAATTTTACGTTGGCGAAAACGCCACCGGCTAAGGCGAGGTCGCCGCAGCCCGTCTGCGACACCCAGTGTCGAATGTACGCACAACCCACCTCTTCCAGTACCTGTTGCATGCTGCTCGCCAAGTCTGCTCGGTCGAACGACGTGGGTAGCGCCTTCTCCAGCGCTTTGACCGCAGCCCAGTAAAATACCCGTCCCTTGTTGACCATCCCCCCGTCGTCGTACGCGATAAACCTGCGCAAGATATCGGCATACACCGGTTCGCCGTAGGCGGCTAGCCCGGTGATTTTACCCTCATGCTTCTGGGCCTTAAAGCCGCAAAGATGGGTGATATAGGCATAGTAGTTCCCCAGGGAGTTAAAGCTATCAACGTTCCACAATCTGCGAAAGCGGCCGTTCTTGACCAAGTACACGCGCGACGAGCTGTTGTCGCCGGCGCCATCCATGGTGATCACTGTGGCCTCACGAAGCCCACTGGTGAAATAGGCTGAGCAGGCATGGGCGAAGTGGTGGTCGATGAACTTGATCGGGCAAGTGAACCCCCATTCATGGCGCAGGAGGCCCTCGATCGCCTTGCGGCGCGCCTTCCCCAGAAAAGATTTCAGCTCATAGTACGGCTGCTGCAGGAACGGCCTGGCGCCGAGCACCCGGTTCACGGCCGACGAGACGTTCAGCAATACCTCTTTGACAGGGGCCTGGTCGCGTAGAAGCCAACCATCATAAGCGATAGCCTGTTCTCGAAAGAACTCGTTCACCGTGGCGACGGCGATGGCATCGACTTCCTGCGGCCGAGTATGGGTGTCCTCTAAGGCCCTGTTGATCGACTCCCGCGGGAAGCCTGTCGCCATCTTGGCGCGTATGAGGCGTTCCTCGTGGATGGCATAGATGATTTGCCCGTCCTCGATGAGGGCGGTCCCCCCGGTCATGCCATCCGAGATGCCTAAGATTTTCATCGCGTATTCCTTCTTCGGGCAAGCGCTGAGACGGCCGCTCTCACTCCCCAGCCCTTCCGTGGTTATTCGGTGTATCGATCTCGCTTCTGACGGACCACTTTCCCCCGGGATATCCCGAGAGAACAGAGCTTACGCCGCATCGAAACACTGCCTTAGCCAGAATTCTAAGACCATGAGTCCCCACAACCGATGCGAATGGTTATCACGCTTGCGCATGTGCTCGTCGACCATCCGCCCGACATATGCCGGTCGAAAAAGCCCCCTCCTCTTGAAAGCGCCATCGGAGAGCACGTCGGCGACCCATCCTCGAACCTTAGCATCGTCGCGTAGCCAGTTTTTCATCGGCACACTGTGTCCCAATTTCGGCCGGTCGTAGAGGATCTCCCGAGGTACGACGTTCTCCAACGCCTTCTTATAGAGGTATTTCGTCTCTGCGATGCGCCGAATTTTCAGGCGTGAAGGGATCTTCGCCGCATACTCCACCAGGCGATGATCCAGCAGGGGAAGGCGGCTTTCCACCGTGAATGCGGTGAGCAATCCCAGACGGCGAAGATAGAAGCCGACGAGGGTTTGGTAATCGCTATAGAGGCTACGACTCAAGACGTCTCTGCCATCGGCCTGCTCACTATAGCGCAGCATCCCATCGAACATCTTGGGCAAGTCGCACTGCTCGATGAAGTCTGCGCTGCAGAGTTCGTGCAATTCGTCGGCAGCGTAGTAGATGCGCCAGCGGTGGCTCAGCAGCTCGGGTGGAAAGGCCAGGCTATAGGCAAAGCGTTTAAGCTTGACCTTCAGGTTCTTCTTCTGATCGCTGTCGGGAAGGCGTTGTAAGGCATCGGTCAACGGCCTGAGCAAAGGACGCGGAAGCCGATCCACGACCGCGGCTACCTTGCTTGCGATGTAGACCGGGTGGCCGCCGAACAGTTCATCCCCCCCCTCCCCGCTGAACACATAGGAGGCTTTACCTTCGGCAGCCTGGCCCAGGAGATAGGTGCCGATCTCGATGCCGATGTCACAGAACGGCTCATCCATTGCGCGAACGGCCCTGGTAATCAAGGTAAGGTGGTCGGGCTGGTATGGGATCTCGACATAGTGGGCTCCGCAGCGCTCGGCGACGAGCCGTGCATACCGCGATTCGTCGTACGATCGCCCTGCGCAGCGGAACGAAAAGGTGTGAAGCGGCGTGTGTGCCAGCCGCGAGGCCAGACTAACGATGGCGCTGGAATCCGTCCCGCCACTCAGCAAGACCCCCGGAGGGCGATCGGGTTCTAGACGGATGCGGATCGCATCTGCGATCAGATCCAGGATCTCCCGACAATACTCCTCCTCGCTCTTTACCGGGGTGTTGGCGAAGCTGAGATGCCAATACCGAGTACGGAACAGGTTGGAATCGTTGAAACAGAGGAAATGTCCCGGCGGCACCTTATAGATCCCGCGCAGGAAGGTTTCCTCGGCAGGGTTGTAACAGTACAGGAGGTATTGCAAAACCGCCTCGTGGTTCAGCGTGCTCGTCGCCCAGCCGGTTGCCAGCAACGCTTTCAGCGACGAACTGAACACCAGGCGCGAGGCGCTGTGATAGTAGAACAGCGGCTCGATGCCGAAGCGGTCCCGGGCGAGGATGAGGGTTTGCCGTTTCGCATCCCACAGGGCGAAGGCAAACTTGCCGTTGACACAATCCAAAAACCCGCCCTGGGATTGCTCGTAGAGGGGCACTAACACCTCACCTGAACATCCCGTCCGCCAGCGGTGGCCTGAGCCGAGGCAGTCTCTCAGCGTGATAGCGTTGTGAATCTTCCCCGCGAACATAACGGCGATGGTGCGCTCCTCGTTCAGAAACGGCTGGGGCGATTCATCAAGCGTGTCGATTTGCAGCGGGATCGAGCAGATGGCCACGTGTCGATCGGACCACATAGCGGTCTGGGCCTCCGCCCCTTCCCGGGAGAGTTGTCGTATGGCCTGGAGCAGATCGTGTGCGAGCGCGCTCCCCGGCCGATCTTTATCGAACACGCCGAGAATCACCGCAATGCACCTCCTGCTTTTGTTGCAGCAGCTCCGTTCATTGCCAGTTCCGTATAGAGATCCTGCAGGGCCTGCACGTAGGCGTCGACGCTATGCCGCTCGGCGATAGCCCGCGCCTGGCGACTGAGACGCTGCAGCTCACCCGGCCGGGTCAACACCCGTAGAATCCTCTCGGCCAGCTCTTTCTCTTCCCCTGGGGACACCAGATAGCCGTTCACTCCATCGTGAATGATCTCTCGCTGCTCGCCCATATTGGTGGCGATGATGGGCTTTCCCAGGGCCATCGCTTCCAGGAGGTTGGCGGAGGAAAACCGCTCGCTGAGGAACGGGGCCACCAACAGGTCACAGGCGGCGACCAGCGCGTCGACATCATCGGGCGATTCGATGAATCGGACGCTCTTCTCGATGCCAAGGCGCTTCGCGAATCTCGTGAGTTCGGCCATCAGGTCTCCGGTAGCGGCAGTGGAGATCCCCACATATTGTCGGTTCGGCAGGCGATGGAAGCGGGTCGACTTATAGATGAGCAGGAACACAGCGTCTGGCAGAGCCTGTAACACCGCTGCCGCGGCTTCGAGGAAGTACTCATTGCCCCGTTGAGGCCCCAGCTTGGTTACGGTCCCAACGAGGCGTGGCAGTCCGCCGACCCCCAGGCGTTCCCTAACCCGAGCGACACGCTTGTTTGGAATCGGGGCGTATTTCTCCATGGGCACGGCGTGGAACATCGTGTGGATTCGTTCCGTTGGGATCCTCCGCTTACGGACCAAAAAATCGCGCACCATGGGCGAGGCAGCGATAGCCCCCTGAGTCATCCAGGCCAAGGCCCTGTCGGCGATGCCGAGATACCATGGGTAGGGGAAATACACCTCCGTGTCGTAATCGTGGATGACTGTGGGGACGCCGGTGAGCAGGCCCGCAAGCCTTCCGAACGTCGAGGCGCCGTAACAGTGCAGGTGCATGACGTCAGTGTGCTCCGTGCGGATCAGACGCAGGAAGGTCCAAAGCGTTGTCGGGTCGAACTTGCTCTTGCCGAGGATTCGCACCGGGACTGGGCTGTTTGCAAACACGCGTCGAATCTCGGAGCTGGCACGCAACATACACGGAATGACGCGAATCCGACTTGCGTCGAAACGCGGCAGTACGTGCCAGTACAGGCGACCGCCACCGTGCAGGCTGCCGTCATAACACACATGGTCGATGACCCATAGAACGTTAATCGGTCGCATAGAATGGTGCCTTCCTAGCCATCAGGGAACGTCGCGGCGCTGTTACAAGTACCCACGCCGGCGGTACCAATCGATGGTCAGGGCCATCCCGGTCTGCAAGTCTATCTGCGGCTTGAAACCCAGCTCTCGCCGGGCTTTCGAGATGTCAAACCAGCGTGTCTTTCGGAAGAAATCGACCCGTCGCCGGTAAAGGGGTGGGTTGATGTCGAACGGTTTACAGAGGAGCTCGCAGCAAAAACTGACCAGGTAGACCGGCGTCACCGGGAAATGCCGGCGTGCTGCCGGGACGTCGAGTACATCGGCGATCACCTCCACCAGGCGATTCAACGTCGTCGGCTCCTGCCCCGTCAGGATGTAGACATTGCCGAGTGCCTGCTCTTTGGTACCGCAGAGAAGGATGCCGTCGATGAGGTCAGCGATGTAAATCATCTGGTACATCAGCTTGCCCGAGCCGAGCATCATGAACCAGCCGCGCTGAATGGCCTTGATGAGCTTTAAGAAGCGCAGATCCCGCGGGCCATAGATCCCCCCCGGCCGGAACACGACGAGCGGTAGACGGCCTTCGCGCATGCAGTGCAACGCCAGCCGTTCACCTTCGACCTTCGAGGCCTGGTAGTGATCCCCTGGGGCGTACGGCGTCTCCTCATTGGCGGGCGGCTGCTTGATGTCGCCGTGTACGCCGATTGTGCTGCAGTGCACGAAGCGCTGCACCCCGGCCTGGCGCGCCGCCTCGAGCAGGTTGTGCGTGCCCTGGGCGTTGACCGCCATCATCTCCTGCCGTGGGAGGTTCTCCCATCGAGGGGGGTCACGGCCGTACGGGAGGGCCGTGGCCGCTGGCCCAGCTGGCGGCACACCAGCTCGCCGGCTTGGCTGGCGACATAGCGCGCCTCGGTGAACTTCACGCCGACCACCGAGATCACGCCATCGAGGCCATCCTCGTGGCGGTGATCGTACAGGCGCGGGCGCTTGGTCAGCTGGACCTCCCCCGGCCCCTGCCCATTGGCGGGTAACAACCCCCCATACACATAGCCCACGTCCTCGGGCGTGAGGCCGGCGGCGGGGTAGGCCTGATTGATCTCGTCGAGAAACGTGTGGATCTCCTCCGCGGTCACCCGAAACGCCTCCACGTCGCCCTCGTAGGGAAGATGCGCGGTGCCGATCAACGACCGGCCCTGCCACGGGGTGATGAACAATAACCGCGAACCTTTGCGTAGAATGGCATCGCGGTCGGTGAAGTGGCCCTGGCCATAGACCCCGACGGCATACTCCGGGATGAGCTGGCGACTGATCAGCAGATTGAAGGCTTTGGAGAGGGCCAGCCGGCGCGGCGGGCGGCCACCGTGCAAGTGCTGCAGGAGGCGCTCCACCCACGGACCGCTGGCGTTCACCACGACCCTGGCCTGAATCTCCAGGGCATCGTCGCTCAGGACATCGCGGGCCGTGACGCCGATGACGCGGTCGCCCTGCCGGAGCAACCCGGTCACCTCGACGTAATTGGCCACCGCCGCGGCCGCCTTCGCGGCGGAGCAGGCGAAGGCCAGCACGAGGCGCTCCGAGTTCCCCATCTGGCCATCATGGACGAGGACGCCGCCGGTCAGGTCTCGACGGTCGAGGCCCGGGCAGCGTTGCAGACACTCCGCTCTGGAGAGCACCCGACCCCGCGGCAGCTGCTGGTGTGGATCCGCCCAGCGGTTCAACCCAAGGCCGACGACGTGATGGGCCAGCAGCGCCAACGCGAACACCCCCTTCCCCCGCGTGCCATGGCCGTAGGTGGGGATAATGATGGGGAGGGGATACACCAGATGCGGCGCGATGCGCCTGAACACCAGGCGTTCGTGCATGGATCGACGCATGCGGCGGAGATCGCCATGCTGGAGATACCGCAGCCCGCCGTGGATGACCCGCAGGCTATTGGATGACGTCGCGTGCCCGAAATCGCCTTTGTCGACGATGGCTACGGATAAGCCTCGTAGAATGGCATCCCAGGCCACGCACACCCCGTAGATGCCGCCGCCGATCACCAGGACGTCATAGCGTTGGCTGGCGAGTTGTGCCAGATCCCGGTGCATCGCTATTTGATCGCCATCGCCATCAGATGCCAGCCGAACGGCCGGACGAGGGGCTTGGGAATACGCTGAAAGGCGGCCACGAAAAGGCCGTTGTACAGCCTGGCCTTCAGCCCATGATGCAACCGCGTCTGCACCGGAAAGCGTTCCGGGATGATCTGGACACACGAGAACCCGCGCAGCAGCGTGCGAAACTCCCGGATGGAATAGGTCTTCAACACCGGCGCATCCGCATGTTCCAGCGGCACGCCGAACAGCGTGGCCATGAGCGTCAGCCACGAATAGCGGTGATAGACCATCACAATGGCCTGGCCGCCGGGCTTCAGCACCCGCCGGATCTCGCTGAGCATGCGCGGGGCATCGGCGGTATATTGCAGCACGCCGTGGGCGTAGACGACGTCGAAGCGCTCGCTGTCGAAGCGTAAATCCTCACCGTCTATGACCAGCAACTCGCCGTCGACGCCGCTCAGGGCGAAGTGCTGCCGGGCCAGGTCGATGGCGACCTCGGCCAGATCGACGCCGGTGACGATGGCGCCGTGCCGGGCAAAGCGCACGAGGTCGAGGCCCACGCCACAGCCCACTTCCAGCAGACGCTGGCCCCGGTAGGCGGTGAAGTCCACCACGCGGGGGAGGTAGGCCAATTTTTCATACCGGTAGGCCGCCAGGTCCTCGAAGAAGCCTTTGGTGCCGATGGGATGGCGGGCGATCTCGAGGTCATGGATATGCGCGTTCCAATAGGCGCGAATGGCCTCGGTGAGGGGTCGTGCGGGCATGCGTACGGTGGAGGTGTTCGGGCTCATGGTAACTCTTCCATTGATCGGTGGCAAGGAATGCACATCACCGCAAGTAGAGGTCACGCCAGATCTCGAAGATCATCAGCGCCCAGAGCTGGTGGCTGTGATTGGCGGTGCCTTGGAGGTGTTCTGCTTGCAGACGCTCGATGTACGGTACATTGAACAAGCCCGCGGCTTTGAGGCGTGCGGGCGACAGCACCTCCTGCATCAAGGTCCGTAATTCCTGGCGCAGCCAGTGCTTCATCGGGATGCTGAAGCCCTCTTTCTTGCGATGCAGAATGGCGTGGGGCAACTTCGGCGCCATGCACCGCTTCAGGAGGTATTTGGTGTGCCAGCCGCGGATCTTCAAGTGGCGGGGCAGCCGGGCGGCGAACTCCGCCACCCGGTAATCGAGGAACGGTGTCCGGGCCTCCAGGGAGGTGGCCATGCTCATGCGGTCCACTTTGACCAGGATGTCATCGGCCAGATACGTCTTGATATCGGCGAATTGCTCTTGCCGGAGGGGGTCCGCCTCCGCAACGGCGTGCAGGTAGGCCAGGAACCGCGCCGCGGCCTCGTGGGGCCCCAACGCCTGCTGGAAGTCTTCACTGTAGAGGCGGGCTTTGTGCGCCGCCGTTAAGAACATACTCCAGCGGAAGTGCTGCAGCGCCGCGGGCAGGGCCGCCCCCTCGACGAAGCGCTTCAGTTTGTTGACCAGCCCCTTCTTGCTGGACGCGGGGGGGAGGCGCTCGACCAGCCAAGGGAGCCAGTGGCGCCGTATGGCTGCCGGCAGCACCTGGTAATAACGTGCCAGCTGCTCGGCGAGGTACCACTCATACCCCCCGAACAGCTCGTCGCCGCCATCGCCCGACAGCACCACCGTGACCTGTTGCCGGGCCAGCTGCGACACCAGATAGGTGGGGAAGATCGACACGTCGGCGAGCGGCTCATCCAGGTAGCCCACCAGAGTTTCCACGAGCTGGGCGACCGCCGGGCGGAGGATCAGCTCATGGTGCTCGGTGCCGCAGTGCTGGGCCACCGTCCGGGCATACGCCAATTCGTTATAGGATGGATCGTCGAAGCCGATGGAGAAGGTCTGCACCGGGCGATCCATCAGCTCGCGCATCAGGCAGACGATGGTGCTGGAGTCGAGGCCGCCGCTCAGGAAGGCCCCCAGGGGTACATCGCTGATCAGCCGCAGGCGCACGGCGTCTTTCAACAGATCATAGAGCGCTTCACCGAGTTCCGCCTCCTCCCCCTTGATCTGGCCACACGGCAGCTCCCAATACTGCTGCACGGAAATTTTGCCATCCTGGAGGATCAGCAGGTGGCCGGGAGGTAACTTCTTGACATCCTGGAAGATCGACAGCGGGGCCGGGATGTACTCGAAGGTCAAGAACGTGTCCAGGGCCTCGACATCGAGCCGGCGGGGGACCTCGGGCAGGGCCAGGAGCGCTTTGACCTCCGAGCCGAAGGCCAGGCACCGCGCATCCATGAAGTAATACAGCGGTTTGACCCCCAAGCGGTCGCGGGCCAGCAGCAACGTGCGGTCCTGGCGATCCCAAATGGCGAAGGCGAACATGCCATTGAGTTTCTTCACACAATCCTCGCCGTACTCCTCGTAGGCATGGACGATGGCTTCGGTGTCGGTGTGGGTGGCGAAGCAGTGGCCCTTCTGTTCCAGCTCCTGCCGCAGCTCGGGAAAGTTATAGATCTCGCCGTTGAAGACGATCCACAGCCGGCCATCCTCGTTCGCGATCGGCTGATGGCCGGTGGCCAGATCGATGACGCTGAGGCGCCGCATGCCCAGGCCGACGTGGCCGTCGACGAAGAAGCCTTCGTCGTCCGGGCCGCGATGCGCCAGGGTGCGGCACATGCGCTGGAGCGCCGCCCGGTCGACGGGTCTCGCGCGATCGTGGTACACTACACCGGCGATGCCGCACATCGCCCCTTACCTCACCACCGGCTGCCGCGCCTGGGCCGCCCCACGGGCCGCGCGCTGCTTCCGATACCAGACCACCGTGCGCGCCAGGCCGGTGGCGAACTCCGTCGTGGCCCGGAAGCCGAAGGCGCGCGCGGCGCGCGTCGTGTCCAGCCTCCGGCGAGGTTGACCATTGGGTTTCGACGTCTCCCAGCGGATCTCACCCCGAAACTCCGCCAGCCGGGCGATGATCTCCACCAGCTCCTTGATGCTGATCTCATCGCCACTGCCCAGGTTGACCGGCAGGCTGTCGTCGTAGCGCTCCGCGGCCAGCAGGATGCCCTCTGCTGCGTCGTCGACATACAGAAATTCGCGCGTCGGCGAACCATCTCCCCACACCTCGATCGCCGGCTGGCCGCGCGCGACGGCGTCCATGCACTTTTTGATCAACGCCGGGATGACATGCGAGCTCTCGGGGTCGAAGTTATCGCCCGGCCCGTACAGGTTGACGGGCAACAGAAAGATGCTGTTGTAGCCATACTGCTGGCGGTAGGCCTGGCTTTGGACCAGCAGCATCTTCTTGGCCAGGCCGTAGGGGGCATTGGTCTCCTCCGGGTAGCCGCCCCACAGGTCGTCCTCATGGAAGGGCACCGGCGTGTCCTTGGGATAGGCGCACACCGTACCGATGGCCACGAACTTGGGCACGCCCGCCTGCCATGCCGCATGCAGCAGTTGCACGCCCATCAGCAGGTTGTCGTAGAAATAGTCGGCCGGATGGGCGCGGTTCGCACCGATGCCGCCGACCCGTGCCGCTAGATGGATGATGAGGTCCGGAGCCGCCTCGTCGAGGGCGCGGTGAATGTCGTCTTTTTCTCGTAAGTCATAATCGCGACTGCGCGGCACGAAGATTCTCCGGCAGCCGCGCTCCTGCAATTTAGCCACCACCCGCGTCCCGAGAAAACCCGCTCCTCCGGTGACCATGACGTGCTTATCGGCCCAAAAACTCATCGCTCCCCCTCCCTACTCGAAATGCTGTTGGCCGTTGCGCTGCATAGCCGTCACGGCCGCGGGCCATTGATGCCACCCCGGAAACTTTGCCGCTAAGATCCGCGTCCCTTGGCCAATGGGCGGCAGGCCGATGGCCTCCAAGTCGGCATCGACCATGATCGCCACCAATTCGTGAAAGCTCACCCTGGGCTCCCAGCCTAGCTTCTTCCAGGCTTTCGAGGCGTCCGCGCGCAGGAAGTCCACCTCCGTGGGGCGGAAATACCGGGGGTCAACCTCCACGTGCGCGCGCCAGTCCAGCCCCGCGTAGGCAAAGGCGGCCTCGACGAACTCTTGCACCGAGTGGGCCTCGCCGGTGCCGATGACGTAATCATCCGGCTCATCTTGCTGCAGCATGCGCCACATCGCGTCCACATACTCCGGGGCGTAACCCCAGTCGCGTCTCGCCTCGAGGTTGCCTAGGTAGAGCGTCGGCTCCTGCCCAGCGAGCACCCTGGCGAGGCCACGGGTGATTTTCCGGGTCACAAACGTTTCGCCGCGGCGTGGGCTCTCGTGGTTGAACAGCACGCCGTTGCAGGCGAACAGGCCATAGCCAGCGCGGTAATTCACCGCCATCCAGTAGGCGTAGACTTTGGCGGCGCCATAGGGGCTGCGGGGCTGAAACGGCGTGTGCTCGTTCTGCGGCGGCGCGGCGCTGCCGAACATTTCGCTGCTGGAGGCTTGATAGAATTTCGTCTGGATGCCGCTGCGCCGGATGGCTTGCAAAATGCGCGTGGTGCCGAGGCCGGTGATGTCGCCGGTGTATTCCGGCATCTCGAAGCTCACCTGCACGTGGCTCTGCGCTCCCAGGTGATAGATCTCCTCCGGCCGCATGTCGTAAATCAGGTGGGTCAGCTGTTCGGCATTGGCGAGGTCGCCGTAATGCAAGAAGAGCTTGGCCGAGGGGTCGTGTGGGTCGACGTAGAGGTGCTCGACACGGCCAGTGTTAAAGGTGCTGGCACGGCGGATGAGGCCGTGGACCTCGTAGCCCTTGGAAAGCAACAGCTCTGCCAGATACGAGCCGTCCTGGCCGGTGATCCCGGTGATGAGTGCGCATGTCATCGACGAACTCCTTTTAAACGCCTGCGTACTCTCTGCGGCGTTAACCGGTAGCGCAGTCGTGGACGTACGGTGCGGCATCTCCGCGCCCGGCGAGCCCGCATGCCAGGCCTGTATCCAATGCCAGCCAGACTGTCCAGCAGAATTGCGCCAGCATCACGATGTGGCTACATCTCGGACCTGGTGTGTTCAGGGGCAGATTGGCGGGAGGGGCTACCCTTTCAGGTGGGTCTCTTGTATCGCCCGATCCAGGGGGATACGACGACCGGCTTACCGCTTGCTAGTGCCAGCCAAATCATTCCTAATCCATAGGCACCCAGCAGCACGATATAGGGCTCGACGGGGATGCGATAGCGCATTTTGCCGAAGAAGAAGGCGTAACCAACGGCAAAGGAGAGAATCACGCTGCAGAGAAGCGATAGATGGCGTCTTCGCTCTCTTTGGAAGGACATGGCTACGCCGCCGATGAGCGCAAACAGAAACATCGGCCCTACGCTCAGGATGCTGACGAGCGAAGCCAACGACGTGCCGAAGACCGTCGTTCGCACGATACGAGCATCTTTGGCATGCAGGTACTCCCGAAAAGCCTGTTGACTCATAGCGACCCGCTTCGGAGACAATTCCCAAAAATTCGCAAACTCTTTGACGTAGCGCCTGGCGAATGCCCCAGGGGTCTTCAAGATGGCTCCGACTTTGTCCCCGTTTTGCGTCGCAGCCGCCGCATCCTCTTGCGGAACCTCAATAGCGGGCACCCGCTGGACCAATCGCGGTTCGATCAGCACAAATCGGCCATGCACCTTATAATTGCGGGCGGTCCATGGGGCCAGGGCTAGGGCGACCCCCAAGAGAACCAGCGCAGCAAGCAGGAGGCGACGAGTGTGCTGCCAATACAGCACCCACAGTGCGAGAGCACCTGCCGTGAGCAGAGCGACGGGCACGGTCAGCGCCGCAAATCCCACAAAGAGCCCCCCGAGCATCGCACGTCCGGGCGCCAGGAGCTTGCCTGCTTCCGTCACCAGGCACAGTACGGCGCAAGCCAAGAGCATCGTGGCCAGACCGGTGGGATAAACCAGGCCAGCGATGAAGATGGCGTTCGGGAAGACGGCCCAGAGAAAGCCGGCCAGCGCTCCGACCCCTTCTCCAGCGATGCACCGACCGATGACTGCGACGACCATCGCCAGGCATGCCCCGAGCAGAGACTCCACTAGGCGTATGGCGAGGATCGTCTGTCCGAAGAGGGAATAGATCCCAGCGAGGAAGACGGGATACGCCGGCGGTCTTCTATAGGCTTCGCCAAATTCGCCATGAGTGACCAGATTCAGGGCGGACGCCGTATAGTCCACGGAATCATAGAAATAGAAGCCATCCTGGAGGGTGAGAACGAAGGCAAGACGAATCATAAATGCCGCGACAAAGAGACCACCGACTATTCGTCGCCAACCGGCGATATTGATGCTGAGGGAGGCATTATGGATCACAACTTGTCCCACAGACTGGCCGCTGGTCTGGCTCTCCATGATGGGCATGACTCCCTCCGGCAATCCTTGCCTCATGGGGAGCCTTTTCATGGTCGCTATGTCGCCGAATGATCCGGCGTTCACGGTTCAGCATGAGCGTTATGTCTATCTGCGAGGGAGCGGCAGGATCGCTTGACGGCATACTCAATGGCTTGCTGAAACCCCTTGACCATGCGCTCGTTGTTCCATGCGGCAATCATCCGGCGTGCGTTCTGACTCAGCTGATCTCGCAACTTGGCGTCGGTCAGAATGCGGCGGATGGCCTGCGCTAACGCGGCACTATTCCGCTCCGGCACGACGAAGCCGTTCACCCCCGACTGTACCAAACCACCGGCCGCGGCGCCGACGGCCTCCGAGGCCACCACCGGTACTCCCTGATTCATCGCCTCGTTCACCGTCAATCCCCATGTCTCTTTTCCTGTAGGCATCGTCACAGAAGGCAGGACGTACACATCAGCCAGAGCAAAGTAGACCTGGGTCTCCTCTGGCGGTACATAGCCCACGAAGCGCACGTTTTCCTGGATACCCTCCTCCCGCGCCAACCACTCGAGCTGCCCCCGCAGCGACCCGTCGCCGACCACCACCAAGACGGCATCCTCAAGATCGAGGTGCGTGAAGGCTCTGATCAGGTAGTCCACGCCCTTCACTTCTTCCAATCGTCCAAGGTATAAAACGACTTTGTGACCCCCCAACGCCAACTTCGCCCGCAATGCCACTTTGTCCTCATCGGCGACTGCCTGGTTATAGGCGGCATTGTCCACCGCATGGGGCGCGACGAAGATCTTTTCAGGGTCGACACCTAGACCGATGAGATAGCGCTTGACATGCTCACCGTAGACCACGATGGCATCGGCATGCCGATAGATCCAGCACGTGAGCGGCAAGGCGAGGCGATGGAAGGGAGTTTGCAAGGACATCCAGATGCCGGTCCACAACACGAACGGCTTGCGACGCAGCCGGGCGATGAGGTAAGTGACGGGCAGGGCAAACCGGCCGTTGATGCATTTGATAAAGACATCGTAGTTCCCCCGCCATAGTGTCGTCACCAACCACGGTGCCACGCGCATGGCTCGGGTCAATTGAGAACCAGGCAGGTAGGCATAGTGAAAATCCCCGGTCCGCACCCCATGGTTCTGCTGCCAGTACCACTCGTCGCCCGCGGAATAAAAGAAGTAGTCCACGTTATAGACGCGAGCTATCCCTTCAAACGTTTTCACCCGATAATGGGCGCAGATGTTGGTTACGAAGGCCGCCTTCATCGCAGCACCCGCTGGTAAATCTTCATCAAAGCGTCGTAATGGACCTCTGACGTGTACGATGTCTCCACCCAGCGTCGGGCGTGTTGGCCCATGCGAATGGCCCCCTCAGGGTCGGCGATCACATATTCAAGTTTGGCGCGCAAATCAGCGCTGTCGCCGGGTACGAACAACAGCCCCGTCTCGCCATCCGCAACCAGCGTCGCCAGACTGCCGATCCGCGAGGCTATGATGGGCGTGCCGACCGCCGCACTCTCAAGAATGACCATTCCGAACGTCTCATAGCATTCGGATGGAAGAATGCAGCACAATGCGCCCCGTAAGATGCGGTCTCTCTCCCCCTTCGACGAATCCCAGCAGGTCAACGTTGTGCAGGCGGTGGGACCAGATGTAGGCATTCACTGCGTCTTCTAAAGGCCCAGCTCCCAGCACCTTGAGGCGCACGTGCGGCAGGGGACGGATGGCGTCGAGCAGTGTCAGAATCCCTTTCTCGGGAGCCAGGCGCCCGATATACACGATATAGGGTTCTCGCATCTCAGGCGGGCCATACTCGGCAAGAGGGCGGGGGAGAAAATTCCCCAGCACAGAAATCTTCTCTGCCGTGGTCAAACCGCTCTCCAGAAGTTTTGCCGCGACAAAGTTGGTCAGCGCAATAAAATGATCGATCTTGCCAAAGGTGCCCCAGCGCCGATGGCCGCCAATCGTCAGTGCATAAAGGCCGCTCAGGAGATAACTATTTCGATAACACCTGAACCGGAATCCAGAAAGGAACTGTCCCGTCTTACAACGTTCACAGATCTGCCCATTCCTGAGGAAGAGCCCATTGATGCACATGAAACGGTAATTATGAATCGTTTGCACAATGGGGACACCGGCCTGGTATAGTGCCGTATACACTGATGGGGAGAGCAACGGAAAGACGTTATGTACATGGGCAATGTCTGGTTTTTCCGACGCCACGATGTGGAGAAGTTCTCCGTAGGTGTGATGAGAAAAGATCGTGCTCGGTAAGAATGCTATTTTCTGTCCAGCATGATAGCTGTCGATGTCGAAGCTATCTTGCCGAAACAACAGAACGTCGTGCCCCTTCTGCTCGAGTAGAGATTGTAACGCAAGGACAGCGCTTTGCTCCCCACCCGGCTGTTGATAAAAATTATGACAAAGCAGGATTTTCAGGGAAGAGGAAACGTGCCTCAACTCGTCCCCTGCCTTAGCTCCCTCAGAGAGCTCATGCACCCTGGCGCTTGATTTGCCCGAGGAGAAAGGTGGCGCAATCATCGCACCGCGGCTGCAAAACCTTCGCCGTGAAACTCGATCGCCCAGACACCACAGGGGCCTACCCGCGGCTGCCCGAGCTGGTCCATCGCACGGCAAGCCGCGTCATCGCCCATGTGAACTCAGCATCTCTGCCTATGTATGCACATGGCCGGAATAGCTCTGATCGATAGAGGGTACGGTCCATGGATCACGGAAAATTCCGTGTTGATTGTTATACTTGAAACCACTATGACGCGTGAAAACCCATGAATTCTCTTCAAGATCGAATTTTCACTATTGAGTTTCAGCCAAGTTTGATTTATAGTCACTGCGCTTTTCCCGCCACCGTAATACCTCACCCCCCGATGTAAAGGATAATGCTTGAGAAAACCGGGCCCCTGCTGCCTACGAACTGGTCTGGCCATCGCCGGATGACTATCAGCAAATCGGCAAAGAAGCGACGATCGCGCGAGAAACCTCTCGCCAGTTATAAGAGGTGGCCGCTGCCGAGCCACCCACGAGGGGCAAGCACGGCCAGTAGCAACACTTGCGCAAGGTGCTCCTCTAAGGAGCTGGTGAGAGGAGCTTTGAGACGGATCCCCGGAAGCTGCCACTGTAAAACGCCTCGCTGGCGTGGACTGATGGGCTTCAGATATCATCCAGCCATCAGAGGCTTGACAGAAATCCCTACACCGAATGTCGATTCGTAGACGAAATTGCTCGCGAAAATTCGTCCCATTCACCTAAGGTCGTTGGAAAAGCGACGATTAATTGGATGCCAAGCTTTTTGCGGGAGAAGGTGACCGTGTGGGATCGACGGTAGTCTCATACCCAAGAATAGTAGCTCGGGGGAGCCTCGAAGATGAACGTTAGCAGATCGATGAAGATGCTGATGAATGTGGCTCTAGGTATTCTAGGGATCAGTATAGGGATAGGGCAGGGCGTTATGGCCCAAACGAGACTTGGTCTACATGTCACGCAAGAGGAGCTCAATATCTGGAAGCAGCGGGCAGCAAGTGGGCCATACAAGACAAAGGGCGATATGAGCAACAATTCTCCAGGGGATTGGGATCGCATTGTCGTCAATCGTAATGCGTTCGCCTCGGACCCAACGTATCAGCGCTGGACAACGGGTCCACAGGTGTTAGATGCGAATGGCTGTGTCCCGAAGGACTCTAGCGCCACCGGCGACAAAAATCTACCCCCAGGCTATAAGACCGGGATGGAATGGTCCACACGTCTCCGAGATGCCGCGTTTTACAACCTCGTCATGGGCGTTACGACCGATCGTGCAGCCATTAAAAGGGAGATTCTCTGGCTCGTGGACCAGCCATGGGCGCGATTCGGCAATCCCAACGGCATCTGGTGCTTTGGCGTGATGTGGGATGTGTCTCCGAGCTTTGCCTTGGCGGCCTATCTGACGAAAATTCTCTTCGCTTACGATTATGTAGGCCGCAGTACTTTCACCCAGGCCGAACTTGACAAGATAGATCGCTGGTTCTTTGATGCAGCAGATTTTTGGCGCCGAGATGCAGACACTTCGCTGAATTCGGCGTTTGTTGATCGTTGGGCGGGTGATTATACCGTTAAAAATAAGAACTGCGAAGCCAACACCGGTGATCTTCAAAAAGGGTATGCTGGCGGACCAGATGTCTGTTACCTGGCTCGGTGGTACAATAACCGCCGCGGAGGCATTTTGCAATTTAGCGCCCTGACCGGCTTGTACTTGCAAAGTCATGGCCGCAACTACACCAATGGGCGGTACGGCACCCTGGGGCAACTGGTCGAAAGCGGACGAATGTATGTGCGGGAGTATGTACGGTACGCCCTTTTCCCGGAAGGCATGCACGGAGATTTTCATCGGAGTGCTACGAACACGACCGCCAAAGCCGAATCCGGTTGGGCTTATGGTAGTGTGGCGGCGGCTCAAGTCCTCACCATTGCGGATGCTCACGCCCGAGCGGGAGACCCGTCGCTGTATGAATACAACACCGCAGAAGGCTTTTTGACGACAGCAGGCACAATTAGGGACGGGGGGAACCGTGTCGGACAGAACAAGGACCTACTGTTTGGCCTCCAGTCGTTCATGAAGTATCACACTGATATATATGCACGCTATTTCCCGACCGTTGGCGTGGCGGATGATCGAATTGACGGTCGGACCCCACGTAATGGCTCCACCTGGAATGGTGTCAATGACGTAGGACTGATCATGGCGAATGTCTATTTTCGTGATGCGTTCGTGAAGCAGGCCTATACCCGCACGCATCCTGGGACGATACCGTATCCCCCAAGTCCCGCGGATGCTCCTCGGATTTGGATGGGCCATGTCGGCATCTTTCCGGGTATGCTCTTCATGTTTGGCCAGATGGAAGGTAAAGTATGGCCATATATGGCAAACGAACCGACTCCTCCTCCATCTCCTCCACCGTCGTTTTCCTCCCTCATCGGGCACTGGAAGCTGGATGAAACACAAGGCACTAAGGCCTCGGACTCTTCTGGAAACAACAACACCGGCACCCTCTTCTCCGGCTCCACGATTTGCAGTCATCCTCCCACGGCCGGTTGCCCCACATGGACCAATGGCGCCCTTTATTTGGACGGCTCCAACGACCACGTATCCGTCCCCAGCTCATCCATCCTGTCCGCTGCCGAGGACCTCACCATTGCAGGTTGGATATACCCCACGAACGTCGCAAAAGGACGGCAAGGCCTCATCTTCAAACACTATAACACCGAATACGAAGTCATCATGGAGCCGACCGGCATGATCAGCTTCTACCATGGCGACGGCGCATGGGAAGAAATACACGAGCCGGCCGGCATGATTGCCACGCAAAATCAATGGAATCACATCGCCATCACCCGAACCATGATGGACAAAACCATCCGTTTTTACCTGAACGGCAGCTTTGTGGGAGCCGACCTCTTCCCCAAGATTCCTATTACCAGCACCAAGCCCGTCATCATCGGTAGCAGAGCAGGAACCCAATTTTATCTCCAGGGGTTTGTCGACGACATTCACATCTATAACCGCGTCCTGTCCTCCTCAGAAATTAAATCACTATACAATGGAGGCGGTATGACCTCCCTGCGTGCGCCGACCAATTTGAGACTGATCTCTATTGGTGAATGAGCCCAATGTATGCAAAGCGGGGGTGCATATCAGGCTCAAAGCTGCTATGTGTGGGCTTTCAAAAGGGTGATTGCCGCTGAGTTATACATAGGCTCAGCACTTTAGACAAAAGGCCCCTCGCAATTCAGCGCCCCGCGCTGCCATCGGCTGGCAGCGCGGTCACTTACATGTGAGATTGATCGTTCCTCCCTTACAAAAAATCGCCCGGTCCACCCTGGAGTTCTGCTGAATCAAGTCAGGCTCTGAGTGCTCTCTCACCTACCCTCATCTTTAACAGAAAGACGAACGCATTCGGCCACGGAAGCATATCCAAAGGGCTGCATACCCACACAACGGTGAGGAAACACAATAGTCACGCCAGGTGTCCAATACCCTCACGGCATCAGGAATCCAGGCCAAACCTCCTTAATAACTTCAGGTGAACGGAAAAATCCGGCGATCATACGATCAAAAATTCGTCATAACGCCCCGACTCATCTGGTCCAACCATGGATTCATAACGTGGGCACCAGCTCTTCGACAATGGTAACGACACCGAGGATAAGATCTCAGAACATCACACATATAATGAAATATTTTTATAATAGTAAATCTCTGGAAGGCAAGGTGTTGTGCAGCTTCTCCCATATCGATCAGGCGATCGTCATCGCCTGAGAGAAGGCTATGTGCAATGTCCCAGGCTTGCTTCGTCTCGCGGAAGAACATACAGCCCGAATTCGGGGGGAACAAAGAGTCAAAGCCCTGTTCGTAGTTATAAATGACCGGAACACAACTCGACATCGCAATCGGAAGCCTGTTGGAGAAATAATACCTCGCGTGCAGGTTATTCACCCCCAAGGCCAGGCGTCCTTGTCCATATGCGTAACTTTGCCTCTCAAACGCTAGCGGTCCCCGCGCCGACGGGCCATGCCATCCATGTCCAAACACAGCAAAACGGCGACCCAGCTGCTTTTCAAACAGCTGTACAAGTCTCTTGCGCCAACGGGCGCCAGGCATTGTACGCCACGGCAGCCGGCTGGCGGCATTAGTCCCGATGAGTACAACATCGAACTCCGGGGCGCTCGCGTGTTGCTTCCCAAACCGCCATTCGTCCGTGGTAGCTGGTACAAAACGAATATCAGTACAGCCTGCAGCCGCTAGCTCATCTGTCATTGGGCCAAAACCCTGGACGAACACTACGTCACAGGCGGAGGCAAGCTCAGCGACCTCGTCCGGAAGCCTTTTATATGGTGCCTCGTACAGATCGCCCTCCCAATATCCGAATACCGGGTTGTTACATTTCTCACGGAGCACTGCTAGCTGGTTTTTCGATGCATACAAGCCCGCCGTATGTGCCCAAAGCATCGCATCTGGCCCGAAGACGATCGCACGTTGCGCCAACTCGCGCAAAACTTCCTCCGATGCCAACCCCGATTCGAGATGAATGCGGAACGGGAACACTTCAGACTCTACGGCACCCTTCGCGCGCAAGGCTTCCAAAGCATTATGGACGTTAATATGGGGGTTTGTCGCCGTTTCATTCAAGATGATGAACAATCTCACATAGGCACCATATTAGAAGTTTCCTAGCCAAAACAGCCTCTGGATAGGTTTTCTCAGGCGCGGCGGTATTGAAGGTTGCCGCAATATCCGTTGTACCTCCCTTCGAAAGGGATTCTGCAGAGGTGACAATATCAGCAGGTAAAGTATCATACCGCCGATTGAAAATTGGACAATTAACGCTAAAACAATGTTTAACTCAAGCCTTGCCATAATATCAGAGAAAACTAGGAGTATAATTGAAATTATGCATCAACAAAGAATACCAGGAATCAAGTTCTCATACGATTTTCTCTGGGGAATTGACAGAAACTTTTTGAGGGCTGCAGTATATGCCATTAGAAGTCTCACACTCCTTAACGAGATCGCGCTTGCCAGTCCTATGAGTCCGTAAGGAAGCAGGATAAAAAAAAGGGAACACAGGGCAAAAATACTCACCAGTTGGATGTAGAGCTTGATCGTCAGATGCACGGTAGCCTCCAAAAGGACTGCCTCTATATGGCTGAGCAGCATGAACGGCGTAGATAGCGCCAATATCCGTAGTATAGGAATAGCATCCTTCCACTGTTCTCCTAGAAGGGTCAGGATAATTTCACTAGCCGCCCCAGTAATTCCAAAACAAACTGGAAATAATATTGTCGCCATCACAAGCATTGAAACTCGAAACGAGCGCTCGATGCGTGCTATATCACCCTGAATTCTACTGAAGGAGGTCAGCAATACACGTGAAAGAGAGCCAGACAGATACTGCATGGGAACATTGACCAACATGTAAGCCCGGCTGTACAGTCCGAGCAATACCGCACCCATTACCTGACCTATAGCTAGCATATCCAAGTTCGAACTGACAAATTCAAGAAAGCCAATAATGGAAACCTTTCCTCCAAATGATGCAAGTTGGCGACCTCGGTTATACGAAAATAGAGGCTTCACTTCATGGCGTGTGAACGCGTACGCCAGAAGCCCGATTATGCCGGTTTGCGTAAGAGAGGCATAGACCAAACTCCAGGCCCCTGCCCCGCTGAGTGCCGCATACATGCCAACAACGCCATAACCGATCAAGTAGCCAAGAATGTCTGACATAGCGAGCAATTGAAATTTAAACTCTCTTCGCAGCAGCCCAATTGCTGTTGTCGAAAACCCCGTGAAAACAAAGGAAAAAGCCATGACAGGAAGAATCGATAACAGCTCTGGCGCAGCGAAGAACAAACTTATCGCAGGTGAAACAACCCAGAAGAGTGATAAGAATACAAGGGAAAGTCCAATTGAAAATGTGAAGGCACTTCTGATGTCTTCAGAAGTGAGTGTATGCTTCTGAACGATAGCAGATCCCATTCCGAAATGAGAAAAATAGTTCCCAAACCGTAAGACAACGCCACCCATCGCGATAAGACCGAAAGCTTTAGGTTCGAGAAGGCGTGCCAACACTGAGGCTGTAACAATCTGTAGTAAGCCAACAGTTAAACTGGAAGTATATGTCCATTTCATCCCGTTCAGTGCTAAACTCATTAGAGTGTCTGGCATAGGATTATCCGAGGGATGGGCAAGACTTTCTTATATCCAGGCGGCAGGAGAGTCAAAATAGCAGATAAATAATCGATCGTAGAGGCTGGTGGAGCAGTTAGGATGATGATAAATCTTTGACTTTTTGGTAATTTATCGTTACTGCTCAATGTAGAATCGTTCATGTCGGACGAAATCTCGAGAGCGCTTGAAAGCTTCGTAAGATGGAAAAGCCAAAGTATTTCTACAGTACTATGCCTTCTCAATCAGCCTCCCTTTCGAATAAAGACGGATGAACTTAGCGACAGAATCCTCGAGTGAGTAGTTCCTAAGAATCGTTTCCCTGGCTTCTGACGCTTTCCTGTATCTTAACGCTGGATTACTGCTCATTTGCAAAAATGCCTCGACGAGACACTCCTCGTTCGGATCGACCAGTAGGCCGCCATCTCCGTGCTGAAGTAAATCCCTTAGACCATAGACATTGTATAGGATGGCTGGGAGCCCTGTGCTCATTGCCTCCATGGCCGCTACCCCTAGACCTTCTCGGAGCGAAGTCATGGCGAAAACGTCGCCAGCGTACAAGCAGGGGCGTACATCGTCCAACACCCCGAGAAATTTGCAGTATGGTTCAATGGCGTTTCGACTGGCATATGATGCTTCTTCTTCGAGGGAGGGGCCAGCCCCGACATGTAAAACAACCAACTTTCCCCGATGGAGCGACATGTTTGCCTTCTTTACTGCAGAGAACACTGCCAGGTGATTCTTCTCGGGAATACACGCCCCCACAGTAACGACTGAAAAATGATCTGGTGTAAGATGGTACAATCTCCGCGCGGCCGTTCGCTCCTCGGCAGTGGGGGGTCGAAACAGATCGACATCGGTCCAATTCCTGACTAACAGGCAGTCATTATCAAATAGATCTTTTTCAACTGCCAATACGGAGTCACTGATAGCCGTATGTACAGCGTGAAAGATTTTTTTTGAGATTTTGCGGTGAAGGCGCCTTTTCCAGCGCAAATAGGGGGAAAATAGGAAGCTATTGCGGAACGTTCTGACCACCGTCGGGACTCCGGAAAGTTTCGCGAGGAAGACATACCATATGAAGGCACGCTCTGTATGAATATGGATCGCACTGAATCGTTCGCGTGTCAGTAAGCTACGGAGTTCGATGAAAAAACCGGGGCTCTTGCGGAACGGGATATGATGGATAAGATACCCAGTCTGCCGCAGAATGGCGGCGTATCCTCCCACCTGACTACCGGTGCTCAGAATGTGCGACTCGATCCCACTGCTCCGAAACCTTTCATAGGCGCGGTGTAATTGAACCTCGGCGCCGGAGTGTTTCAACTCATTCAGAATGTGTAGGACTTTCATAACCCTCTCGTGTTTGAGGTGCTACGTCCTAATGCCGTGACAATGCTCGCTCATATACCGTCTCATACTGTGCGGCCACAGCGTCTGCGGAAAACACGGTCAGCACCCTCTGGTAAGCGGCTCTTTGCCTCCATCGCCGATCCTCGACCTGCTCGACGCAAGTTAGCAGCGTCCGGGCGATTTGCTCAGAATCTCTAACATCCGTAAGAAACCCTGCTCGCCCATTGTCTAAGACCCATGGCACCGCCCCCGAGGTGTTCCCGGCTACGACTGGGAGGCCCAAAGCCATGGCCTCAATGAGGACCATGCCGAACGACTCTTCGAGAGCTGGATGCAAGAGCAGCGACATATGACTGAGCGCCTGCTGCAGTTCAGGGTGTGACAGAAGCCCACAGAAGTGGATATTTCTCTGGAGCCCCTGATTCATAGCCCATCGCGCCGCCACTCCCCCTGCTTCAAAGTCATTGCCGTACATATACATCTGGGCGTCCGGGAGCCGGCGACGCAAAAGGGCAAACCCTCTGATGGCGGCTTGGGGATTTTTCCGACGACCCCATCCATTCAGGACGGTGGCGATTCTAACGGGGTGGGAAACTGTATCGACCACCCCGTGGCCTTTGTCCGATACCTCGATTGAGTTGGGAACCACATCGATACCGGTCTTGGCGAGCCAGTGGAGAGAGTCGGCCAGATAGGGAGAGTTGGCCGTCAAGAAACGCGCCTTTCTCAGCACCCAAATCTGGATGAACAGGCGGCCTAAGCGATACAGGTCTGTTTGGTGCCGGAGAATTTGAAAGGCGTTATCTCGAATCGTAATAATCGTTGGTAAACGACTCTCTAGGCAGGCTAAGGCATACTCATAAGTCCAGTCAGCATGCAAAAAGTCGGGGGCGGCGAGGCAGATACCTTGGCGCAGACCTTGACGCTCAAGTTTATATAAGTCTCGCATTCGCTTATGAATTCGCTTTGGATAGACGAAGAAACTTAACTTTGACCCGTTAAAGTTTGTGGGTTTTTTAATCTTAGGGGAAAGGGTGATAACGGAAACTCGATGTCCTCGATTGATCAAGGCACGCACACGGTTAACGATCGAGTAGCCCCCAGACCCTAGATCACCCCCCCCCGAAGGTGGGAGCAGGTCTGCTAGCGATCCGTTTGAACAAGGCCCTACAATGCCGATATGCATCTTTCTCCCCTGGGTTTCCAACTCATCCGTCCCCACGCAGGGGCTGCCTCATGACTGCGCCATATGGCTAATTTGGTTGCGGAGAGTGCCAAAGATCACCCGAAGGACATCACACGCGATAAAGGACGGACGACAGAGCAGAGGAGGGTGTCTGAGGCCAAAGCGCCAGCGGATTTTCAAGTTGTTCGGTGATTTGATCGAGTGAAAGCTTGCGAGCCATGCGGCGAGGCTCATCTTTTGCCGAGCATTCGAGATCCCTGTGAGTTTCGTCTTACTGTAGAGGTAGCACGCGGGATGCAGGAGCAACGTGTAGCCGGCCTTGCGGGCGCGCAGCGAAAAATCATAGTCGGCAGCATAGTGCGGGAAATTTCTGACATCATACAGCCCTATGGTGCGGAAGACCGGGACGGGTATGAGAGTCCCTCTCCCCGGGAGAGCGGAAACCTGATAAAAGGAACCAATCCCATCGCCAGCGCGACCGGGGCTTTTGAGCCTGACGTACTTGGCCGAGAGCCAATGAATTCTCACGCCTGCGTCTACGACCACATCGCGGTGCTCGTCGTCGATGGCGACAGACCCGATCAACCCATTGGGCATTTGTCTGGCGAGGGAAACCATAGTGTGCAGGTAGGTCGGCGGGAGGACCGTGTCGTTGTTCAGCGTGAGAATATAGTCGGTGTCTCTGGTATAGCGCACGGCATAGCGAACGCCCAGGTTGGTTCCTCCTGTCCACCAGAGGTTGCCATCCCCTTCGAGCACGATAACCTCTGGATATCCGCTTCTAACATACTCCGACGTCCCATCGCTAGAGCCATCATCGACGAGGACTACCTGGAAGGACGTATATGTCTGGGCTCTGAGTGAGTCGAGGCAATCTCGGGTAGCCTCCAAACGATTGTGGACTGGAATCACGATATAGATTACCGGCTGCCCTTCGTTCATGCTGGCCTCGGGGCTTCCTGGTGATACCTCAGCAGGCTCTGCATAGCCATGGCTAGCGCCAAGAAGATCAGCATCGAAGGTTGGAAGCCATAGCCCAACATGTACGCATGCGCCGCGCCATAATTAACTATACCGACCTCCACATAGGCTCGCATACGCCCCGGCGGCAGTTTCCTCCTGGTTGAAAGGCTCGCGCGGAAAAACCTCAATGCCAGGAGAACATAGACCATGAGCCCGAATAGGCCAAACTTCAGGACCAACTGGATATAGGCGTTATGGGGCGAGGCTTTCACCTCACGGCCGCCCTGCATCCACGAATAATACGTACCCAGCCCTTCGCCAAATAGCAGCCTGGAACCCGAAAGCTCGGTTAATTGCTGTTGCCATCCCTGGATTCTCCAAGAGCCCGTCCGGTCTGCAGAGGGATTGATGAGCCCTGCAAGCCTTCCGATGGTATAGCGTTCGAACGATGGAGTACTAGTCATAATGACGCCCAATACGGTCAACAGCGCCAGTGCTACAGTTGCCCCCTTGACAAGGAGGACTGCACGAGCTCGATACAGCCAAAAAAGCCACCAGAGTCCCAGCGCAGAGGCCAGGAATACGGTCCTGTGTTGGGTCATCACGATGATCGGCACAGAGAGTCCCGCTATGGTGAGATCGATGGTACGGTTGATCAGGGCTTCCTTATTGAGATGGAAGATCAGAATTGTCAGTACCATGAACAAAAGCATCAGCGAGGCGCTAGAATCGGCTAGAAACCTGAGCGGCGTTCGCATGCTGAGTCGTACATAGCAAGTAACTAACAGGCATACGCCTCCGAAGCTAAATGTTAAGAGCACACCGTGCAGATCGCGCACCGTCTTGACAAAAAACACCGTCAGCACGGGAAAGACGAAAAAAACGTAGAACTTCCGAGCTTCTCCAATGGCACTTTTGCCATAAAGAGGCGTACATAAAATGATATAGGTTATGACGATCAGCAGAAAGAAGCTCAGAAAGTGATTTTCTCTGAGCGATCTCATCAGAGTCTTAGGTCGATTCAACGCAACTATAGTTAAACACACAAGACTGAGAAAATACACCGGATCGAGCGGGAGAAGAAGGATAGGGCCAGCTCGGATTGTCAGGTTACGAAAAATTTCCAACAGTGGGAGAAAAGCGGGCCACAGCATGAGCAGCCACGTGGGGCGATGGGAAAAAAAGGCGACGAGCCACGCGATGATATATAAGGCCAGGACAGGGGTAGGTCCAACGGTTTGGATGGCCATCACCGTCGCCACTGAGGCAGCTAAGGAGGCGAAGAAAACGCTGCTCACGGGGAACCTATCGATTAACGTAGCCATGGGACTGTTGCGTTGCTGTGGGAAGAGGGGCGTCAGTCTATGAGGCTCGCTGCCTCCCACGCTGGCCGAGCAGCTGCAGCAGGACCAACCAGACAAAGTAAGGGTTGTCGATCAGGTATCGCCGCCACAACCGCCGCGGCTCCGTCACCAATCGGAAACACCACTCCAGTCCACTCCGCTGCATCCAACGCGGTGCCTGCCTCTTGACGCCGGCGTGAAAGTCGAAGGCCGCTCCCACGCCGATGAGGACGGGAGCGCTCACCTGTCCCACGTGCTGGGCCATCCAGTGTTGCTGCTTAGGGGTGCTGATGCCCACCCAGATGATGTCAGGCTTGGCGGCGTCGATCTGCGCCAGCACCTGCCGATCTTCCTCAGGAGTAAGCGGGCGGAAGGGGGGCGCATACGTGCCACACACCGTGAGGCCAGGAAAGCGTGCCTGTAGGCGCCCCACCAGTCTTTTCGCCACCCCAGGCGCGCCGCCGTAGAAGAAATGACGGTATCCCGGCTTAACGGAGCGCTCGCATAGCGCCAGCATCAGGTCTGGGCCGTACACGCGCTCGACATATGGGAAGCCCAGCACGCGGCTCAACCAGACGAGTGGCATGCCATCGGGCGTGACCAGCCCGGCGGCGTTGTGGATGCGCTTCAAGTCAGGATCGCGGTGGCTCTCCATCACCGCGTGAACCGGCGTGACGCACACGTAATGGGGCTCCCGCCTGGCGATCCATGCCTCGATGGTGTGAAGGGCTATCTGCATGTCGATGGCACTCACCTCGACGCCCAAGATGGCGACCTTTGGGACGGTGACAGCTGATTCCTGCACGACCGCACACACGGCTATCAGGGGTTCTTAAAGATCATCGCGGAGGAGGAGATGACATCGTATGTGCGCGGAACCATCCCCCTCGCCCGGGAACGAACGTTTGATGCCACTCGCTGGCAAGCGCATACAACACGGCGATACAGGCCCCAAAAAGCAACGTGTGAGGATACGTAGCGTGAGCTACCGTAAGGTGCGGAACAGGAGGGCGGCTCAGACCAGGATCGACCATGGTTGATCGATGCTTTCAATCCTCGACTGTCTTCGTCTTCGTTCCCTTGGAGGTCAGGACCTCTCCGAAAAAATCGCTTCGCCTCTTGTTGCCAGCTTTCCCGAGTCGCCCTGTAGGAGAGTTACCAGCGTGCGAACTTCGTTCCTCCTGATCTCCTTGAATAAAACCAATGTTCCCGAATAGACTAAGATAGAAGCCGGAATCACCACGCCAGGTGACAGGGATGGGAAAAAAGCGAATGGGAGACAGAAGGATGCCGTGGCGACCCCACTCATCGTCAACCTTAAGCCCACCCGTGGCCATCCAAGGACCCCCCTGAGTCGTACCATGAGAAGGAGCACCAGAAGGGTTTCGGAGATCAATGTAGCCGCCGCCGCACCCTTAATTCCGAAGGTGGGGATCAAAACCAAGTTTCCGACAACATTGACCAACGCCGCTATCCACTGACTTTTCGTGATATCCGCCTGTCGATCGCAGGAGATCAGAAAAGGGTTCAAGATACTCCTCAGGTATGTGAGGAACAATACTCCGGCCAGAAGACGGAGGATCGATGACGACGCGGCAAAATCCTCCCCAAAGACGAGGGCGATAAGTTTCGGGGCGATTAACGCCAGGCCGGCAGCGGCGGGCAGGCCGATGAGAATACTGACGTTGAGCGCATGATGGTACAATGCTTCATATTCCCTGCGCGAGGTCACGTACAGCCTCGACGCCAGCGGAAACAGTGCGATCCCTGCCCAAGCGGAAAGGAACATCAGCAGAAATATGATACGGTGGGCGACGTTATAGACCCCGGCCGCAGCGGCGCCGAGAAAAAACCCCAGTAAGGACTATTTCGACGCGCGCGGAGAGGCGGTATAAAAAGCTTGAGAGTGCATAGGGGATGGCCGCGCGCAGCGTAGGCCTCAAGGATGACCACGGTGCAATGAGCCGGGGTCGTCCATATCGCCTGGTTACAATTCCATATCCCACAAACAGTTGCCCAAAGCTGATGGCGGGGAGAGTAGCCAAAGTGACGACAAGATTCCCCCCCGCCATAACGACCGTGACCCCCACCAGCGCAGTGACCGCCCTAAGGGAAAATTCCAGGAGACTGGACAGGTGCATGTCCTCATGAGCAACGAGGATGGCCACGAATCCATTGACGAGGCTTTGGATCACCTGGTAGGCACCGATGAGGGCGATAACCATCGTGGTCTCGTATGAGAGGGGCAGAATGAGAAGCATGCTCAGCAACGCTACCAAGGCGGTGACGGAGAGAATAAGCCTCGCCATGAAAATCCCGCCGCGCCCATCGTCGGGGGTGCCAGTGCGCCGGCTCACCTCTTTAATCGAATAATTGTAGAGACCGAAGTCGGAAAAGGCCGCGAAGAAACTCGTCAGCGCCATCGCAAAGGAGTATTGGCCGATACCCTCCTGCCCAAAGAACCGCGAGATAACGACGAAGAGGAAGAAAGTACAGGCAAATCCCAACGTCGTTCCGGTCGTTAGGGAGCCAAAATTGCGGATGATCTTCCGGGCTTTGGCATGATCCATCAATTCATCTTCCCTCTCTAGGCCCCCACCCAGGAATGCCCTGCATTTCTTCCGGAGTCCTTCTGCCTACGAGCAATAGGCCTTCTCAGGGGTTACAGTGGATAATGGCCAAATCATCAATCACCGAGTGACGGAGGTGTCCATGCCAAGCTATGAAGGGTTTATCCAGCAGCCAGGGAGTTTAGGGCCATGACCGGATGGGGCTAACCAGACTTCGCAGCACCCCTGGCGCCCTTCGAACAGGCGTATCTAGCTAACAGAGAAGACCATACCATTGGCGGGCAACTGTGCATGAACCGTCGCTACCGTCGCATGGCATCTTCCCCATACCGACGGTATCTGACATGGTGCTCTTTATGCAGAACCCCACAATCAGAACCCGATGCAAGGCATGCCAAGCCGATCTCTCGGGTCGTCACAAGCGCATCTCAACCGATGTTCGTCGACCTCTCCCTTTGGAGTGTGCAGAACAAATCCACGTATGCTCTTGTCATCGCGTCGGCATCATAGCTGTTCTTAATTGTTTCAGAGGCCGCTGTGCCAAGAGAATCTCTCAAGAATTTATCCTTTAACAGGGTATCAAGAGTGCGACAGCATTCCCGAAAATTCGCCATATGAATGCCATTTTGGCCGTTCGTGATAAGATCCCTAGCTCCCCCCGTTGGGGTCACGACAACCGCCAATCCGCAGGACATGGCTTCAGCTAGCGCGATCCCGAACCCCTCGACCTCTGACGGTAACACAAAGATATCCGACGTCTGAAGGTAGTGTTGCACATTGTCGACTTTACCAGTGAAAAGGACACTATCCTCCAACGCATGGGTCCGCACAAATCCTTTTAGCTCACTTTCACAATCATGAGTGCTGTCCCCCGGTCCAACCAAGATCAGATATGCATCCTCATGGATTGATGCTATCTCTTTCCATACCTTGAGTAACTGAGGCAGTCCCTTAGAGGAAACAAGCCGACCTACAAAGGCTACAATGATTCTAGATTCCGGAAGTCCCAATGCTCGTCTCAGCCGTCCCTTCTCATCGTCGGAGACCGGGTGAAATCGCTCTGTAGCTATCCCATGAGGTATATATTTGATCTTTTTGGGGTCAATCCCTCCCATTCGATATTCCACAGTTATATCTGAGGAGATGCTAATAAACCAATCAGCCTTTTCTATTAACCACTTTCTGATGGATAAGAGGACTTTCACAGGAAATGATGAAGGTGTAAGCCCCCATCTTTTTAAGCCATGATCAAAGACTTCTCCAGAGAACTCGCCGTGCGCTGCAGCCCTCAGGATACAACCTTTCTGAAACATCTTTCCGGCAATGACAGCTGGTATTGCCAGTATCCTGAAGAAAGGGACATAAATGATATCATACTGATTTCGTCTTTTAATCAGAAAAACCAGTGCCGAAAAAATCAGCAGCCATTTTTTGAACTGGCCAGTACCGCTTGGAGGGAGTCTGTATACCGGGACTCCATTCACATGGTCTTGTTTTGAAAGTTGATCAGTCAGTTGCCTGGTTACAACAAATACTGCCATACCATTTTTGATCAAGCTTTCTGCTAGATTCCTTGTATGGACCTCAACGCCTCCGGTGTGAGGATAAAACTGCTCTAGCAGCATACAGATTCTTGGTGGCCGGGCATTATATTTCATGAAATTTATCTTGAGATCAGTGTCAAAAAGTCTTCGATAGACCTACAAAGTCAATCATTTCATGTCACTTTGAATGATATTTTGTCACTGAAAATCTAGCATATTTCCTTGATAAAAACATGTATTTTAACCAGTGACCTAAATACATATGGATCTTCGCATCATGGCGAGTTTCGAGAATAATCAATGCGTTCCGAGCGATAGAACGTTTTAAAGAATTCAAGGTAAATACGTGTGGATGGCCAATGTTTTTCAGCAAATACTTCTTTACAAAAAAACTGAAAGCCCAAAAGGTGTGTACTTCTATAATTGCGACCCCCCTTTGCTTCAGGGTCCGTTGAATTTCTTTTAGCACCAGGTTAGGATCTTCTGTGTGGTCCAAAACATTTGTCATAATAATGCCATCAAAGAAATCGTCAGGAAAGGGCAGCTCTTCTCCCCTCGCTTGCCGAAATTCCACTTGGCGATCGATAACCCTTTGAAAATGTTCCTTATAAAAGTTTGCCAATGGATCTACGGCGAAGCGTACCCCTACGGGAAAGAAGTTGATTTCCCCTTCGCCGCCTGCACCGATCTGGAGGATTTTGGTCTCAGAAGAGATAGTTATGAATTTACTCATCCAGGTCGTCAGAGATTCTGCTCGTTCTCCTTTGATTTTTATCCATTCATCGGATTGCACTCTCTCCTTATTACTAAGCCAATAATTTCGCTCATACTTCTGGGCCTGCGTCCAACGTTTCTTTTTTGCTGTGCTGAAAACCATGGAGAACCTCCCCCTGGTGTGGGCGAATCAGGTCTGAGCCGTCGCAAAGTATGTGGTGCAACGGTTTTTCTAAGGCGGCCATGAGCGTGCGAATTTTCGGGGCGAATTTTCCAGGATTGTCTGATAGAGCTCATCTAACCGCGTGACGTATTCTGTAGATGCATATTTATGGCTGTCCCGAGCGGCGCTCCTGCCAAGCCGTTGCAATTCCGTAGGATGCTGCAGCAAATAGATGAGCTTTTGGGCAAGGTCATTCGGGTCTCGAGGTCTGACAAGCAAGGCATTCTCGCCATCTGAAAGGATACCTGCAATGCCGTCGACCGCAGTGGCAACTATGGGCTTTGCCATGGCCATTGCCTCTAAGATAGTCAGCGGTGTGCCTTCCCATAATGAAGCTTGGGTGGCAATATCGAATGCCGCCAAAATCGCCGGGACTTTCTGGTAAAACCCAAGAAATTTGACATGCTGTTCGATCTCCAGTTGTCGAGATAAGCGCCTGAGGTCCTCCAGTAGAGGACCGTCGCCGACAATTACAAAAACCACGTCATTGAAGACTTTGAGGACTTGGGCTGCAGCCATCAATAAGTGAGTGTTGCCTTTCTGCTCGTACAGGCGGGTAACCGTGCCGATAACTTTTACGCCAGATTTTACTCCCAATCGCCCCCTGGCCTCGGCGATTTGCTGTATTGTTGGGGGATGAAATTCTGTCAAAGACACACAGTTATTTAAGACAACAATTTTATCGGAAGGAAGCCGGCAGTGGTCCGTCAGGAAGTGTTTAGCCGAGTCTGATACAGCAATAGCAAGATCTGTAAATCTAGCCAAGAAGAGGTCGGAGACCTGCTGAATTCTTGGATAATAGGGGTCCTTGGCATGACAAGGTATCAAAGCCGGAATACCGGTCAATGCTTTGAGGAATCTGCCAAATGTCCAGGAACGATAGCCATGGAGGTGAAGTAGATCTATGTGTTCACGATAAATGATTTTGATAAGATAAAAAATAGAAAGTAGATTATACTTCCACTTTTCATGATAAATAATTCTCATACCGAGTTGTTCTAACCTTCTACCGGCATCATCGGGAGCTCGAAGGCAACATGTTACAAGATTATATTTTTTATTTGACAGATGTATATAAGATATAAGGCGAGTTGCTCCATGCATACTATTTGTATCCATTGAGAACTTATCAATGATTTGCAAAATGTTTATGGGGGAATTCTGATACGATTTCATCTCTTCTAAAGGCTCCCCATATTCTGCAGGTTGGACTGATCCAAGATCCGTGCTACTGTGGTGGCATGCATAGCCCCTATGATCGCGTGCTCCACCACCTCTTGACCGCAGCAGTCCCAGCGGGCGAGATGCAGGCCAATGGTGTGCCTTCCGGCCGTATGAAAGGTGAACTCGCCCTTTTTAGACAGGTCCATCAACGGGAACGTCCCACCTGTCCGGGGTTCGAGGGGAAGCTGGCCTTCCAGCTGGTGGACTCGCGGCTGCTGCATTTTGCTGCCATATCTGCTATCCCCTTCGCATCGACGTACAAGAGGTCCCGGTTGCCGCCGTCCGAGAGGATCGGCACTCCCCTTCATGACCGGCTACGAAGAACTCTCGCCGGATTGCCAGCAGCAATCGAAAAACAGGGAATGTCCCGACTCACCACCGCTCCAGCGCCAATGACCGAATCTCTCCCAATAGCAACGCCATCGAGGACTTTGACGTTCGCAGCGAGCCACACGTTGTCCTCCAAAACGATCCCCCTTCCACTTCTCGGCTGTTCTATGATTGGTATATCTGTCCGATCCAAATCATGGGTACCACCATTCAAATAGGAATAGGCAGCAATTTGGCTGTTTCTGCCGATTTTCACAAAGCTGGCCGAGAATATTTCGCAATTGAACCCTATAAGTGTATTCTCAGCGAGAAAGATATCTCCATCTTTGCAGCATAAAATGGTATTTCTGCCGATGAATACCCGGTCACTAATAAAAATACCTTTATTGGTATTTCCCTTTGCATCTAGTACACAATTGTCGTCGATAACCACATTATTCCCTAGGAAGATTTTGTGGGGATGTCGCACGACGATATTTACTCCAAAAATAACACGCTTACCAACTTTTCCAAATAATAGTGGATATAACTTGCCCCTCATGAAGAGTCCCAATGCGCCAGGTAGCCAACTGGTAAATAAGATAATGAGTTCATACTTAAGGAAATACAATAAACTTTTCCGACCAATGATTAAATCTTGATACTTTGCAAAAAGAGACTTACCTCCTTCGAAGAGCTTTCGCTGAGTAACAAACGTTTCGTCTTTGTTCTTCTCAAACATCTTTTTTGGCCGCTGAAATTTCGCCCACCAAGGACGCGCTGTTGAGTGGCTATTTAGAAAGGTGTCTAAGGGGTGTTGAGCCGCTTGGATGCATGGTTTCCTTCCGATAGCGGCAGGAGAGGCGCCCATGTCCGCGCGGGACCACGCTGACAGCAGTGACCCGGCAAAGGAGGCGTGGCAAATCCTGACACCCTAGCTAGCACCAACACAGCCTGGGGGCCGCCCCCGCAAAGATCCGAGGCACCACGTCATGGCTACATGCCGCTGATCTGCCGCACGGGCAAACGGCCTCTCAGGTCGGGTGATGCTCCGTCGGCTCAGCCGTCAAGCCCCATATGGCGTGCCGATCCGGCAGCGCCAAGGGCTCAAGGGGCTGGTACGGGCATGCTCAACAGCCTTTAGTGGAAAATATGAAGAGGCATTGTCAGGCTAGACCCTCAGAGGTCACGTGGCGTTTGACCTCTTCCGCGTCGTCACATCCACTCTCCGCCGTTGAACCTTTTATTCCACCGTGGCCAACGCCGCGCCCCAGGCAAAGCCAGCGCCGAACCCCACGAAGAGGATGCGGCTGCCGGCCGCGATCTTGTGGTGTTCGCGCGCCCAGTCCAGGGCGATCAGCATCGACGCGGATGATGTGTTGCCGGACCACTCGAGGACGGAGACGATCTTGGCGGTCGGGATCTCCAGCTGGCGTCCTAACGCCGCCAGGAGATTGGCATTGGCCTGGTGCGGGATGACCAAGTCCAGATCTTTGGCGGCCCAACCTTGGCGGCGGAGTACCGCGCGGGCGGCCTCCCCTAACTTGCGAGCGGCATGGAGGATGACGGTTTTCCCATTCATTATGGGGGCAAGGCCACCGCTACAGCGTGGATCCTCCTCAAGCCACCGGCTGCCGTTCCCGGTTCCTGGGGCCAAGAGCGCTAGGTCCCGGGCAAATCTGCCCTCGGTGAACAGGCAGACATTGACGAGCTTGATCGCCCCCGGCCTGGCCGACTCAGAGATCACGCAGGCGCCGGCTCCATCGCCGAACAGGACGGAGATCTCCTTCGCCTCCGGAGCGAGCCGCAGCCCTTTCGATTGCAGCTCGGCCCCAACCAGCAACACATGTTGTGCCCGCTCGCCGCTCAGGAGAGCCACGGCGAGATCAAAGCCATACAGTGGGTTGCAACAGGCGGTGCGAATGTCCAGGCAGGGGATCTGTCCAAGGCCCAGCTTGGTTTGGATGAGAGGAGCGATGCCGGGGATCTGGTGATCTGGGGTCATGGTCCCGGCGATGAGGTAGTCAATCTCCTCCTGCCGGAGACCTGCCGCATCGACCGCACGCTGGGCCGCTATAACCCCGAGGTCGGAGGTAGCTTGCGCCGCGTCTGCCCAGTGGCGGGCGCGGATGCCGGTGTTGGCCATAATCCACTCGTCGTCGACCCCGAGCTGCTGGCTGAGCTGCGCGTTCGTCATGACTCCAGCCGGCAGATAGCGGCCGGTTCCAACGATAAAGCCGGCCATACTCACTCTCCGATTCGGCTGCAGAGATACGCCCTGATTTTGGCCACCGTCTCGAAATTGCCGGCCAGGAGGTCCTCATCGGGGATTTGCACGTTCAATTCGCCCTCGATGAATCCGACGAATTCCAACAGGCCAAACGAATCAAGCACACCGGCCGCGAACAATGAGTCCGTCTCGGCCGGGAGCGTGAGCCCTTGCGTCTCCGCCATTTGCTGTAAGTAGCAGGTTACGCGATCGAGAGAGCGAGCGCTTGTCGATTTCACCCGGCTTCCTCCTTCATCGGGAAGGTGCCACCTGCATGCCGAATCTCTTAACCATTGGTATTAACACCGCCGGCGCGGCCTGGTTCTCTCGTATTGGCCATCACATGCGGGAGGGGAGAGGCTTCACCTCGTCGATCTGCGCACCAACTATGCCTCCCCGCGGGCTGAGGTGGCGGGATTGGCCTTTGAGGTATAACGTCAGTCCGGATACCACCAGAATGCACAGGACCCAGCTTCGAAAAGGCGTCAACACGAGATCAAAGAATGCGGAAGGGCTCGCGCTCGGCAGGACTGCACGGTAAAACCTCATCGCAGCCTAAAGGGGCACGAAAAGCGCCAAGCAAGAGGCTGCCCCCACCCAGCCAATCAGGCTGTCAGCGGTACGAGCAAGAAGCCATGTGAAGAAGGGGATGACAAGAACGAGGTCATAGGATCGCGCACCAAAAAAGAGAGGGCCGCTTAACAGAATGAGCGGAAGAAGATTCGTCGTGTTACTGACTCCCATGTTCCCCTGGTCTCTTACATAGAGATAGCCCAAGAATACCACACCAGCGACCGCTCCAAGATATCTCGCATGGGCAGATGAGAGGTCAAGCAGTATAGCGGAGAGGTTCTGAATGCCGACGTTATAGGGTTTGCTCGCGGCGTTTGCGCTTCCCTCTGTAGCATAGGCAATGACTGCTTCGACGTAGGAACTAAGACTGGCATTGCTCAGCCGAAGGCCGATATAGGATAAACTCGAGAACAGGACTAAAGCCCACAGGAGCCAATAAAACTGACGACGCCAAGCCAACAGCATGAGGAGCGGGGCGGCGAGCTGGGGCTTCATGAGGCTTAGGCATAAGGTCGCTCCAGCGGCTATGGGCTTGCCACTACGCCACAAAAAGATCGAGCACAACAAGAAAAAAAGGATGAATAAGCTCGTCTGTCCCTCTTTCAATGTGGTCAACGTTGGCCAAAGAAAACAGGCAAAGCAGACGACGAGCTTTGTCCTGAAGTCGCTGGGGTGTAGGCCGAATAGACGCGATGACAACCACACAGAACCGCCTAAGAAGATGAGGTTGAGCAATTTCCAAAGTCCCACCGCAGCCCACCAAGGAAGCCAACTCAGCATGGCGCATAGAGCTATCCACCCTGGCGGATAGGCAAAAGCGCCGGACTTTGCGTTGGTGTACGGGTTAATGCCGCCCCATGCGAGGCGCCCTACCTCGTAGAAGAGATTGAAATCCATCTTCACCCAGGCGTTTGGATACCATAGTCCGAGGCCGCCGCCGAGCACAGCGTAAACCGCCGACACACCTAATAACAGTGTTAACATGGGCCTCATATGCCAACGCAGACGCATCAGCGTGTGGTTCAAACGCTTGGCGCTGATCAACAAGGAGGGTTAGCCCTCGGGGGAAAGTCTGGCGTGACGCACGCGCCGAGGCCATATACGCCGCGGATATCATTCCAGAGAATCCGCAGCAGATCCCAGAGCATCGAGAGCGGATCGCGCAGCACGCGGACACGTGTCTGCGGCGAATTGCGCCATACCACCGGCACCTCGCGAATCCGGTACCTGAGCCGCCGCGCCAAGTAGAGCATCTCGACATCAAACCCAAACCGCGCGCTGGTCATCCGCTGACAAATGGCCAGGGCGGCTTCGCGGCGCAAGCATTTAAAGCCGCATTGCGTGTCATAGATCCCTGGCACGATCATAGCCTGCACTAAGATATTGAAGAGGCGTCCCATCGACTCGCGATACCAGGACTGATGGACCTCGACACGCGAAGCCGGCAAAGCACGCGAGCCGATGGCGATCCCACAGGGTTCTTGTAAGGCGGCAAACAGCTTTTCCACTTCCTCAATCGGCGTGGAGAGGTCGGCATCGGAAAAGAGGAGGTATGCTCCGCGCGCGTGCGAAAACCCCCGTCGCACGCTAAACCCCTTCCCCCGATTCCGCTCATTGTGGAGGAGATGGACAGGGGGAACGCCCCCACAGAAAGGAGCGACCGCGTCGGCCGTGGCGTCGTCTGAACCGTCGTCGACGACGATGACCTCAGCGGGATACGGCTGTTGCTTGAGGTAAGCGCAGACGGTCTGCAGGGTTTTACCGATGCGCTGCGCCTCGTTGTATGCCGGAATGACGATCGAGAGATACGGGGAAGACGGACTGGCGGAATCAGGCTTATCGCCGTTGGTACGCATAAATATCCACCCCCGCCAAGCCCTTCTGCTCGCGCAGGCGATACCTCTCATCCAAGATCGCCTTCACGGTTCCTTGGGGATCGGCCTCCCAGGATCGTATCTCAACAAGCCATAGGCGCTCATGCTCCTCGTTGAGCTTTTCCAGATGCTCGCTTAAGCCTGTCCGCTTATTGATAAGCGGTCGGCTCACACTCGCAACCGGTACGTCGCCCCGGTAGTAGTACCGTAGCCCTAGATCGTTCCCCACAACCACGATGATCTCCCCAGGGCGGGTCGCTGTCTCCAAATACCGCGCGGCAGCCCGAGCGTCTTCCCGGCTATAATGCGCGTCAAAGTAATAATTGGCCAGGGATAAACCATGGAACACGACCACAGCAGCTAGGGCACTAATCTGCAGCGTTGGTCGGCGGAGGCTCGCCAAGCCCGCCGCCAGGATAAACATATACGCTGGCCAACTCATGGCTACATAGCGGACGTTGTAGGCTAGACTTGGTAGTAAGGCTGACACTCCAAGGGTTGCGAGGAGGGGCACTGCAAGCCAGAAGATGAGAAGTCGCCCTGCGTCTGGTCGGCGCCAGAGGTCCACGACGCCCAAGATAAAGAGACCGGCAAACAAGAGGCTGGTGATCGAGACGATGAACGCATGCGGCCATAGCGCTGTCAAAGCCCGTGAGACCTGGAGTTCTCGAACCGACGGACCCAGCGAAAAACCGGTGCTGAACGCAAATACCGTATAGGGAAGCGCCATCCAGGTAAACGACCGGGAACTGCCTGTATCCAAGCGGATGAGGGGCTGAACGTGCGCGGCGTCCCCGTCACGGGGGGTGATCTTCACCGACAACGCTAACCAATAGCCGCTTAAGTGGCGGAGGTGGCCATCGTTTGCCCACCAGCTGAACAGCGCAAACACCAATAGCTGGCAAGCTACCCACTGCCGCAGTACCTGACGCCGCGATGGTGCACACACAAGGTATAACCCATGTGCAACAGGCAGGATGATGTTCACCACAAAGGCTGCGATGGCCAGGAGGAGACTGCCGCAGTATAACGGCCACCACCACAGGTTCCTCGCCGACAACGCCAGGGAAAACATGTACGTGGCCAGGAGGGCTGCAGCAATCATTAGGCTGATGTATCGAACCTCCTGACTATACCAGATGAGGAACGGCGAGGTTGCCACCAGAGCCGTGCCGATTTGCGCCACTCGTCGGTTGCACAGCTGCAAGCCCGTTAGATAGGCGAGGCAGACCGTGAGACCCCCAACCACTGCTGAGAAAGAGCGCAGCGCAAACTCACTACTGCCCCACTTCGCCCACAGCCGAAGCATCACCGGGTAGAGAGGACCTCGGCCGCCAAACCAGCCTCGAAATGGGGCGTTGGGGTCGGCTTTTATCGCACTGATCACTTCGTCTACCCACAGACTCTGGTGGTCGATGCGATAAAAGGCCAAGGCGAAATAGATCAGCGAGAGTGGGATCAACACCCCCAGGTGCTGACGCCAGGTCCGCTTCTGAAGGCTCGGAGCTGGCTCAGCGATCCAGTCCCATTGGATTTTCCCCGAAAACATCCGCTGCACCTTATTCCTCTATAGCTTGTGCCACCCTTCTGGGCCCGGCAGGTCTATCAGACGACCCGGCCTGTCGATCCCCAATCGCGTCATCGATCATTGACTGAACTCACTTGTGAGATCGTCGGACAGCTCGAATGGGTGGCCAGGGGCGGTTACGAAAGAGCCCTTAGCGATCCAGACCTGCGACAGGTCTTGAGAGCGATGCCGTGGGCTCCATGATATCTATACGAAGGCCAAAGATGGGGCATGGCCTTAGCGGTGGGTCACCGGCGACAAGGCAACTGTCCTCTATGCTGTCGTGAGGCCTTCGCACGGATGGCCGTCAGGTCTTGCGGCAAGGCCGCTTCGCCTCGAGAAAAGCATACACTTCGGCCACCTTGGCATGATAGGCTTCAGGGCTGTACGCTTCGTGCGCGAGCTGGCGGGCGTTGGCGCTCAGAGACTGGGCGAACTCGCGATCCGTCAGGAGCCGCAAGATCCCCTCGGCGATCACCTCCGGCTTAGGCTCGACCAGCAGCGCCACCTCGGACGTCAGCACTTGCGTATGGGCGCGCACGTCGGTGGCCAGGATCGGCACGCCCGAACGGAGATAGGCATAGATCTTCAGCGGGGTGTTCGTGCCGGACACCCGCAGCGACACTAGAACATCTGCTATGGCGAAATGGGCCTCCACGCTTTCCGGTGGGACCTCTCCCGGAAAGACAAAGTACTGCCCGACACCGTGGGACGAAGCCTGTCGCTGCAGGGCCTCGACTTGCGCAGCTTTGCCACCGACACACACAAACACCGTGGCTGGCCTCACCCGTACGACGATGGGAGTGGCTTTTACTAAAAGATCTAATCCCTGATAGGGTTCGAACGTGCCAGTGTACAGAATGACCCCCTTACCCACGAGGTCGTATCGGCGGGCGAGTTCGACGGCGGCGGCGGGCGAGGTGCTCACCGGCGATGCATCGGCTACAGCATATTCTCGATCAGAAAGCATGGTCGCTCGGGATCGACCGCGGCCACATGGTCGAGGAGCTCCGGGCACACGGCGATCACGGCATCGGCCCGCCGAATCACCACGGCCTCGAGGGCTTGGAAGATTCTGACGACCGCTCGATAGTTGAAGGCTTGAAAATTGTGAAACTGTTGCGGCAGGCTCGAATGCATGTCATAGAGATGGCGGGCACCTACGAACGGCGCCAGCACGGCCCCCATCAAGCCCGCCTCCTCATGGGTATGGATTACGTCATAACGCGAGGCGATGACTCTGACCACCGCGACGGCGAAGAGCAGCACATCGAGCACAATCTTGGCCAGCGATGGCCCGATGGCGATCTGACGCACCCAGGCCAGGCGCGGCGTGCGATAGATGCGTAACCCTGGCAGAGAGATATCGCTGCCAAGATGGTACGTGACCAAGTCCACCGAATGGCCGAGGCCCGAGAGCGCTTGCAGCCGGGCGCGGATGCTGAAGGGGGTACCGCGCGGCGTAAAAAACGGTTCCGGCGCAATCATGAGAATGTGCATGGGCGTGGAGGTCCCGAGCGCTTGAAGGGGCCTACGTGGGAGGTCTCAGTGTCGTGGTTCCGGATCGCGTTAATACGCGCCCGAACCTCGCAACACCGCGGGAATCGTCTTCAGCAGGATCTTCAAATCTAACCCCAAGGTCCAATTGTCGATATACTCCAAATCCATCGTGACCCAGCGCCCGAAATCCACATCGCTGCGCCCATTCACCTGCCACAGGCAGGTCACCCCTGGTTTCATACTCAGGCGACGTTTATGCCATTGCGCCTCGATGCGTTCGATATCCCGTGCCGGCAAGGGCCGCGGGCCAACCAGGCTCATCTCACCCCGCAGCACATTGATGAGCTGCGGCAGCTCGTCGATGCTATACCGCCGGAGAAATCTGCCGACGCGGGTAATCCGGGGATCGTTCTTGATTTTGAAGACCGGACCGCAGGCCTCATTGCGCCTTTCGAGCAGCGCTTGCTGCTGTTCGGCGTCTTGGGTCATGGTGCGAAATTTGAGGAGCTGAAAGCGTCGTTTATTCATGCCGACGCGCTCTTGCTTAAAGAACACCGGTCCAGGTGAATCGACTCTGATGACGACGGCGACGAGGGCGAAGACAGGCGCCAGAGCCAGTAAGAGCCCTAGACTGCCACACAGATCCAAGGCCCGCTTGAAGACGAGCTGCCAGCCATCCGGCGGGCCGGAGCGAATCGTCACGATTTGTCTGCCGTCGAGCTCATCCACGTGCCAGCGCGCGACCTTCAAGGGGAGCAGGTCGGAGTGCAGGCGCACGATGATGCCTTGCTCCTCACACAGGCGCACCATCGTGTCCACCAAATGGCTGTACTGATTCCGCGGCAGCGCGATAAACACCTCGTCAACAGGCTCATGCGCGATGATCGCTTCAAGTTGAGATATCACCGAGAACCCGGTCATCCTCCTGGCTCTCCCTCGCATCGATGATGCGGACTATGCGGTAGCCGAGGCTAGCATCCTGCCGAACACGATCGGCCAGGGCTCGTATCTCCGGTCCCTCACCCACAATGACGATGTTGCGCAGGTTCCTACCGCGGACGCGAGCCACCTGCAATAACCGCAGGGCGAGTTCGTGCGACAGGAGAAGGGCACACAAGGTGAAACCCCAAAACAACAGGACGAATTCCCAGATGGCAAAGGAAATGTAAAAGAGCTCTTTGAGCACCAGGAACGCGACCGTGACGAGGGTCACCGCCAGGACGATCTCGTAGAGTCGTTGCCCCCAGTGGGACAAGCGATGCGAGCGATACAGGCCGCAGGCTGAGAAGATCACGGCGCACAGCGCAAGATATCCCACGAAGATGCCGAGGTTGACGACCTTGATACGCATGACTAAAAGGTCGGCGAGATCCGGCCAGGTCGACGATCCGGAACTCACGGCGAAGCTGACCACGAAGCTGACGCTCACGGCTGCCAGGTCTGCACCTCTGGCGATCGTCACCAAGACATCACGGCGGAAATCAGGTGGCATGAGGTTGGCCTCTTTTCTTATAGCCTGTCATCTGTCATATAGGCCGTGTAGTACGACTGGTGAGACGTTCTGTAGTCTTTGTATTCAGGACTCTGGAGGTTGATCTGATTGAGGACCACACCCAGGATCTTGGCCCCGACATAGGCCAACCGCTCACACGCCTGCTGCACCACATGACGTGCAACCGTCATCGCCTTCGTGACCAGCACGACCCCCTCGACCTTGGTGGCCAGGAGCACCGTATCGGTGATGGGGAGGAGGGGGGCGGAGTCGATGACGATGAAGGCATAGCGTGTTGCCAACGATTCGAGCAATTGGCCCATCTTTGCCGAGCCTAGCAGCTCCGCCGGATTGGGAGGGAAGTCGCCGCGAGAGAGCAGCCAAAGGTTGGTAATCGGGGTTGTTTGGATGAGGTCGGTGGCCTGGCGGTTTCCCGTCAAGACGTTCGACAACCCTCGCCCATTCTGCGTGCCGAGCTGTCGATGGCAGTTGCCGTTCCGCAGATCCGCATCGATGAGCAAGACCGGTGCACCGTTGCGGGCCAAGGTGGTGGCGATGTTGATGGCTGTGGCGGTTTTCCCCTCCTTCGGCTGCGAGCTGGTGATGAGGATCGTCCGCGGCGGTCTCTCTGGTTGGGAAAAGAGCAGAGCGGTACAGATGGCCTGATACGATTCGCTGACGAGAGAAAGAGGGTGATAGTGGAATACAAGTCCCCTCGCCTCTACGCATGGATCGGTTTGTGCGCGACGAGGCAGGAAGCGCCTTTTCGCGTGGCCCAAGGTCTGCGCTTGTTTCTTCAGTTGCCCGACGTTGGCCACTAGGCCCAGAGTCGGCAGACGGAGGAAGCGCCCGATATCCTCTGGCGTTTTCAGCGTATTGTCCAGGTAGTTTCGGAGGAAGGCGAGGCCCACCCCGCCGAGAAGGCCCACTAAGCCCCCTAACAGCAAGGTGCGCTTGCCGCGTGTTCGGTCCGGATGGCGGGGAAGGCCAGCGCGGTCAACTACCCGGATGTTGGAGATGGGCACGGCCCCCGTTAGGTCGGTTTCTTTACTCCGCTTCAAAACGCTTTCGTAGAGCGTCCGGTCGGAGTCGACCTCGCGCTCGAGGAGCGCGGCTTCGATCGCCTTTTCCTGAAGCTCCAAGGCCACCTGGCGCGCTTGTTCCATCTCGTCCATGAGCGCCTGTTCCCGTGCTTTAGCGGCGGTGTAGTCTGAGGTGATCGAGCGTACGACACGCTGGACCTCCTGATTGAGACGGTGGCGCGCCTGGTCGATTTGTTCCTGGATCGCCGTCACGCCGGCATAGGTCGGCTTGAAGGTCGTCGCCAAGGAGGCTTTCTCAAGCTCTAACGCGGAGATCTGGTCCTTGATCTGCCTTACTATGGGATTCTCAATGATCTGGGATAGGAAGAGCGTGTCCCGCCGTTGCACCACCCGGTAGAGGGATTCGAGTTCGATCCGTCGGGAACGCGCTTGGGTCAGATCTGCATTCAGCCCCCGCAACCGATCCACCACCAGGCTTTCTCCCCTCTCCAGTGGCACAATCGCATGGGCTTTGCGGAAGCGGTTCAGCTCCTCCTCAGAGTTTTCGAGTTTAACCTTGAGTTCCTCAACCTTCGCGTTGAGATACTGCCGCGCTTCTGTCGTCAGCTCAAAGCGGGTCAGCAAGCTGGTGCGAATAAAGGCGGTCACGTGAGCGTTGGCAACCTGCTGCGAAAAGGCAGGGTTCAGGCTGGTGAAGCTCACGCTGATCAGTTGGGTTTCGCTGATATGGTTTACCGTTAGCCCTGATAGGTAGCTATCGATTAGGCCAGGGGGGACGCCGAATTCGAAATCGCTCGGCGGCGCTGCCGCTGACTGCGCTGTGCCTTGGCCTTCTTCGGGAAGCCCGGAAAGCCCCTTGAACCATGTTAGGAGCGACGCCACCACGCCGCGAACCTGCCCCATCACCGCTCCAGGACTGAGGTAACTTTGAGCCCAGGACGGAGGGGCTTCGGTGTAGGTCTTAAAGTCCGGGCCGCTATCGACGCCCAAATCTCGAATGACTTGCGCCGCAAGACTGCGGCTGGTCAACAGGTAACGCTGGGTCGCATAGTAATCGAGGCCGTTCCCCCCACCCGAGGCGGCTGAGGAAACGCCGATCATGCCCATGATGTTGGGCGTTTGGTTCTCGAGGTAGAGGGTGGCCGTGGCCGTGTACGTGCGGACTTCCTGTTCCACAGATAGGGCTGTGATTAAGGCGATGGGCAGACAAAACAGCGCAATGGTCCATTGGTATTTGCGGAGAATAATCCAGTAGTCGTGAAGAGTAACAGGCTCGTCCTCCTGGTCAATGAGGTTCCGGTAGACAGTAGGGGGCAGAGCATATGGGGCGGTACGATGCGGCGGCATGCTATTCATAAGGTATACCTATACCCAGCATGAGCGGCGTATCTTCCCATACCGTGGAAAGGCGTTTGGACCATATCTCGCCAGGTGTGACGTCACCCTTGCACCACCATGTCGACGAGGCTGGAGCGAGATGGCCCATAGGGGGTTGTCCTCTCACCAAGATCTGGGGGGACCTGGAAAGCTTGGCATGCCGAGACGGCCGATGAACCGCTCGAGGAACCATTTGCCGCTGCTGATGGGCACGACAATGACATCATCGGCCTCGATGGGTAGATCGGCAGCCTCGCCGGCCAGGATTGCCTTCAGATCGACAACCATCCTGTCGGCGTCTTGACCAGCCCGACGGCGAAAAATGGCCACATGGCTGTGATCTGCCAAATCTGTATTCACGCCACCGGCGACGGCGATGGCTTGGCTGAGCATATAAGGCTGGATCAGGGGATGTGAGCCCGGCTTCAATACAGCGCCGTGCACGAAGAACATACCCGATTGCGGCACGTTGATGACGTCTCCGGGTTGCACCGGCATATTGACTAGTCCGGGGTTGCTGGCGAGAGCCAGAAGATCGACCACGTACGTTTGGCGGTCCTGGTCGCCTTGGCGATAGATGTGGAGCCGGCTTGAGGCCCGCTCGGTGATCCCCCCAGCTAGGGCGAGAAGATCGCCAAGTGTTTTGGGGCCACTGAGCTGAAACACCCCTGGGTTTCGGACCGCGCCCAGCACCGAGACGCGTTGGCTGCGGAATTCTTTGACATAGACGCCCACTTGCGGATCATACAGGTACTCATCGTAGCGTTCCCGGAGCACCCGCTCTACTGCCGACGTCGTGAGCCCCCCCACGCCGATGTCGCCGAGCAACGGCAGCGTGATCATGCCCTCCTGTGTCACCCTGACCTCCGTTCGGCGGGGGATAAGCTCTGTTCTTGACTCGGGAACGTTAAAGAGGGTGATCTCGATCACGTCTTCGGCACCCAAGCGGTAGTCAGCCGTGGCGGTCGGTTCCTGCCGTGCCGTGGCGACAATGGCGCTGTTGATCTCACTGACCATGGGGGGAGGCGTCGTGTGCGCCGCGACATTCTCTCGGCTGTCCGGTCTCGCCGCACAACCAGCTGCAAAGGAGAAGGCCAGCCACAGAGCGAGGAGTGTCTGCACGACCATTCGTTTCTGAAGCGGTCGCGACGGATCCCGCCATGGCCGCGCCCAGCTCTGGCCGTTGCGGATGCGGGGCTCCACGGCCCGAAGTCGAAGTTGACGCGGGGTCAGGCGTCGAGGCTGGTCCTTGGCTTGGTTCATGACGTGTCACCTTGGCGTACAAATCTTCGCTGCAACCGAATGGCTGGTGTTAAGGTGAAGCGACCGAGGAGAGTTAACGAGGTGGGTAGGTGTCCAACGTGAATTTCTCGAGTAAAAGGCGAGATATCCTGCATTCCCGCTGATAGGAGGTCAAAATAAGGATTGTCCTCGTATACCTCACCGGCAGCGCGGCCCCTACCCCGACCCCGCTACGCCCTTGGGCCTGGTAGCGCGGGGTCAGCTCATTGGTTGGGAGCCCTCGCAGGCGGCCTGTGGAAGAAGCTAGGCTCCGCCCCTTTTGGGTTGTGTCCCCATCCCCCTGGGTCAACTCATCTCGCGATGCGGTGGACGTCGTCGGCCGCGACTGTCTTGTGTTGCGCAGCGATTAGCGGAGTCGCGGCATCACCAACGGCCGCAATCCTCGCCTCCGGGAGATCCACAAGATCGAGGCCATAGCCTCAGCGTTGACTGACGCCCTGCGCGTAACGCCGCGCCGCCCTCTCGTGCCGCTTTCGCACCAAATTGCTCAGGCGGAGTCGACGACAGCGTTACAGCCGACGCCCTGGCTCCTCATCCTCGATATCAACGTCAGAATTTAGGCTTTAGAGCAATGCCTGGCCATCGGGTGAATCCTGGAAGTGAGGTGCGGGAATTGCCGGAGGACCGATGTGGCAGATACCTCCAGAGACATCCCACTTAAGGGACGGTCAACCGGTGCTGAGCCCAGCCGGTCCAGGTAGGGTATCGAAGGGGCATCCGACTTAGGGGACGGTCAACCCCCGGCGGATAGCGTAGCGCACGAGGGTGGCCGTCTCATGGATATCGAGCTTGCGCATGAGCCTGATCCGATGAGACTCGACGGTTTTAACGCTCAGTCCCAGGCGCCATGCGATCTCCTTCGTCGTCTGGCCCTCGGCAATGAGCTGTAAGATCTCGCGCTCCCGCGACGTCAGGGGATCGGATGGGGATTCGGACCCTGATAAATAGGCCGTCACCACTGTGCGGGAGATGCGGGGACTCAAATAGATCCCTCCCTGCAAGACAGCTTGGATCGCCTGGATGATGTCCGCCGCCGCTTGGGTCTTCAACACATAGCCGACAACCCCTGCCTGCATGGCCTCTAAAACGTATGGATCTTCGGTGTACATGGTGAGTAAAACGATCTTGGTCTGTGGCAAGGCCTCCCGCAGCCGCCTAGCTGTCTCGAGGCCATTCAAGTGGGGCATGGAGATGTCCAGGACGGCCACATCAGGCTGTTGCTTGGAGGCGAGCTGAAGCGCTTCCAGGCCATCGGACGCCTCCCCAATCACGTCCATTCCTGCCTGTTCCAGAAGGGCCCGTAAGCCCTCGCGGACAACGACATGATCTTCGGCTAAGAGAATCCGGATCGACATCGCTGGCCTCCTTAAGCGCTCAGCATGCATCGCGTTAGTGCCACGGGCTGGTCCGTGGCCGGGCGATGGCTCAGGGCATGCTCGGCGGTAACATCGAGCTACGTATGTCCCGGATGGTCGGCAGTAAGCTATTCATGAGTGTCTTTTTGAGCAAAACGGCATCGGCGCCATTGGCCTCCGCCGCCTCCCGATAGGCAGCTTCGGTATGCACCGTCATGATAATGACCTTGGTCTCGGATCGGTCTGCCTTGATCTGCTGCATGGCCTCCAGCCCATTGACCTGAGGCATGGCCAAGTCCAACAACACGATATCCGGCTGGTGTTCATGGCTGAGTAGGATGGCCTCAGCGCCGTCCTCCGTCTCTCCTATCACTTGGAGGTCAGGCCCCCGTACCAAGATCCGCCGAATCAGCGCACGTAAGCGCCGACTACTATCCGCAATCAGGATGGTCCCCCCCATCGCTTCTATCACCTCCTCTGCCTGTGAGGATAGCTCACCTGATGCGGACCGGCGATCGGGTCAATCCCTGAACAAGTGTGCGGAATTCCTGGCGAAGGGGATGGGAAAACGCTCGCCCTCCATCCCCTCCCCTGTCTCATGGAAGCTTGTCGATATCGGCAAACTTGCGTCGGTCTATGTGCCTTCGGCCCTTCGGGAGGTCTCCCGCGTTTCGGCCGTGAGCGTAATGTGCAATGTCGTGCCCTGCCCAGGCGCCGAGATGATCTGCAGGGTGCCGCCCAAGGCCTCCACACGTTCCTGGATGCCGAGCAGACCAAGGCCCCGTGGACCTTTGCGGTGTACCCCTGGGTGCACGGCAAAGCCGACCCCGTCGTCTTGAAGGAGGGCATGAAGCATTGGGCCATCTCGCCGCAGCTCAAGCTGCACGTGGGTCGCGGCCGCATGTTTGGTGACGTTGGTAATGCCCTCTTGGATGATCCGGTACAGGGCTGTCTCGATGTGGGGCGCTAGCCGTCCTTCGATCGAGCTGTTCATACTGATATCCAGGCCCGTGCGCGCGGTCACCCCGCGCACAAAGAATTGGAGGGCGGGGAGGAGGCCGAAATCGTCCAAGATGGTGGGTCGGAGTTCGTGGGAGAGGCGGCGCAGCTGGGCCTCGATGTCATCGAGATGGGCTCGGACCTGATGGAAGCCCCCGCGAAACCGCGGCGGCAGACGGGTGAGCGCATCCGCAAGGGCCAGATGGACAGAAGTCAGCATCTGGCCAGCTTCATCGTGGAGTTCATGCGCAATCCGACGGCGCTCGGCCTCTTGGGCCTCCAAGAGCTGGCGGGAGAGGTTCTGCAGCCGCTCACGCGCACTATGCACCTCAGCATAGAGCTGGGCATTGGTGAGAGCGGTAGCGGCCTGGTCCGCGAAGAGCCGGGCCAACGCTATGGCCTCTTCATCATAGATCCGATCCGACTCGTCCCCAATGCTAAGCGCGCCGATCACCAGACCATCTCGCAGGATCGGTAAAGCCAGCACCGCACGGATGGGAGTTGGTTCGAGGCTGGCGCGGACGGCGGCTGGAAGGGTGATGCGAGGATCGGTGAGGATGTCGGCCGTGACCACCGGTTGGCGGGTACGCACCGCCAACCCCACGGCACCCATCCCAGGAGGAACCGTGCGCCATGGGCTCGCAGCGGGTCTGAAGTCGTTCCGCGCGGCGAGGGCGACGAGCATCCCTGAGGTGGGCTCGAGCTGGTAGAGGACCGCCCTTCGGGTCTGCAGAAGCTTCTGAATAGAGTCCACGATCTGCTGGCCGACCTCATGCGAATTTAGCGATTGGGAGAGAAGGCGTCCGACTTGAGCTAAGCTTTCTGCGGTCTGTCGACGTTGCTCCGCTACGGCATTGAGGTGTGCCTTGTGCAAGGCGATCGCGGCGTGGTCGGCCAATTGCTGCAAGATGGCTTCGTCATGGCCGGTGAACCTACGCGGCTGCTTGGTGCCCACATACAGCAGGCCAGACACGCACTCAGCGATGCGTATCGGCACCACCAAGACGCCGACCGCGTGGCCTGCTTGGACGATGGGCAGATACTCCTGACTCAACCGGGGATCTCGGGTATAGTGCACCGTGCGGAAGGGGCAGCCGGTCGCCAGCACTAAGCCGCCGATGCCACGGCCCGGCTCGATACGCACCCCATGGTATCCCCGATAGGGCATCCCCGCCCAGTAGCGAATGACGGCCACCGCGGTGGCAGGCTCGCACAGGGCAAGCGCGGCTCCATCGCCATTGCATAGTTCCTTAGCCCTGTCCGTCACCTGCTGCAAGACGATGGTCACATCATGGCCGTGGTTAATGGACCTGGCCAGTTCGGCGAGCACTTCGGCCTCTCTCTGCCGTTGCTCGGCGGCGGCCTCTAGCCGCCTGCTGGCTTCGATCTGAGCCGTGCGGTTGACCATCGACGCCCTGACGGTAGTCCGGCCGGTGACGATGAGGAGGAAACCACCCAGTAGACTGGTGAACACCAGCCCACCTCCTAGCAGAGCCCACGGTTGTAGGCTCTGCCGTGCGGCCAGATACTCGAGTGTTGGGGTGAAGTGGAGCCCCCAACGCCGACCCGCCAACTCCACGGTCGTCCTCCAGTGCATGCCGGCTGGATCTTCTCCAGGCTCCCTAGCGGGGGCAAATTGAGATGCTGCCATCCCTCGCCCTCGGCCGTCGTAGAGCATGCGCTGGTCCGCCGAGGCCATCTCGTCTTCGATCGACAGCACGATGTCTTTGCTCTCCATGCCTTGCAGAGCTGCCTCAACCATGTCCTCGATCCCGAACACACCGGTCACATAGCCGCGCAGGCTCTGGAGACGCCTTTCCGCCGCCGCATGTGGAAGCCCCAGGTCGTAAATCGGTAAGGAGACCACCAGCCCAAACTGGCGGATGGAACTCTGTGCCAATGTGAGCCTGCCACTAGCAGTCGGCTGCCCAGTATCGCGCGCCTGCCGCAAGGCTTCGTGGTAGCCAGGAGCCGAGGCCAAGTCAAACGCCAGCTCCTCCTCGCTCTTGGCATACAGGACGATGGAGGTGTCTGCGATAGACCTGGAGCGCCACACCTGCCTCGTCAATGGTCCATCGGGATTTTGCGCGACGAGCTGGAAGCCGAGGTATCCCTGCCCCTGCGTAGCATCGTCAGACGCCTGCTGCGCACACGAAAAATGTGGCTCCCACACCACCGCTTGCAGGGCCAAGCGGCGCGCGAAGGAGCGCTGAACGAACCTGTGCAATGCTTGTTCGCGCATCTCAGAGGGCGTGGTATAGAAACTCCCAATGCCATGGAGCACTTCCAGGTAATCATCGAGGCGCGTCCGTATGCTTTGAGTCAAGTCCTTTGCCTGCCCTTCGAAGATGAAACGCAGGCGATACCATTCCTGGGCGCGCGCATATCCGAAGATAATCACCGCGAGCGCCAAAGCACCGACGAGCGGCACGGCAACCGAGACCCGACGCCGGCGCCAGATCTCTCGAGGTTCGGCGAGCCAGCTCAGCACCAGCGGAGCGAAAACGAGAACTCCAAGGATGTCCCCTACCCACCACGTCCCCCACTGGATAGGGTACATCTCCCATGGGATCCAGCCGCTGATCGCTAGCGTGGTGGCCCCAACGGTGGCGCTGATCAGGCAGCCGACCGGTCCTCCCAGCGCGAAAAAGGCGACGATCTCTCTTCCATGGGTGAGCGCGTTCGGAAAGCCTACGCAGCGGCTCACCAGAGAAGCTCCCACCATGGCTTGCCCAGCAGCTCCCCCACCGATGCAGATCGCGCTGGCCGCGGACGTGAGCAGGACCGCCGCGTCGGGCGAGTCGAATGCAGGCCCAATGTTGACCATCAACGACCCGAGCCAGATGCCCGGCCACACCCGAGGGCCGCCTATCAGGATGCCGGCCAAGGCTAGGCCAGAGGGCGGCCAAAACACGGTGGCGTAACCGGTTGGAAGCGCTAGCCAAAGGCTGATCCGACCCACGATCCCATATGCCACGGCCAGCATGAGCGCTGCCAGGACATACGGCAGCCATGCGCGCCTGAGGGCGACCACCCCCATGACATGCTCCCCCAAAGAACTCCAGTGGCGATGCTCTTATAACTCCTCGATATGCCAGGATTGAGCTTCGCTATTTCGCCAACCCTCTTTGAATGGACATAGGAATTTCTGTCTCTCGCGCTTACTGGGGCAACTGCAGAATGAGTCTCGCTGGTTTAAGGTAGTCCTCTTGCTTGAAAATGGGAGGTAATCCCTCTATCGGCAGAGGAGTCCGCGTAAATGTCGGTCTGGGGCCAAGGGGTCTGAGGAAACACTCCCCGCCTCTGATGAGGGCTACCGATCTGCCACAGCACAAGAATCGGTAGTATGACCGCCGCTAATTCTGAGTCCTCATTGGGCAAGGGTCAGCGCGCCCCGATGTCTAGTCATTCTTCTATTGCTGAGGCAAGAAGTGAAAAAAGCATGGCGTGGTAGGATGGCCCTCCCAGAGAGAAGGCGGTTGCCATGGATGAGGACTTGCGATCTCGCGACAAAGTAAGTCCGGGGAAAACGGTCCAACCATGTGAAACGGGCGAAGACAGGGAAAATACGCGTCTGCTTCACCGGCGGTCTCCTTTCCTCCAGCCGTATTAGTCATTTACTGTATCCATCAGGGTTAGCCTCCATGCGGAAAAACCGAGAAGGTCTCGTCGCTGACCGCCCCATCCACACTTGCCTACGCCCTGTTCTTCGACGCTCTTGTACCGCTAGCAGCGTTTGGGAGATGCCGTAGTGCATGAGGCCAATATGAGAGCTAGCCTCCTTTATAGGGCATTGCCAACGTAGGGGGTATCAGGGAAATTCTGCAAAATCGATGATGATATAGGACAAAACCTGACACGATATACATTGTCCCCTAGGTAGGGATTCGTAACTTAGCACCGTGCCACTGCTCACTGGTTGTTCATCTAAATCCCTCTTTTAGGCTTCAAGAGCCCACTTTCGTGGGCATATCGGATCAGCTCAGCCCGACTGTGTAACGCCAGCTTGGCTATGATCCGTGCGCGATAGGTCTCGATGGTTTTGACACTCAGGCCTATCTGGTCGGCGACCTGCCGATTGGTGTAACCCTGGGCCAGCAGGATGAGTACCTCACGCTCGCGAGGGCTCAGCAGGCTTGTGGGCGTGCCTCCGGCCGCCAGTGGTCGGCTTTCCCGTTTGCGCAGGAAATCTTGCAGCAAGGGACTGGCCAAAACAGGATCGACGAAGTAGCGGCCTTGATGGACCGAGCGAATGGCCATGAGGAGATCTGAGGCTGTAGCGCGCTTGGACATGTAGCCCAAAGCACCGGCGGCTAGCGCTGAAAGGGCATAGGCGGGATTGTCGCACTCCGTAAGGACTAAGATTCGGGTGCTGGGGCATGCTTGTAGGAGATGCTCAATGGTTTTAATACCGCTGGTTTCAGACATTCGAATATCGATGATGGTCACGTCAGGTTGCGTTTCACAGGCTTTGCTCAGGGCCACTTGGCCACCTTTCAGCTCACCTACCACTTCCAAATCAGGCTGGGTCTCAATGAGCATCTGCATCCCGGCCCGTACAATGGTGTGATCATCGATTAGGAGGATACGTATCTTTCGCATGTCGTTGCCACTCCCCAAAGGGGTTTGAGCTTAGCTCGATCTTGCGCGATTATTTGCCTCTCAAATTTGGACGGCGACATAGTTGAACTATCCAGGGAGGCATTAATCCGTATTCGGTCAATCGCGATTTCAGTGGGCCTGATGCTCCAGCTAATTGGGCACGCTAACAGAGCATGCTGGCAAGAACAATAGACCATTGCCGGAGCAACACGAGCAATCACTAGAAGCAATGCTCTTTCCCCCGTCTCCTCGAAGAGAATTGTGCCAGTAGGTCGTCAGTACGTGCGTCATCCGTTACCGGCGTCGCGGGCGCCCTCTCCTGAGTGCGATCACATCGTACCCGCCAGTCCTCGCTGGCATCGACAGAGGTGCTGTTGTACAGCGTGCACGGAACGCGGAGCCCCAAATGGCGTGGGTTTTAATAGTATGGCAAAACCGATGCAGATCCGCAGAGTGGCTTGTGAGGTAATGGTAGCTAGAAATAACCTGGCAGGAAGGCTTTCCGAACCGAGGCTGGAAAGCTGAGCGGCACCAGCGCAAGTGGACCGGCTTGCACCTTATCCCGGCCTTAAGGGGAGAGGCTTCGGTGGGGTTACCACCGCCGATGGGGTCATCAGTGAGCAAGGGCTGCAGGTCCGAGGCATATGTTGTCTCCCAAACCACAAAGGCACCTTCGAGGCCCCTTACCACTCGTATGAGACCACAAGTGCGCGAGGTTGGGGGGCTGACCATCGGCCTTGCTAAACGAACTTGCTTTGTGACCCCTTGGCAGATGTCATCCAGCGTCATCTGAGAGGTCATAGTCGTTGTCTTACACTACCATCGTGAGCGAACCCGCAACTTCCGCAGCCAGGTTCCCCTGTAGGAAGTGAGCGGAAAGGACTAGCATCCCTCAAGCTCTAGCGTTTTGAACGAAAATCTCCGCCGCCCCTGCTCAGGGTCCACATGGAATCCGTCCGTAGTGGCTTTACCTCGGCTATGGCAAAGGTATGCCATTCGCCGGCTCTGCGGCGGCACCAGCCTCCTACGCAAATCATGGAGCCGAAAACGCGGAGGCACGGAACGCCCGCTTCATGCGACGCATTCGTCCATCAGTATCTTAGCTTGTTGCTAGGGCAATACGATTATTCTGCGGGAATCGCTGCGACGGATAGAATAGTGTGGCAAGAACCGCTTCCCAAGGTACATGCCGTTTCGGTTTTGTTCAACTCGATGAGTCATCGAGAACAAGGAAAAGGCGTAGTGAATAGCAATGTGCGCGTTAAGCGTTAGTGCTGCCGTCTCAAGAACTTAGAAACCTCCTCCATACCTCTAAAATTGATAGGCCGCGATGGTCCCTCGTCCCATCCGTTCCGAGCGGATATCCCTCTGTATCCCATTAGACATAATCTACATTACCATGAAGAGTCTATCTCAAGAATTCATCCTGTACCATGCTGATCCATACATGTCAACCCAAAAAGGCATGTCCTTCTAGGAGAATATCAAGGGTAATTGACGTACCAATAATAAAATTGCAGAGAATAGGATCGAACTGCAAATCCCTGTTGATATCCCGTCGCAGGTCTGATCGGGCTCGCCGATCGAAGGAGTGACGAGAACGCGTGCGGCTGGAGTGCGCGGTCAGGGAACTGACGTCGACGCCAAGTCCCGAAAGGTAGAGCGATGGTGGAGAGCCCGATCGCTGTTTTCTGGAAAGCCGCGTTTCAGATAACGATGGATGTCTATCACCGCCCCCATCGCACTGCGGATCAGCGGTAATGACGCACCCCCCAGCCACCGGGTGGCTTGACGGCAGCGTCACGGGGGGTTACCATGGGCCGGAATTCTCCTGCACCCGCAAAGCGCGTGCGACCACCTCGCGTGTGTCACCTATCTGGGTGAATCTCTCAGACAAGCGAAACAAGATCGTATGGCTGCGCATCGGAAAGGAAACCCGATGAAATATCGTTTGATATCACTGGGTATAACGTTGCTCCTGAGTCTGGTCGCCTGCTTCACAACGCTTGATGCCGGCGAGCCCCCCAAACGAGCGCCGCAATTGGTCATCGCTCAGCTCGGCAACCCGACCGCCCTAGACGGCTGGAACTGGGCGGCGACTAGCGAGCAAGACATCTTGGGGCATATCCAGGAGACGCTGGTAGAGTATGACCGCCAGGCCAAACTCCATCCGCTCCTCGCCGAGCGCCTGGAGATGAAAACGCCAGCGGAGTGGATCGTGACCATCCGCAAAGGCGTCAAGTTTCACGACCCTGCATTGGGAGAGCTGACCGCCGAAGATGTCAAGGCGAGCATCGAGGCCAACCTCCGCAAGGGCACGGCGATGTCGCTGCGGGTGCCGGCGCCGATGCGCGAGGGCACGCTAGAGGTGATCGATGCCCATACTCTACGCTGGAAGCTCAAAGAGCCTGGGTTGGTGACGCTCCCCCAATGGTTGGTCGATGAATACATCACCTCTAAAAAGTATCTAGAACGCGAGGGATATGATGGGGCAGCCCGGCGCCCTGTCGGCACGGGGCCGTACAAATTCGTCGAGTGGTCGCCCAACCAGCGGGTGGTCATGGAGGTGTTTGAGGGGTACTGGCGGCCTCTCCCCGCCTTCGATCGCCTGATCTGGCGGATTATCCCCGATCCCTCGACGCGCAAGAACGAATTTTTAACCGGCGGCATCGATGTCCTGCCCTTCGTCACCCCGGAAATCGTGCCGGAGATCCAGGCCAACCCCAAGCTGCGCCTTGAAACCACGCTGAGCACGCGCATGATGTTCATCGTCCTGCCCGTCGCCAATCCCTTGCTGACGGATAAACGGGTGCGGCTGGCGCTTAACCTGGCGGTCAATAAGGGTGAGATCATCGAGCAGTTGTTCCGCGGCATCGGCGCGGCAGAACTGACGGCGCCGCTGCCACTGACGGTCGCCGAGCGCAACCCCAAGCTCGAGGGCTATCCCTACGATCCCGCCAAGGCCGAGCAGTTGCTGAAGGAAGCCGGCGCTATCGGAAAAACGTTGACCCTGGAGGCGCCGTACAATCGGTATACCCTCGATCGGGAGATCGGCGAAGCCATCGCCGGATACTGGGAAGCGGTGGGTTTACGGGTCGAATACAAGCCGCAGGATTTCGCGGTGTTCTCGCCGCGGGTGCTGCGCGGGTCGCCGGAGTGGCCGACCAATCCCTTCCTGATCGGCTTCGGCGATGGCCGTTATCTGGCGGATTACATGTACACCCTGTGGATTGAGAAGAAGCCGGGGGGCAGCCGTGGGGCGGTATACACCCAGGGGCCAGACCGCTGGGACGAGTGGATGCGAGAGATCAGCCTGTTGGGGTTACAGGAGCCGCGCCGGCTGGAGCTGTTGTACAAACTGCAGGAAGAGATCATGGACTTCGTCCCCTGGGTGTTGGTGCTGAACTACAAAGATATCTATGGCCTGAGCAGCAAGGTCGATTGGAAGCCTTTCCCCAATGAAAATCGCAAAATGTACGATGCCAAACCGCGATAGCGCAGCCTTGGTCTACTAAGCCAATAGGTCATCGTCAACGATGCACCGCTTCATTTTCCACCGCTTGCTGCACAGTGTCGTCATCGTTTTCGCCGTCAGCGTGATCGTCTTTCTGTTCGTGCAGGCCTCGGGCGATCCCGCGGCACTGCTGGTGCCCGAGCAAGCCACTCCGGAGGATGTGGCGCAGTATCGCAAGGCGCTCGGCCTGGATCGGCCGCTCTACATACAATATCTGCAATTTATGGGAAACTTCTGGTTCAGCGATACGGTGAAGTCGTTCCGCTTTCACCAGCCATTGCTGCCTCTGGTCATGCAGCATCTGCAATTCACCCTGATCCTCGCCGGCTTGACCATTGCGGTGAGCGCCCTGCTGGCCGTGCCGCTGGGTATCGTGGCGGCTTTGCGGCGGGGGTCGGTGTGGGACGTCGGCATCCGCGTCGTGGCGGTCTTGGGTCAATCGATGCCGAGCTTCTGGGTGGCGATGTTGTTAATGCTGACCCTGGCCGTACATCTGCGCCTCTTTCCGGTGTCCGGCTTGGGGATCAAGAACAGCGTCCTTCCGACCATCACTCTGGCGTTTTTCCAGATGGCGGTGCTGCTGCGACTGGTGCGTTCGGAGATGCTTGAGGTGATGAGCCAGGATTACATCCGGACGGCACGCGCCAAGGGTGTGCCCGAGCGCTGGGTAACTGTTCACCACGCCTTGAAAAACGCCGCAATCCCGGCGATCACCGTCATGGGTCTGCAATTCGGCGCCCTCGTCCAGGGAGCGATCGTGGTAGAGCCCATCTTCGCTTGGCCCGGGTTGGGTTGGCTCTTGGTGGAGTCCATCGCGGCGCGTGATTTTCCAGTGGTGGTGGCGGGAGCCATCGTCGCCGCCATCTTCGTCACGGCGGTGAACCTCTTCGTCGACCTGCTCTATGGCTGGCTAGATCCACGCATCCGCGTGCATTGAGGTGACCGAGGTGTTGAAGCGTCAGCGGAGCGAGGGGGAAGGGTGCTCGCTGGAGCGCATCAAGGCGCGGTTCCTGCGCGACAAGCTGGCGGGTACCGTGGCTTTTTGGGCGGCGGCGGCGATTCTCCTGGGCTTTACCGTCTTCGCCGTCTGGCCGGAGGCCTTCGCCTCGTATAACCCCCGCCTCGGACGCCTGGCCGATCGGCACAAACCGCCGGGATACATCGATGCCACCGGGGGTGTGCATTGGTTAGGGACGGACCATCAGGGCCGCGATGTCCTCAGCCGCGTGATCCATGGTGCTCAGGTGTCGTTGGTGGTGGGCTACTCCGGGGTCGTTATCGGGGGGCTCATCGGCATCGCCATCGGGTTGCTGGCGGGCTATCGCGGCGGCCGGCTGGATCACATCGCCATGCGGGTGGTCGATGCGCAGTTGAGTTTCCCGTACATCCTCATCGCCATCGTCTGGGCCGTGACCATCGGCAGCGGCGTGCTCAACCTCATCGCCATTCTCGCCGTGCGCGGCTGGGTGGAGTTCGCCCGCGTCGGTCGTGGCCAGGCGCTGGCCGTCCGCGAACGGGAATACATCACGGCGGTGCGCGCGCTGGGCGGAGGGGATTGGCGCATCATGCTGCGCCACGTCCTGCCCAACATCATGGCGCCGATCCTCGTCGTGGCTGGCTTTCAGCTGGGACGTTTGATCTTACTGGAGGCCACCTTGTCCTTTCTGGGGCTCGGCGTCGAACCCCGTACACCGGCCTGGGGCAGCATGCTATCCGATGCCCGGGGCTATCTCAGCATCGCCTGGTGGACAGCGACCTTCCCCGGCATCGCCATTGCCTTGGTCGTGTTGGCCGCTAATTTTATGGGCGACAGCCTACGCGACCGCCTCGATCCTGCGTTGCGCAGCAATACCTGACGGACCCTGATGGGGCGATCACTAGCCCAATCTTTACATCAGCGTCAGGACGTTCCTGGGCTCTCTCTACCCCTCACCCCGCCCTCCATAGGCGCCAAGTTAAGGGCAACAGAGCAGCATATCACGCGTTTTTGAGCTCCTCCCCCCTGGCGGGGGAGGATGCAGGTGGGGGGGCGGCGCGGGTTCCCCCCATCCCGACCTTCCCCCGCCAGGGGGGAAGGGGGCAGAACACCCTGTCCCAGCTCGGCTTCATGCTGAACTTGATGCCTATGCCCCCGCCCTCTCCCAGCGGGAGAGGGAGAATAAGGTGACTTCCACGTGGGTTGCTCACAGATCCTCGTCGGGATACTGCGGCGGTGCAGCGCCGACCTTCGCCGTCACCCGTGGGTATTTGCCTTTGGTCGGCCTCGCTTCGATGGCGACGACTTCGATGGCGTGCTCCCAATTGTCGCCCATATCGAAGGTGTAGCCGAGGCGGCGCCCGACTCGGAGCTTTAAGGCGTCAAGCGTGGTCGCCTCTGGGTCTCTCGCCTTAGCGGACTTGCCCTCCCATCCACCCCGGAAGAGGTACAGTTTGGGACGGTCGCTCGGTCCCTTGCCGAGGTTGAATTCGTAGAGGTGTTCTTCCTCACGCTCAAACGCCTGGAAGATGGCGGTGTGTAGGTCATGCAACGTCTGGTGTCCGAGGATCTCGATCGTGCGGGAGATTTCACGGCCGCGGTAGGCCTCGCTGACCGGACCATCCGTCAGAGCCACGCTTAGGGTATACACATTGGGTGACTTCTGGGGCGCGGGTGTGGGGAGCTTTTTCTGCTGGCCAACCTTACCCCGCCCTTTCTCCTCTGGAGGGGGCAGCACGTTCAAAAACGCCTGAAAAAGCTCGCTCAGTTCCGCCGGCAGCATGTCGTCATCGTCCTCGGCGGCTGGGACACAAGGATTGATCCGCAGAGTCGTGCGGGCCGTCATTCGCGGTAAGGCATCGCCGACGGCAGGTAAAACCGCGGCGATGGTGACATCGAGTTCGTCATCGACGTCCCTCCGGGTGATTTGCCGATCCCACGCCAGGATGGCGCGCATGGCCATCAGGACGTCGGCCAACTCAGCGGCGTTGGCGATCTGCATCCGACCCTCACCGGTCTTCATCACCAGCGGAAAGGCGGCGGCGTTGGCGAGCGGCAGTTTCAGCGCCTTGGCCTCTTCGAGCAAAGGGGCGGGGACATCTGGCTGGGGTGTGAAAGTGAGGCCGATACATGGGACCGACAGAATATCTACCATCGCCCGGGCTTCGGCTTGCAACTCGGCTGGAGTGGGGCGACGCTTGCGCGTCGGGGGAGTAGTCGTCGCCAGGCGTTCCTCGTGTTGCTCGCCAATTTCATGAAACCGGCGCAGATCCTCCATGGAGGCATAGATGGCTAATCCGAACTCCTGTCCCATTTGCCCCATCAGGATGGCGTACAGCGTCTTCGCAGGGCCCGCATCGGGCTGCAGCTCGATCTCGAACAGCACCTCGCCGCCGAAGTCGACCCACAGCTCCGCGCGGTAAAAAGATCTGGCCACCCGAAAACACTCGCGTAACACGCCATCGCTCAAAGGGGTACCGGCCTGAGCGGACAGGGTGCGGTAGCCGCCAGCCAACCCACCCATGGCCCGTTCGAGTTCCTGGTGGAAACTTTCCAAGGTGGCGACCGAGGCTGAGACTTCGAGCCACACACCCACCGCGGCGAGCGGTTCGATCAAGACCTCGGCCTCAGCTTGCGTCGCCACGCGCACCGCTTGAGGGCGTCGCGGGCGTCCGACCATCGGTTGCCGCATGGCGTGCATGGCAAAATCTACCAGGGCTTCCCGCGGCGTCGTCGACGCGATGAGTTCATAGCGCAGCACACCGCCGCGCTCACCGGACTGCACCGCCAGCAGGATCTCGGGATGTTCCCCCTGGCGCCGTAGTTCAGCCACTGTCACATTCAGCGCCCGGCGCCCGAGCTCCCAAACCTCGCGTTTCACCTGCGGCAAAGCTGCAATCGTTGTCGTTGAAGGCTTGTTCGCCATGATCGCGTCCTTCTTCAGTCCATCGAAGCCCGTTGGCCAATGGGGATGACAGTAGTGCTCGCAAAGCCTGCGATTTGCCGCGGCGTCGCTCGTCCAACGGACGGTTCTGGTAGCGCATCCGCGGGGAAGAATGCGATACCTCGGTTTCGATGCCTGGCAGAGGTACACCACCAATCGCCTCACCCCGAAAGCAGCGTGTGGAGATCAGGTGCGTGTGCAACCGTCTGACTTTCCTCGCGCTTTGATGGTTTCAGATAAGTTGGTGGACAGCGGTTCTGATGATCCTATCTTTCATTATAAACGAATCCTTGGAAACCGGCCGTGCGAATGACTTGTGTCACTCCCCTCGATGTTTATGCCTCGATTACCCGCTCAAGCGGTCCCCGAGTCGGGCGATACCAGCGTCACCCTTGGGCTCGGCCCATGCCCCCCCGCTGGGGCGCATGGCCCCACTGACCTGCACCTTAGCGACATCAATGAAGAGAGCGGATTTGGCCGCGATGGCGTTTCTGATGTACGGCGAGATATCCGGCTGGCTGACGTGCCGTTCCGCAGCCGCTCGGGTAAAGCTCGTGAGGCGGGCGACAGCGAGAAAAATTCGGAGTTGATGAGGTTCATAAAAAAAGCCTGATCCACATCATCAGCACACTATACTGGACAACTTCTACTCTAAGTATTACAAGGGGATCGCGCGATTTCGTTGCCACTGGTTCTGGCCTGGCGCATTATAGCGCCACTGTCGCGTGACATGGTGCGCACCAGCACATGGAACGGCAGACCTTAGAACTCTCGAGCGATCTTCTCCCCGCTAGTCGGAAGAAAACGGATGAGACAGCGCGTAGGAGTCGAAAACATGCAGTGGAAATTGGTTTCCGTAGCAGTGCTCGTTCGGGCCGGGCTTGAGCCGCGACAATACGTCCTGCTCATGTGCTCCGTGTTGCATACCATCCATGACGGCTTCACCAGCGCCATGTATTTGCTGTTGCCGCTCATCGCCGCCGATCGGGGGCTGTCATATGCTCAAGTGGGGCTGCTCAAGACCCTGATCTCCGGTGGACAAAGCCTGTTCCAGCTGCCGGGGGGGATGGTGGCCGAACGCCTCGGCGAGCGACGCATGCTGGCCATGGGGCTGACGACGCTGTCCGCGGCCTTCTTCCTGCTCGGCTCGGCCGGGACGTTTGCGATAGTGGCGACGTTCTGTCTGCTGATCGGCGTCGGGGCCAGCCTGCAGCACCCGCTGTCGTCCTCGCTGGTATCACGGGCTTATGAAGAGCAGGGCCGCCGCACAGCGATGGGTACCTACAATTTCGCCGGCGATGTGGGGAAGGTGGCCTTTCCGGCCCTGCTGAGCGGCTTGATCTTGATATTCGGCTGGCAGGGATCGGTCCAACTGCTCGGAGGGGTGGGATTAGCGGCGGCGCTTCTCGTGTGGATGGGCGGTAAGGCTCAACCGCGAGTCGACCGTCCCATAGCGGAAGAAACCGGCCAGACGCCCATGCGCCGCGGTTGGGGGATCATGGACCGTAAGCGGTTCGTGGGACTAGTGGCGGTGGGGTTATTGGATGAATCCGGGCGGACCGTCTTACTGACGTTTGTGCCGTTTCTCCTTGCCCAAAAGGGCGCCACGCCAGAGCAGCTTGGACTCCTCTTTACGCTGATTTTCGCCGGCGGCGCCTGTGGAAAATTCGTGTGCGGCCCATTGGCAGAGCGCTTTGGTCCGATCCCCATGGTGGTGGCGACGGAGCTGCTCACCGGCTTCGCCATCCTGGCCCTCATTCCGTTGCCACTGACGGCGGCGCTTGCGCTGCTGCCTCTGCTGGGCGTCGTCCTCAATGGCACGTCGTCGGTACTCTATGCCACGGTGGCCGATCTCGTCACTCCTGAAATGCGTGCCCGGGGATACGGCCTCTTCTACATGCTGTATCAAGGTGCAGGCATGGTGGCCCCAGTGCTCTACGGCTGGTTCAGCGATGCGGCTGGGTTGCCTGGGGCGATGATCCTCTTGGGCCTGCTGACCATGGGCGCGGCGCCGATGGCGGTCCTCTTGCGGGAGCGGCCGACCGTGGCCCCACGTGTTTGAGCCCAAGCGGGGAGAGTCACCTTGCATGGCGGAGTGACATGGTCTATGATGGGCGTCGGACATGTTTCGGCCCAGGGACAGTGGGTTGTGTCGCCAAGAAGGGGGAGGAATCGATCATGGCAATTTACGATTTTCGTATGTACACGCTGAAGCCGGGAGCGACCCCAGAGTATATGGCGGCGGTGCGCGAGCTGGCCTTGCCGATTCGGCAAAAATATGGCGTCAAATTGGCCGGATGGTACTACAGCGATATCGGCGAGTTGAATCAGGTCGTGCACATTTGGGCTTTCCGCGATCACGCTCACTGGGCGGAGGCCAAGGCGAAAATGGCCGCCGATCCCGAGTGGACGGAGAAATACGTGCCGCGTGTCCGCGGGCTCATCGTGGCCCAGAAGACCTATCTCATGCTGTCGCCCGATTTCGCCCCGCAACCATTTTAGTGCACCGATCCGTCTATGAGATCAGGCGTACATCCCTCAGCGGTAGGGTGAAGGGCACCATGGCGAAGGTATCTGGGCTCGAAATCTGTCAGGCCATGGCCGGCTCGTGTGGGGGGAGTGGCATCTATGCCTGAGGTCCCCTGCTCAACCCCAGGGTGCCCACGGCGGGTGCCGGCCGATTCGAAGATCCATTGCATCGTCCTACGCGACCCTGGCACCCACGTTCTGGGTGTGCTGTATTATTGCAGCACTTGCCTGGAACACTTCGCCGCTTACGGGCCCTATCGACACTTCGCCCCGCGTTATGGGCCCACACCCACGGCTCCGCCACAGACGCTGACGGAGTGGAGTGCCTGGATGGATCGGATGCTGGAGGAAGACCTCTAGACCGACATCCCCTCCTCCTCGACAGGCTTGTCGGAGGGGGTTCCGGGCCGTAAGGGTTAACGCGGCTTCCCCGGCTTGAGATAGCCGACCACTTCCTCCACCAGCGTTTGTAGCCTCCTGGGATTCGCCTTCTCCGCCTCCTCTAGGACCAGCAGATGCACCGGGCCAGGACCATGTGGGGCCCAGCGTTGCGGCATGCGGGGTGAACTGAAGCCGGTGAAAATATCGACGGTAGGAACGCCTAAGGCCGCCGCGATGTGTTGTCCTGCCGAATCGTAGCCGACGTAGAGGTCGCTCTGCCCGATCAGCGCCGCAAAGCGGCCAATACCCCCTTGCCAGGTGAGCAGGCGTGGGGTGGGAGCGGATGCAACGAGGTCGAGATCCGCCGAGGTCTCCCTTAACGCTACCGTGCCATAGCCTCCGGCACACCCCACACGGAGGGCCTCGACACGGGCGGCTTCCTCTGGCTCTCCCCCCTTATCCAGAATCACCGTCGCGCCTTCCTGGAGCAAGCACCCCAACAACCGATGTTCGAACGGATCGGGGAGACGCTTGCGCGGGTTAGCCCCGACCCCGAGGTTCAGACTGACTACAGGGCCCCTGCTGTGTGCCCGCGTGGCTTCGACCACCCGGCGCGCGAAGGCGACATCTGCGGCCGACGGTGCACAATAGGGGTAGATGGGAAGGTCCACTCCACACATGGAGTGCAACCAGTGTGCGGTCAGTTCGCTGATCTTCTGCAACTCTCCAGCCTGGTAACTGCGGCTTTCAAAGAACACATAGGCCGATTCATCGCGCAGCAGGGGGAGCAAGCCCAGCTGTGTGAGCCGTGAATCAGGGTCGATGATGAGGTATTCCGATGCCTGCAGGCCCGTCGTGTCCCTCTGGATCACATCGACGGCCTTGAGCCAGCCGTCCAGGCGATCGAACAAGCCGCCGCTGCGGGGGTATTCCAACCCACACAGGTTCACGCTCGCATCGCCAGCGAAGAGTTGTTGTACCTTCGGACTGCCCACCAGCGTGAGCTGTGCCTGCGGGCAGAACCGCTTCAAGGCTGCCAGCACGACACTGGTCACGGCGATGTCGGCGCCAATGGTCACACGGGATAGCACATAGGCCCGCCTGATGCGACGGCCTTGCTCGCCGTCCAGGCGCCGAGGAACACGGATGCGCGCGGCGCGTGCCAGGATCTCGCGCTCGGTGGCCAAGCCGAAGCGGTGCAATGCTGCATCGAGCGCAGCGCCAGCGGGTAACTGGCGGCACTGCTGAATCACTTGCGCGAACAAGCGGTCATACAGCGCGCAGGCGGTCGCTTCAAAGGCATCGCCCAGTGGTTCGACCAGACAGGGAAACAGGCCGTGGACGCCGGCATGTCTTAAGGCGGCGTCCTCCGAGGTAGCCAGATCGGAGAGCAAAGCGATGGCTTCGCCGAGGTAGCCTCCAGAGACAGTGAAATATTCGAGGAAGGCAGCGGCTGCCTCCTCGGCCAATCGCCTCGCCTTTTCCCCTGTGAGCGTCCCTGCCTGCGCAAGACGGCGAAAATCTGCAAAAGCGTGCTCCAGCTCCATGTGCGATGTCCTATCCATCGTCTGCGGCAGCGTTGGAGGATGCTCCACCCTGCGTGGACGGGTCGGCGCCGGTCTCTCCATGCTCACGTTTGTTCCGGGGGGCGGCCTCACACCCCTCCCAGAGGACTGGGACGGCTGTGCTGGCGTGCGGCGCCACCACGGCGGTGATGCGGTCTCCCGCCTCCAGACGGGTCGTTGCTGTGGGAACAGTCTCGCGCAGCCCCTGCCGTCGTGTGACCAGAATGCATCCAGCCGGTAAGCCCAACTCCTTGACCTGTTTGCCATCGAACGGCGAGCCAGCCTGCACGATCAAGTCCAATACCAAGGTCTCGCGCAATTCAGGAGTTGGCCCACCTCGGCGCAGATCGCGGTCTAGAAGGGCTTCATAGATCGGACGATCGCCGAGGGCTTCAGCCACGAGATGAGCCGAAAAGCACGCCACCAGTAACGCGAGCATCTGCTGATAATTATTGGTCATCTCAACGATGAGCACGATGCCGGTGAGTGGGGCGCGCACGATGGCGGAAAAGTAGGCCGCCATGCCCACCACGGCGAAGGCGGCCGGATGATCGATGGTGGTGGGAAGGATCAAATTAGCCACCGCGCCGACGGCCAAACCGATCAGGGCGCCGAGGACCAGCAACGGCGTGAAAATGCCACCGGGAGCGCCACAGCCATAGCTGATCATCGTGAGGGCAAAGCGCAGCAGGAACCAGAACGGGAGCGCGGACAGCGCGAGCCGACCCTCCAAAATGGTCTCAGCCAACATATGGCCACTGCCGACCGCCATTGGAATAAACCAGCCAAGCAGGCCAATAGTGCCTCCTACTACTGCCCCGCCCAGCTTGGCCGGCCAGCCCCCAAGCCGAGCCAACCAATCGCCATACCGCGCGAACAGGTTGAGCGTGCCGAGGAGACCGCGGTTAAAGGCAACGCCAAGGAGACCCGCCAGGATACCTAAGATCAAAAAGGCGGGTAGGGCGGCGAGCGGGGGGATCGGAAAGGCCGGAACATGAAACACTGGCAGCTGACCGATCAGAGAACGAGCGACCACGTCGGCGGTCATGGCAGCCACGAATGCCGCGCCGAAGACATGCGGCGTAAAATCCCGCTGAATCTCTTTTAGAACGAACATCAAACCGGCCAATGGGGCATTAAACGCCGCTGCCAAGCCGGCTCCTCCCCCAGCGGCTAGCAGTGTTTGTCGCTGACGTGGGCTCACCTTCATCCATCGGCTGACCGCTTCTCCCACGGCTCCACCCATCTGCACCGTGGGTCCCTCGCGGCCCAAACCCAGACCGCTACCGATGGCGAACGCGCCGCCGATGAACTTGACAAGCATAATGCGCTCCCAAGCCATAGAGCGCAGACGCATAACGACGGCCTTGAGATGGGGAATGCCACTGCCGGAGGCTTCGGGGGCGATCTGACGCACCAGACGCAAGGCGATGACAGTGCCAACGGCGCTGAGGACGGTCGGCACCACCCAGCCCCACTGTGGGTAGTGGTGCGCCCAGAGAATGAGGCGGTGCCTGAGGGCCTCACTCCCGGCCAGGGTCCATTGGAACGCCACAGCCATCAGACCTGCCAGGAGCCCGACCAACGCTGCACGAGGATAGAGCATCCTCCTAGGCTCACGGCCGGGCAGGAGATCCTGGATATCCACCTGATTCCGCTCCGAAGAGCGCCCTTGGTCCGCAGTCGGAACAGCGTTACGGTGAGCGTCCATGTCTGTAAACGAGCCTCGACTCAACGTGGAATCGGCCGAGAGGATCAGCGCTCATCGCGCCAGGGGTAGATCGGGCACCCAGAGGTAACCGTCGGGGTCGATCAGGAACGCTTCCCGGAGGCCATGGGGTTTATCGGTGGCCTTGGCTAGCACCGTATAGCCGAGTCTCCGCGCAGCGGCCTCTGCCTCGTCGGGGTCGCGACCGTGGAGACGCAGCTCCGCGCCCACGCCGCGTGGTTCGTGCTCAGATAGGCTGCCATGGAGAGGATGATCCAGATAGGTATGATCGGCGTGCAGCATCCACTCGGCCTCTCCAAAGCGCAACACAGCAAAGTCGGGGTCGCTGTAGACGATTTCCGCTCCCAGCACCTCGCGCTGAAAGGGGAGAGCGCGGGCGACCTCGCGCACCAGCAAGTTGAGCGTGAGTCCGCGCAGCGAGCGGCTATATTGCGGCGCGGGCATCCAGGGATCACCGGTTCGTAACTTCATGCATCTCCCTCCAGAAAATAGATTCGGCGTCCAGTCCACGGGCGCCGAGCAACCGACCCACTGGGTCGAATCCCTGACCTTCCGCCATGGCAAGATGCCGCTGGGTGGCGTGGAGGCCGTGGGATGGGGCTCAGCATAGGACGAATTCCGCGACTTGACAAGAGCCACAGTGGCCCCCTTTCCTCGGGCCAGCTCTCCGCGACGGACCTCTTTACCATCGCTTGCGGACAGGATACAATCGGGAAGTTCTTGGGGGTCGCCATGAGGTCGTCGGCGATGGTGGCGCAGCATGGCCAGCCCTGACGCAATCGGTGGACAACAAAGGCGGTCGGGATTGACCACGAGGGGGAAGGCGGCGATGACCTATACCACTGTAGGAAAACCACTCGGACGGGTAGAAGGACCGGCCAAGGTAACTGGGAACGCCAAGTACGCGGCAGATGTCTTATTGCCCGGCATGGTCTGGGGCAAAGCCCTGCGCAGCCCACTGCCGCATGCGCGCATCGTCCGCATCGATACCACCGAGGCCGAGCGGATGCCAGGCGTGCTGGCTGTCGTCACCGCGGCGGATGTCCCAGACCTACTCATCGGTCGTCGTGTCTATGACATGCCGGTGCTGGCCAGAGATCGCGTGCGGTTCATCGGCGAGAAGGTGGCGGTGGTGGCGGCAGAAGACCCGGATTTGGCTGAGGAGGCCCTCACCCGCATCGAGGTGGAATACGACGAGCTTCCAGCCGTGTTCGATGCCAATGAGGCGATGAAGCCCGGCGCCCCGCTGTTGCACCCGAATTACCGTTCCTACCCCCATGCCCCGGCGCAGTATTTCTCCGACCTGCCCAACGTGCACTCGCATGTCACATGGCAGCTCGGGGATGCCGACCGCGGCTTGGCGGAGGCGGCCCGTGTGTTTGAGCACCGTTTCACCACCCATTATGTGCATCAGGGGTATATTGAGCCTCACGCGTCGGTGGTGGCGATCGAATCCGATGGCCGCGTGCACGTCTGGATCAGCAATAAGATGCCATTTCGCAGTCGCGAGCTGTTGGCCGATGCCGTGCGAGTGCCGCAGGAGCGCATCGTGGTGCACCTGGTGCCGATCGGGGGGGACTTCGGCGGCAAGGGTTCGTTGATGGATGTGCCGCTGTGTTATCATCTGGCGCAGCGCATTGGGCGTCCAGTGAAAATGGTCATGGATTACACCGAGGAATTGATGGCGGGCAATCCGCGCCACCCCACGACCATCGAGCTGCGCACCGGGGTAACGCGGGACGGCAAGATCATCGCGCGGCAGGCCCGCGTAATCTTCAACAGCGGCGCCTATGCGGCCTTCAAGCCGACGCCCATCGTGAACATCACCGGCGCCAGCCAGGCCGCTGGCGCCTATGGCATTCCCAATATCCGCATCGACGCTTACTCGGTGTATACGAACTGCGTGCCGGCGGGCCATATGCGTGCGCCCGGCGACCCGCAGGTGAGTTTCGCCGTGGAGTCGGCGATGGACATGATGGCCGAGGCCCTCGGTCTCGATCCCCTGGAGTTCCGCCGCCGGAACCTCTTGCAGGATGGCAATCGCCTGCCATCGGGGCATCCCGTCGAGCACGTCAAGGTACAGGAAACGCTTGACGCCGCCGTGCGCGCCTCGCGGTGGGGCCAACCGAAAGCGCGTCCCTATGTTGGCCGCGGCCTGGCGGTGGCGCATCGCCACATCGGGATCGGCGACGCCAATGCTCGACTCTCCGTCGAGCACGACGGCGCCGTCACCCTGCTAACGGCCGTGCCGGATACGGGCACGGGCTCGCACACCGTCCTGCGCCAGATCGTCGCCGAAACATTGACGTTGCCGGTCGAGCGCGTCCAAGTCGAGGTCGCCACCACGGATACGTTCGAGGCGGATTCGGGGGCGGGGGGCAGCCGGGTCACGCACGTCGCCGGACAGGCCACCTATCAGGCGGCCGAGGAGTTGAAGAGCCTGATCCGCACCGTGGCCGCCCAAGTCTTGGGGTGTCAACCCGAGGATGTGACGCTGTCGGGGGGACGTTGCTTCGCCTCGTCTGCGCCGGAACGCCAACTGTCGTTGGCCGACGTCGCCAGCGCTGCGCTCGCTCGTGAGCGGCCGCTGCGGGTCCAAAAAACTTATCGCGTGTCGCAATATCCACACGTCACGGCCTTTACCGCCCAGGTAGTCGAACTCGAAGTCGACCCCGAGACCGGTCAGCTCACGCTGCTTGACGTTGTGACGGCGCACGACGTCGGCACCATCATCAATCCCCTGAGCCATCAGGGCCAGATCGAGGGAGGTCTCATTCAAGGCCTGGGGTTTGGTCTGATCGAAGAGATGCGGGCCGAGGACGGGCGCATCTCGACGCTGAGCTTGGGTGACTACAAAATCCCCAATATCAAAGATATCCCACCGTTGAAGACCGTGCTAGTCCAGGAAGAACTCGGCCCCGTGCCCTTCCAGGGGAAATCGATCGGCGAGAACAGCGTCACGCCGATCACCGGCGCCATCGCCAACGCGGTGTACGACGCCGTCGGCGTGCGTCTATGCGACTTGCCGATCACGGCGGAGAAGATCTACCGGGCGTTGCAAGCACGACAGAAGGCTTGAGGGAACCGCTGCAGGGGAGGGAAGAAGGCGATGACCCACACGATTCACATGCGGGTGAATGGCAAAGAGTACACGGTTGAGGTGCCGCCGCAACGGCTCCTGATCGACTGTTTGCGCTATGACCTAGGCCTCACTGGCACAAAGGAAGGCTGCAGCGTCGGGGTGTGTGGCGCCTGCACGGTGTTAATGGATGGCCAAATGGTCAGCTCTTGCTTGACCTTGGCGCTCTTCGCCGATGGCAAAGAGCTCACCACTGTCGAAGGGCTGGCACGGGATGGGCAGTTGCACCCGGTGCAGCAGGCGTTTATCGATTACGGCGGCTTTCAATGCGGCATCTGCACGCCGGGCATGGTGGTAGCCGCCAAGGCGCTGTTGGACGCGCAGCCCAACCCCTCCGACGATGACATCAAAGACTGGATGATGGGCAATCTGTGCCGCTGCACGGGATATTACAAGATCATCGAATCCATTCGCGGCGCGGCCGCACGCATGCGAGAGGGACAGCGCGTATGAATGCCTTCGAATACCGCGAACCTGAGACCTTGGAGGAAACGCTGACGCTGCTCCGCGACCGGGGGGAGGAGGCCAGGGTGATTGCCGGCGGTACAGCGCTGGTGATCATGATGAAGCAGCGCTTAGTCATGCCGGAGACGCTCATCGGTCTGCGGCGGCTGGGCGACCTCGACCGCGTGGACAGCACCAATGGGGAGGTGCATCTGGGAGCGTTGTTGACGCATCGGGGCGTGGAAACCTCGTCGATCGTCAACGCGCAACTACCGGCATTGGCCGCAACGTATCACCAGGTGGCTACCCTGCGCATCCGCAACGTCGCCACCGTGGGCGGCGCCTTGGCGCATGCCGACCCCAATCAGGACCCGCCGGTCACACTGATGGCCCTCGATGCCCGGGTGGAATTGGCTTCGCTGTCGGGACGACGTGAGGTGGGCCTGGACGAGTTCTTCACCGATTACTACGAAACCGTTCGGCGGCCTGATGAACTGGTCGTCGGGGTCATCGTGCCACGTCCCAAGCCGCATACGGCCAGCGTGTATCTCAAATTCCTGCCGCGCACGGCGGATGATTATGCCACAGTAGGTGTAGCCGCTACCGTCTGCCTCAATCCCTCGACGGGTGCCTGTGAGGAGTGCCGTATCGCCATGGGCTGCGTCGCCTCCACCCCTGTGCGTGCCAAAGAGGCCGAGGCCTTGGTCCGGGGTCAACGGTTCACACCGGAACTGGCCCGCGAGGCTGGGGCGGCGGCGCAGCAGGTGACCGATCCGATCAGCGACGTGCGTGGCTCGGCAGAGTACAAGCGTGCGATGGCGGCGGTGTTTGTGCGCAGAGCATTGGAGCAGGCCTGGCAACGGGCGGTCGCCACAACAGCTACGGGATAGACCGCTGGAGTTCCCTCCACGAGTGCAAGGGGCTCCGCCTTGAGGGTTTTTGGGGTAGATTCTTCGTCTCCCCTCCCCTTGGGAGAGGGTGAGGATGAGGGAAGGCCCGGGGCTTCGCAGAAACCCTCACCCACCCTCTCCCGGAGGGAGAGGGAGAAGGCCAGAAAACCTCTCGTGGTGGGAGAGGGAAGAAAGGAGAAATCCGACCCCCTGTGAAACACAGAGTCTGAAGTCAGACATTTCGGAGACCAACGATGACTTTCACGCAGTCGTGCATCATCACCGCCAGCCGCGAGGCGGTGTGGGATTTTCTCATGAACATGGAGAATGTGGCCCGCTGCCTACCGGGGGTCGAAGATGTCAAGCAGGTTGACGAAACGACCTACGACGGAATGCTGCGCCTCAAATTCGGGCCAATCAGCCTGGCCTTGCAAGGGACGATTTCCGTCGAGGCGCGGGATCGCGACCAGTGGCATGGAGCGATGCGCGCAGAGGCGAAAGACCGCAAGCTTGGTGGGGGGGTGCGGGCACACATGGAGATGAATCTGCTCGGAAAAAGCGCCGACACCACCGAAATGCAGGTGAGGCTCGAAGCCCATGTACTGGGCAAGATCGGCGAGTTCGGTCAACCGGTGATGCGGAAAAAAGCCGATGCCATGTTGCAGGAGTTCGCCCGCCAGGTGAGCCAACAGCTATCGAGCAAGTAAGACGGTTTGCGCATCGCCATGCCCTCATCCTGCTCGCTCCCGGAGGGAAACAGGGCATCGATGTCACCTGGGATGGCAGAGAACTCGGAGCCAGCACCTCTGCACGGCGCAGCATGGACGGGAGCCATGTCCATGCGAGAGCGGCGTTGTCGCTAGGAGACCCGCGGCGCATCGAGGGCGTTGCGGACCAGGCGTAACAAATCGTCGGGGGTGAAGGGTTTTCGGAGATGCGCACCGTGCCGATCCACTTCCCCATAGCGCGCAAGGATGTCCTGGCCATAGCCCGACATGTATAA
>Ga0209172_10000563_pt1 | contig 99232 bp, 83 predicted proteins | sample LarsenN4metaG_FD_184113 | JGI IMG/M metagenome (GOLD analysis project Ga0209172, IMG submission 184113) | Hot spring sediment bacterial and archeal communities from British Columbia, Canada, to study Microbial Dark Matter (Phase II) - Larsen... ... | reverse complement strand
CGCAGATTTCTGCCGGGGCGAGCTTTGCGTGCAACCTCCGCGCGCCGGCTGCGCCGTGGGGCTCACGCCGGCATCGCCCAGGCGAGCTCCTCGTGGCCCGGCGCGAAGCGCCGGTTGCTCTGGTCGGGGTTGCGGTTGACGAGCGGGCGCGCGTAGAGGGGATGGCGCATGCTGCGCACCTCGTGCTCGATCGTGAACAGCACCCGCCCGCTGTCGAGGTCGACGATGTCCTGGAAGCGGTACTGGTGCTGGTCGCTCTCCTCGGTGACGAGGCCGCGCGCAAGCAGGCGCTTATGGGGGCCGGAGAAATCGGCGAGATAGATGGCCACGTGGTGGCCGTCGTAGGCGGGAGCCGGGGCGTCGCTCTCACGGAACACGAGGTCCTGGCCCGCGCCCACCGACGCCACCGCCCGCCGCCCGGCGCCGTCCTCGCCGGCATCGGCCCTGGTGGCGAGCACCTCGCGGTAGAAGCGGGCGATGGCCTCGGCCGTGCCGCGCGGCACCTCGAGCTCGACGTAGGGCATGCCGAGCCGCATGGCGCCGAACCGCTCGCCGGGCTCGAAGCAGCGGATGCGGTTGCCCCACGGGCAGGTGGCCTCCACGCAGTCCTCGCGCTCGGCGAAGGCGAAGCGCGTGCCCTGGAGTGGCTTCCTCACCGCGGCGAGGCGGGCGAGCAGCGCCTCGCGGCTCGGCAGCACGAGCCCGGTGTGCCCGCGCAGCACCTGGGCCCTGCCGGTCGGCAGATGGAACTGGCTGCGTCCGACGTTGATCCACATGTTGGTGACGCCGGTCATCAGGTAGGGATCGCGCGTGAGCCCCAGGCCCGCGACGTAGAACAGGGTGGCGAGCTGCTGGTCCGGCACGCGGGTGTTGACGTGCTCGAGGCTCACCACGTTGCCCACGTCCTCGGTGCTGCGGTCGTACTGTGTCACGGGCGTCCTCTCCCGGGCGGCTGCGATCGGCGGGTGCGCGGCCCTGCGACATGCTAGCGCAAGGCTGCTGCGCGCGCCAAATGGGGGCGGGGCCTGACGCCTCTTGCCGGGATAGGGACATTGGGTTCAGATGCCGGGTCGCGAGGAGGCGGACGACATCATGAGCGAGAGGCGCGGAGCGGCGCGGCTGGCCGCCGACATCGGCGGCACCTTCACCGACATCGTGCTTGTGGCCGGCGGCCGCCGGCTGGTGGCCAAGGTGCTCACCACCCCGCGCGCACCCGAGGAGGCGGTGATCGAGGGCACGCGCGCGGTGCTGACCGCGGCCGGCATCGGCTTCGGCGACATCGGCGTGTTCGTGCACGGCACCACGCTCGCCACCAACGCCGTCATCGAGCGCAAGGGCGCCCGCACCGCGCTCATCGCCACCGAGGGCTTCCGCGACGTGGTGGAGATCGCCGACGAGAGCCGCTTCGACCAGTACGACATCAACATCGTCAAGACGCCGCCGCTGGTGCCGCGCGAGCTGCGCTTCACGGTGCCCGAGCGCATGGACGTGCATGGGGCAGTGCGGCTGGCGCTGGACGAGGCCGCCGTGCGCCGCGTGGCCGGGCGCCTCGCCGCCCTCGGCGTCGAGGCGGTGGCGGTGGCGCTGATCCATTCTTACGCCAACCCCGCGCACGAGGCGCGCATCGGCGCCATCCTGGCCGAGGTGTGCCCCGGCATCGCCGTCACGCTGTCGAGCGAGGCCTGCCCCGAGGCGCGCGAGTACGAGCGCACCTCCACGGCCATCGCCAACGCCTACCTGCAGCCGCTGATGGCGGGCTACCTGCGCCGGCTGGAGCGCGCCTTCGCCGGGCTCGGCTATCGCAATCCCATTCACCTCATGACCTCCGGCGGCAGCCTCACCAGCCTCGAGACGGCCGCGCGCTTTCCCGTGCGGCTCGTCGAGTCGGGGCCTGCCGGCGGGGCCATCCTGGCCGGGCGTATCGCGCTCGAGCGCGGGGAGCGGCGCATCCTCTCCTTCGACATGGGCGGCACTACCGCCAAGATCTGCCTGATCGAGGACGGCGAGCCGCTCAAGGCGCGCGCCTTCGAGGTCGACCGCCAGTCGCGCTTCAAGAAGGGCAGCGGCACGCCGGTGCGCATTCCGGTGATCGAGATGGTGGAGATCGGCGCCGGCGGCGGCTCGATCGCCCGCATCGATGCGCTCCAGCGCATCCAGGTGGGCCCGGACAGCGCCGGGGCCGAGCCGGGGCCGGCCTGCTACGGCCGCGGCGGCAGCGAGCCCACGGTCACCGACGCCGACCTCGTCATCGGCAAGATCGATCCGGCCCGCTTCGCCGGCGGCAAGATCGCCGTCGACCAGGCCGGGGCCGAGGCGGCGCTGGCGGCGCGGCTGCCGGCGATGGCGGTGGAGCAGGCGGCGGTCGGCATCAGCGAGATCGTCGACGAGAACATGGCCAACGCCGCGCGCGTGCACGCCGTGGAGCGGGGCGTGGCCATCTCCGAGCGCACGCTGGTGGCCTTCGGCGGCGCCGCGCCGCTGCACGCGAGCAGGCTTGCCGAGAAGCTCGGCATCCGCCGCATCGTGGTGCCGCCCGATGCCGGGGTCGGCTCGGCGGTGGGCTTTCTGGCCGCGCCCGCCGCCTACGAGATCGTGCGCTCGCGCTACATGCTGCTTTCCGCCTTCGACGCGGAAGCGGCCAACGCGCTGATCGCCGACATGGAGCGCGAGGCCCTGGCGCATGCGCACGCGGCCGCCGGCGAGCGGCCGGTGTCGGTGCGGCGCTCGGCATTCATGCGCTACGCGGGCCAGGGGCACGAGATCAGCGTCGCCCTGCCCGAGCGGGCGCTCGCCGCCGCCGATGCCGACACCGCCCGGGCCGAGTTCGAGCGCGAGTATGCGCGCCTCTTCGCCCGCTTCATCCCGGGCGCCGAGATCGAGATCATGAGCTGGGTGGTGCTGGCCACCACCGAGGCCGAGGCGCCCGAGCGCCTGGGCCCCGCCGCGCCGCGCCCGGCGCCGCCGCCCTGCGGCGAGCGCTCCATCTACGACGCCCGCCTCGGCCGGCGCATCGCCGTGCCGGTCTACGAGCGCTCGCGCCTTGCCCCCGGCACCGGCATCCCCGGACCGGCGCTGGTGGTGGAGGACGGCACCTCCACCTACGTGTCGCCGAGCTTCGATGCCGCGGTCGACGCCGGCGGCGCGCTCGTCCTCAGCGCGCGGTCTCAGCCCGCGCCCGTGCAGCCCCAGGCGTGACGGACAGGCGGGCCCACGGCCTCGCGCCGGGGGCTGACGGACACGGGGCCGGTCCCCTGCCCCTGCGCGGAAGCGATGCGGGCTCAACGGCTTGGCCGATGGCGTCGACAGGGCGGCGCCGGGCGGCTAATCTGACAAGGCCGAACGCAGAGTCTCCGGGATCGTACGACGGAGACTGTCTGAGCGGGGCAGTCCGCCCGCGAGCGCGCGCCGGACGAGGAGGTCAGGCCATGGCTGACTTCGGCGACTTCAACTACAGCGTCACCGTCCGGGAAGGCCAGACCTACTCCTACACCTTCCCGCTCGATCTCAGCCTCTACGACTCCTTCACCATCTCCTGGTCCACCGTCGACGGCACCGCCCGGGTGGCCGACGGCGACTACCTCGCCGCCAGCGGCAAGGGCATAAGCGGCCAGGTCACCATCCTCGACGACGGCGTCTCCGATCCCGGCGAGACGTTCAAGGTCGTGGCCAGCTTCCGGGGCGTTTTCACCGACCCGTCGGACGGCCACCAGGAGATCGATACCGGCCGCGCCATCGCCACGCTGACCATCACCGAGCGGCCCCCGCCGGTGCTCGCCATCTCGGACGCCATCGTCGACGAGGATGCCGGCACCGCGACGTTCAAGGTCACGCGCACGGGAAGCACGTCGGCCGAGTCCACCGTCTCCTATAGCGTGCAGGGCGGCACGGCCACCGCCGGTCTCGACTTCGACGCCGTATCGGGCGTGCTGACCTTCGCTCCGGGCGTCACCACGCGCTTCATCACCGTGCCCATCCTCGACGACGGCAGGGCCGAGACGGCCGAGACCTTCACGGTGAGCCTGGCAAGCCCGACCAATGCCACCATCGGCGACGGTGTGGGCATCGGCACCATCCTGGGCAACGACGGCGCTGTGCTGCCGAAGGGCTGGATTGCGACCTCCTCGCCTCCGGGCGTGAGGTCGCCTTCGGTCGCCTTCGACAGCCTCGGACGTTTCGTCGTTCAGGCCAAGCCGCTCGCCCGGCACGAGGCGGTCGAGTATCTCTCGGACAAAGCCAAGGACGCGGTGACCAACCTGCTGGGCGGACCGGCGGGCCAGTTCCTCGACGTCCTGGAATCGATCGCCGACTTCGACGAGACGCTCAAGGACTTCACCTCGAAGATCCTGAACCATTCCTTCCGGGGAATGCAGGATATCGTCGGGCAGCGATACGACCCGGAGCGATACTACGAGGAGCTCGATGCCGTTGCGGTGCCGGCCATGGAAAGCTGGCTCGCCAAGATCGCCGACGCCCTGGGCTCGGATTCCGAGGTCTACAAGGAAGCCAGACGCCTGCAGACCCGGATCGAGCTCCTGCAGGTGGACCCCGCCTCCGGCACCGGCAGCTTGCAGCTCTCGGCGGGCCTGCCGCCGCCCACCGTCGGCGGCGGGTTCAACCAGGTCAGCGGCAAGGACTCCACCGAATGGGTCTTCGCGCCGCGGGGCCTGGACAACAAGGTGGATGCGCTGGGCGGGCACGATGTGGTGGCCAGCGGCTCCGGCAACGACCGGCTCGACGGCGGCTCGGGCAACGATATCCTCTGCTCGGGAGACGGTGCGGATGCGGTCGCGGGCGGCACGGGCAGAGACGTCCTGATCGGTGGCGCCGGGGGCGGCGACGATACCTACGACGGCGGCAGCGGGATCGACACGATCACGTTCTCGAGCACCACTGCCGGCGTCACCGTCGACCTCTCGGCGGGCGCCGATCAGGCGACGGGAAGCGAGATCGGCATCGACCAGATCGCCGACGTCGAGAACGTGGTCGGCGGCGCCGGCTCCGATTCGATCACCGGCAACGCCGCCGACAACGTGCTGCGGGGAGGCGCCGGCAGCGACACGCTGGCAGGCGGCGGCGGCAACGACCGGCTCGATGGCGGCAGCAGCTTCGATCAGATGTCCGGCGGCGCGGGCGACGACACCTTCGTCGTCGACGCCAATCCGATAAACCCGTTCGCTCCACGCGACGTCGTGCTCGAAGGTCAGGACGGCGGCACGGATACGATCATTTCCATGGTCGGCGGCCTCATGCTGCCCGACCATGTCGAGAAACTGATCCTGGACGAAGGGGCGGGCGCGGTCAGCGGCACCGGCAATGGCCTCGACAACGTCATCACCGGCAACTCGTTCGGCAATTCGCTCTCCGGTGGCGCTGGAAACGATACGCTGAAGGGAGGAAGGGGCAACGACAGCTATGTCGTCGATTCCGCGGGGGACCGCGTCGTGGAGCTGGCGGGGCAGGGTGCCGACACCGTCAACAGCATGGTGAGCTACGTCCTGCCCGCCAACGTCGAGAGCCTGGCCTTGCTCGGCAGCGATCCCATCAACGGCACCGGCAATGCGCACGCCAACACGGTCTGGGGCAACGCCGCCGCCAACACGCTCAAGGGCGGGGAGGGCATCGACACGGTCTCCTACGAGGCCGCGGCCGCCGGCGTCACGGTGAGCCTCGCGCTCGCGGGCCCGCAGGACACGGTGGGCGCCGGCATCGACACGCTATCGGGTTTCGAGAACCTGTCGGGCTCCGCCCACGACGACATCCTCACGGGCTCGGCAGCCGCCAACTGGCTGCGGGGCGGGATCGGGAGCGACAGTCTCGCCGGCGGCGGCGGCAACGATGTGCTCGTGGGTGGAAGCGGTGCCGACACCATGGCCGGCGGTACCGGCAACGACATCTACGTCGTGGAAGACCTGGGCGACACGGTCAGCGAGCTGCCGGGGCAGGGCATCGACACGGTGCAGAGCTTCTTCAGCTTCGACCTCGGCACCAGTGGGCTCAACGTCGAGAACCTGACGCTGCTGGGCGGGACTCAGGTGGTGTTCCCGCCGCCGCCCATGACCTTTGCCATCGGCAACGCCCTGGCCAACGTCATCAGCGGCAATGCCGCTGCCAACATGCTCTCGGGCGGCGCGGGCGACGGCAAGGCCGATACGCTGCGAGGCGGAGACGGCGACGACATCTATGTGGTCGAAGCCGGCGACGTGGTGATCGAGCTGGCAGGCCAGGGGACCGATACCGTGCGCACCGCCGGCACCTACGCCCTGGGCGCCAATGTCGAGAATCTCGAGCTGCAGGGCACGGCGGACATCGAGGGGCGGGGGAATGCGCTCGCCAACGCCATCGTCGGCAACAGCGGGAACAACAGGCTCAATGGCAAGGGCGGCAACGACACGCTGACAGGAGGGCCAGGAGGGGACGTCTTCTTTTTCGGCACGGCACTCGACGCCTCCGCCAACCTCGACCGCATCCTCGACTTCGAGACGACCGCCGATCGCGTCGCTCTCGACGACGCCATCTTCACGAAGCTCGGCGGCCCGGGTGCGCTTCTGCCCGGGTTCTTCCACGTCGGCGCCATTGCCGCCGATCTCGACGACTACATCGTTTACGACGACACCAGCGGCGCCCTCTTTTACGACAGCAACGGGTCCAAGACCGGCGGGCAGGTGCAGTTTGCGAGCCTCGACGGTGCGCCGGTGCTGAGCGCCGGCAGCTTCACGGTGGTCTGATCCGCTGCGCCACTTCTGGTCGCTGCGCGGGCGGCCCCCGCAAGGCCGTGGGGCGCAATGAGCGCGGCGCCTTGCGCCATTGCCGATCGCCTATTCCCTACTCCCCATTCGCCATTCGCTCCCCCCCGGGGGCGCAAGCGCCGATTGCCTCGCGGGCCGGAACCCCGAGGGTTTGCTGGGAGAATAGAGGTGCGGGGCGTCTAGCCGCCGGACCGTATTTGTAAGGCCTGAGAGTCGGCTCTCACGCCCCGCGCCCGCGCGTGGAACCCGCTTGACCGATCCGATCACCATGGGCCCAGGCCCGCGGGCACGACATCCCGCAGCGCCATTGCGCAGGCCCTCGGCCGCCTCTGGAGTTGGCCCCTGCAGTTGGGCCGCTTCCCGGTACCGAGGTGCACGCATCATAGCACACCCTGGGGCCTGTGGGATTACTCCGGTTACGGTTAATTTCCGAGCCGTTGCCAGACTCTCGCGATCCGGTCCTTGTCATGTGTGGACGGCGCCGTTGGTGCGAGGGTTTTGTTGGGTGGTGCGACCGGGTCGGGTGCAGGTCATGTGTTCGGCCTGTCTGTGCGGTGCATTCGAACGCTGGCCTTGATGTGATCCGCAAGCTGGGTCCCAATCAGCCCGACGGGCCCCAACTGTCCCTCGCCGAGCCAATTCTTCAAACGGATGCCCCAGTCACGGGCGAGCGATTGTCAAGCGACACCCGGAACTGGTCCCCTGGCGACACGAAGAACTGATCCCCTGGCGCCACTGAGGGTGTGCTTGACCGCGTCGCGGGCAGTGCTGGCGGCATGTCCGCGCCCTCGCCTGGCGGCGGCTAAGGCTGATCGTGCGGTTTTCGACGCCGTCCTCGCAGAGCTGGGAGGCGACACCGCACTGACCGCCGCCGCTTGGGTCGCCGTAGCGGCGGCCTACAACAAAGGTGGCCGCAAACCGGCGTCGAAGGCCGCGGCACTTGCCTTGATCAGGAAGTTCGTGGAGATCGCACGTTTCCACGCCAAGAACAGGGTTGCCGAACGGGTGCGACCCTGGTGACCTGCGCCGGCCTGGGCTGAAGGCATTGGACCGACCTCAGCCCCCGATCGCCTCCACGCCCATGCGTGCCATGAGCGGCACGCGCTCGCCCGACTTCAGCGCCTTCTCCGGGTTCGAGGCGGTGCCGTCGAGGCCGCGCTTCTTGACGCCCTGCACGATGGCGGCGAGGCGGAAGAAGGAGAAGGCGAGGCAGAACTTCCAGTGCGGGATCTCGGAAAGCCCCATGCGCTCGCAATACCGGGCGACGTACTCCTCCTCGGTGGGGATGCCGAGCGCTTTGCGGTCGACGCCGGCGAGCCCGCGCATGGTCTCGTGGTTGGGAAAGCGCCACTGCATGCACTGGTAGGCCAGGTCGGAGAAGGGGTGGCCGAGGGTGGAGAGCTCCCAGTCGATCACGGCGAGCAGGCGCGAGGCGTCGCGGGCGAAGATCATGTTGTCGAGCCGGTAGTCGCCGTGCACGAGGGAGACGCGCCCGTCGTCGGGGGGCTCGTTCTCCTGCAGCCACTTGATCAGCGTCTCCATGTCCTCCAGGTGCTCGGTCTCGGAGGCGCGGTACTGCTTGGTCCAGCGGTCGCGCTGGCGAGCGAAGTAGCTGCCCGGCCGGCCGAAGTCGGCAAGCCCGACCTTGGCGGGGTCGACCGAGTGCAGGGCGGCCAGCGCCCGGTTCTCCTCGTCGTAGACCTTGGCGCGCTGGGCGTTGGACAGTTCCGGCAGCGCCGGGTCCCAGAACACGGTGCCGTCGACGAACTCCATGACGAAGAACGCCGTGCCGATCACGCTGTCGTCCTCGCACAGGTGCAGCATGCGCGGCACCGGGACATCGGTGGCCTCCAGCGCCTTCATGACGCGGTACTCGCGGTCGACCTGGTGGGCGCTTTTCAGGAGCGGGCCCGGCGGCTTCTTGCGCAGCACGTACCTGCCGCTCGCCGCCGCCAGAATGAAGGTCGGGTTCGACTGCCCGGTCGGCGTCTTCTCGGCGGCGATCGGCCCGCGGAAGCCTGGCAGGCGCGCTTCGAGATACTTGGCCAGCGCCCCCGTATCGATGCGCGCGGCCTGGTGCGCGAAGGTGGTCATGCGCGATCCTCTGCGGGTCCCCTCTCCCCACTCTTCGGTGGCGAGAGGGTCAGGGTAAGGGGCGGCACATGGCTCAGACGGTGCCCGAGGCTGACCTCACCCCGGCCCTCTCCCCGCGAGCGGGGAGGGCGAAAAGCTCAAATCTTCTGATTGGTATAGCGCCTCAGCTCAGCGCGGGCCACCTGGCGGCGGTGCACCGCGTCGGGGCCGTCCGCCAGCCGCAGGGTCCGCAGGTGCGTCCACATGTGGGCGAGCGGGGCGTCCTGGGTGATGCCCATGGCGCCGTGCATCTGCACCGACTCGTCGGTGATCTCGAGCGCGATGCGCGGCGCGACCACCTTGATCTGCGAGATCCAGGGTGCTGCCTCGCGCGGCGACACCGTGTCCATCATGTAGGCGGCCTTGAGGCAGAGGAGGCGCGCCATCTCGATCTTCATGCGGCTCTCGGCGATGATGTCGTAGTTGGCGCCGAGCTGATAGAGCGGCTTGCCGAACGCCTCGCGGCTGAGCGAGCGCTTGCACATGAGCTCGAGCGCGCGCTCGGCCTGGCCGATGGCGCGCATGCAGTGGTGGATGCGGCCCGGCCCCAGCCGGCCCTGCGCCACCTCGAAGCCGCGGCCGCGGCCGAGGATCATGTTGTCCTTGGGCACGCGCACGTTGTTGAAGCGGATGTGCATGTGGCCGTGCGGGGCGTCGTCGTCGCCGTAGACCTTCATGCCGCGCAGGATCTCCACGCCCTTGGTCCCGGCCGGCACCAGGATCTGGGAGTGGCGCTTGTGCTTGTCGGCCTGCGGGTCGGTGCAGACCATGACGATGTAGATCTTGCAGCGCGGGTCGCCGGCGCCGGAGGCGAACCATTTCTCGCCGTTGAGGACCCACTCCTCGCCTTCGAGCCTTGCCTCCATGGCGAGGTTGGTGGCGTCCGAGGAGGCGACGTTGGGCTCGGTCATCACGTAGGCCGAGCGGATCTTGCCCTCGAGCAGGGGCTCGAGCCACTGCTTCTTCTGCGCCGCTGTGCCGAAGCGCTCCAGCACCTCCATGTTGCCGGTGTCGGGGGCCGAGCAGTTGAATGTCTCGGGCGCCAGCCGCGACCAGCCCATCTCCTCGGCGAGATAGGCGTACTCCACCGTGGTGAGGCCGTAGCCCTTGTCGGACCTGGTGAGCCAGAAGTTCCACAGGCCCCGCTCGCGCGCCTTGGCCTTGAGGCCCTCGCGGATCTCCTCCTGGCGCTTGGTGTAGGTCCAGCGGTTGCCGCTCTTGCCGACCTCGGCCTCGTACTCGGCCTCGAGCGGCATGATCTCCTCGCGCACCATGGCGCGAACCTTCTCCACCAGAGGTTTCACCTTGGGCGTCATGCCGAGATCCATTGGGGGTGTCCTCCGTTCACGCGCGTTGCCTCGCCGGCGATTGAAGCACGCCGGGCGGCCCGAGAGAAGGCGGTCGGGGCGTATGACAGGGCCGCGGCGGCGCCATGGCCGGAGCCCAAGTGACGCAGCACGGGCGGCCCGGCGGCGCTTGATGGCCCCCGAGGCTTGCGATACCAAGGCCGCGGACCGAACCGCTCGATCTGAGGGGAAGCTCGCATGGCCATCGACCCGTCAGGCGGCCATCCCGCCATGGACTATCCGGAGCACCTGCGCACCTATTCCGGCTTCATCCGGGCGACGATCGCCATGATCGTTCTGGTCGTGCTCGTCCTGCTCTTCCTGCTCACGCTCGTACCTTAGGTGGCGGCCGCGGCGGAGCGCGGTCGCCGCGGCGGCATCGCGCCAGCCCGGGAAAGCCTGCATGATAACCATTGCCGTCACGGCGGAGCGCGATGGCGAGACGCGCGTGGCCGTGTCGCCGGAGACGGTCAGGAAGCTCGCCGCGATGGGCTGCACGGTTCGGGTGGAGGCCGGCGCGGGCGCCCGCTCGCGCTTCTCCGACGAGATGCTCAAGGCCCAGGGGGCGGAGATCGCGGCCACCGCCGGGGAGGCCCTGGCGGGCGCCGACGTCCTGCTCAAGGTGCGCAGGCCGGCGCCCGAGGAGGTGAAGGCCCTGAGGCCCGGCGCCATCGTTGCCGCCATGCTCGGTCCCTACGACGATCGCGCCGGCCTGGAGGCGCTGGCCGGCACCGGCGCGGCGCTGATGGCCATGGAGCTGATGCCGCGCATCTCGCGCGCCCAGTCCATGGACGTGCTCTCGAGCCAGGCCAACCTCGCCGGCTACAAGGCGGTGGTGGACGCGGCGGCCATGTTCGGCCAGGCCGTGCCGATGATGATGACGGCGGCGGGCACGGTGCCGGCGGCCAAGGTGTTCGTCATGGGCGTGGGCGTGGCCGGCCTGCAGGCGATCGCCACCGCCCGCCGGCTTGGCGGCATCGTCTCGGCCACCGACGTGCGTCCCGCCACCAAGGAGCAGGTGGCCTCGCTGGGGGCCAAGTTCATCGCCGTCGAGGACGAGGAATTCCACCAGGCCCAGACGGCGGCCGGCTACGCCAAGCCCATGTCCGCCGAGTATCAGAAGAAGCAGGCCGACCTCCTCGCCGGCCACATCAAGACCCAGGACATCGTCATCACCACCGCGCTGATCCCGGGCCGCTCCGCCCCGCGCCTGGTGTCGGCGGCAATGGTGGAGAGCATGAAGGCGGGCTCGGTCATCGTCGACCTCGCCGCCGAGCGCGGCGGCAACTGCGAGCTCACCCAGCCCGGCCGCACCGTCGAGCACAACGGCGTCAGGATCGCCGGCCCGCTCAACCTGGCGGGCGAGGTGCCGGTCAGCGCTTCGAGCCTCTATGCCAAGAACCTGCTCGCCTTCCTCGAGACCATGATCGACAGGAAGGAGAAGGCGTTGAAGGTGGACTGGAACGACGAGATCGTGAAGGGCACGCTGGTGGCCAGGGACGGCAGGATCGTCCACCCCGGCCTGCAGCCGCAGGGGGCGTGAGATGACGCACGCAATGGCCCTCTCCCCGCAGGCGGGGAGAGAGGGAGCGCCGCAAGCGGGGAGGGGGGGAGCGCCGCAGGCGGGGAGAGGGGGAGCCGCGCGGCGTGCTCTGGCGTCCATCACAGCTTCACTCGTCCTATTGCCCCTCCCAGCCCTCGCCGCCGGCGGGGAGGACGTGAGCCCGCTGGTCTACCAGCTCATGGTGTTCGTGATCGCCATCTTCGTCGGCTACTACGTGGTGTGGAGCGTGACGCCGGCGCTCCACACCCCGCTCATGTCGGTCACCAACGCCATCTCCTCGGTGATCGTGGTCGGCGCGTTGCTGGCGGCCGGCGTGTCGCTGGTCGCGGCCGGCAGCGGGCTTGCCAAGCTCTTCGGCTTCCTGGCCCTGGTGATGGCCTCGGTCAACATCTTCGGCGGCTTCCTGGTCACGCAGCGCATGCTCGGCATGTACAAGAAGCGGGAGCCGAGGAAATGAGCCCGCCACGATCGGATCTCCTCGCCCGGCGAGCGGGCAGAGGGAGAGGCGCAGGCGGCTAGGCGCGAGGCGAACCCATGTCGGCCAACGTCATAGCCCTGCTCTACCTGGCCTCGGGCGTGCTGTTCATCCTGGCGCTGCGCGGGCTGTCGAGCCCGGAGTCCTCGCGGCGTGGCAACCTGCTCGGCATGGCCGGCATGGCGATCGCCATCGCTACCACACTGGCACAGATCGGCGATCCCGATTCGCAGCTCACCTGGGGGCTGATCGCGGGCGGGCTCGTGGTCGGCGGCGGCATCGGCGCCGTCATCGCCCGGCGCATCCCCATGACCTCCATGCCGGAGCTGGTGGCCGCGTTCCATTCGCTGGTCGGCCTCGCCGCCGTGTTCGTGGCGGCGGGTGCGCTCTATGCGCCCGAGGCCTTCCACATCGGCGTGCCCGGCGCCATCGCGGTGGCGAGCCTCATCGAGATGTCGCTCGGCGTGGCCATCGGCGCCGTCACCTTCACGGGCTCGGTGATCGCCTTCGCCAAGCTGTCGGGGCGCATGTCGGGCAAGCCCATCATCCTGCCCGCGCGCCACCTGGTCAATCTGGCGCTGGCGGCGCTGATGGCCGCGCTGGTCTACTGGTTCTGCGCCTCCGGCGGCGACCCGCTGCTGTTCTGGGCGCTGACGCTGACGGCGCTGCTCTTCGGCGTGCTCATCATCATCCCGATCGGCGGCGCCGACATGCCGGTCGTCATCTCCATGCTCAACTCCTACTCGGGCTGGGCGGCGGCCGGCATCGGCTTCACGCTGGGCAACATCGCCCTCATCGTCACGGGGGCGCTGGTGGGCTCCTCCGGCGCCATCCTCTCCTACATCATGTGCCGGGGCATGAACCGCTCGTTCGTGTCCGTCATCCTGGGCGGCTTCGGCGGGGAGACGGCGGGGCCGGTGGCGGGCGCCGAGCAGCGCCCGGTCAAGCTGGGCTCGGCGGAGGATGCCGCCTTCCTGCTCAAGAATGCCGGCAAGGTGATCATTGTGCCGGGCTACGGCATGGCGGTGGCGCAGGCCCAGCACGCGCTGCGCGAGATGGCCGACCAGCTCAAGAAGGCGGGAGTGGAGGTGAAGTACGCCATCCACCCGGTGGCGGGGCGCATGCCGGGGCACATGAACGTGCTGCTGGCCGAGGCCAACGTGCCCTACGACGAGGTGTTCGAGCTGGAGGACATCAACAACGAGTTCTCCCAGGCCGACGTGGCCTACGTCATCGGCGCCAACGACGTCACCAACCCGGCGGCCGAGGAGGACAAGACCTCGCCCATCTACGGCATGCCGGTGCTGCAGGTGTGGAAGGCGGGCACGGTGATGTTCAACAAGCGCTCGCTCGCCTCGGGCTACGCCGGCATCGACAACCCGCTCTTCTACCGCGACAACACCATGATGCTCCTGGGCGATGCCAAGAAGATGACCGAGGAGATCGCCAAAGCCATGGCGCATTGAGGCGCCGCGTCGCGCGCCGGCAGGGAAAAGGGGGCGCCCGGCCCGGAGATGCCCGGGCGCCCCGAGGCGACGCAGAGGCGCAGGCCCGTCCGCGTCAGAAGTTGAACGAGGTCAGCACCAGCAGGCCCCAGCTGCCGACCTCGGTGGTGCGGACCGCCGCCTCGCCCGCCGGCAGCGGCTGGTCGGGGACCATCCCTGCGCCCAGCACCTTGACCGAGGGGTCGTAGAGGGCGCCCACGCCGATGTTCCAGCTCAGGCCCGACACCGGCGCCGGCTCGGTGATCAGGCGGCGGAAGCCCAGCATCAGGCCGAAGCCGATGCCGGAGAGCGCCTTGTCGGAGCCCGCCTGCACCGCCACGAACGGCCCGATGCCCCAGTTGCCCTTGAGGTTCTCCATGCCGAGGAAGGCGACGTCGGGGGTGAAGAAGTAGTGGGCCTCGAGCAGGTAGCCCACCGAGCTGGTGTCCTCCCTGGTAACGCGCACGATGCCCCGCGAATCGACCGTGGCATCGCGGATCGCGCCCTTGCGCCCGGTGGACGACACGGACACCCCGGCGCCGAATTTCAGCCCCCACAGCAGCTCCTGCGCATCCTGCTTGGCGACCTCGGCGGCAATTCGGGCGTTGAGCTTGGCCGACTCGGGCGACTGCAGGAGGCGCCGTGCGGCCGTCACGCGGTCGACCGGCGAGACCTCCTCCCCCACCGCGGCGGTGGCGAGGCCGCGGCCCGGCGGCGCCAGCATGGTGCGCTCGGCCTGGCGCACAAGGCGCACGACACGGGCGATCTCCGCATCGCTGGGGTCCTGGGCCCAGGCGGGCGAGCCCGGCCCCCCGGCCGCCAGCCACAGCAGGGCGAGAAGGCTGCATGACGGCACGGTGCGGCCTGCCCGGGTGCGCCGGGCGCCCCGGGAGCGGCCGTCCAGGCGATTTCCGATGATCCACGGCATGATGCACGACCCCCTGAGATGAGTGAAAACCATCCATTCTCCGGCGCTCGCAGGCGCCGAGACCACAAAACCGCGGATAGCTGCTGTCCGATGGACGCCGTAGTGGCTGGATCCGGCGATTCGAGCAAATCACGCCGTATGATTTTCAACAAAAGGTTGTATTATGCTACAATTGATGATCGAGTTTCCCCGGTCCACAGGGCGCGGCTTTGGCGAGCCAGCCCCCGTCTCAGTCGCCGGTGGGGGAGATGCGGAACTCGATGACCTCCGGCAACTGCAGGAGGTGCCGGGAGAGCGAGTGGGCGCTGGCGCGGTCGCGGCTGCGGATCACCATGCGGTACTCGAAGAACCGCCCGCCCTCGATCAGGCGCGAGGAGAGATTGGCGACCGAGAAGCCGTGCAGGCCCACGAGCTTCCTCAGCTCGTCCTCTCCCATTACGGCCGCGCGCTCGAAGCGCAGGTGGTGGTGGGCGTAGAACTCGGAGGGCAGGCGGTTCTCCACCAGCCGGAACAGGCTCAGCACCACCAGGGTGGCGGTGCTGCCCACCAGCGCCGGCATCCAGAAGCCGATGCCGACCAGGATGCCGATGGAGGCCGTCATCCAGATCGATGCGGCGGTGGTAAGGCCGCGCACGGTCAGGCCCTCCTTGAAGATCACGCCGGCGCCGAGGAATCCGATGCCGGTCATGATGCCCTGCGCCATGCGCGTGGGATCGGTGCGGATCGCCTCGATGGTGACGCGCGTCATCCACTCGTCCTGGTAGACCGTGATCAGCATTAGCAGCGCGGAGGCCACGCACACCAGCGCGTGGGTGCGGAAGCCGGCGGGACGGCCGTGGAAGGTGCGCTCGAAGCCGATCGCCGCGCCGATGGCGAGCGCGCCCAGAATGCGGACTACGATCACCACGGTCTCCGGGCTCGCCGGAATGAGGCTGTCGAGAGGCATCGGTGTGCTCCGCTGCTGGGCAGGACACGAGCGAGGCCTTAGCACGCCGCACTCCGCCTCGATAGCGCCTCCTCGTGCAGTGCGGGTTGGTCCGACGCGGATTGCCCGGTTCGACCTGGCAAGCCCGCTGAGGCCAAGCCGCCGGCGGCACCCGAGGTCCCGGATGCCCCTTCCGCGAAATTCGGGAGGGCGCGAAATTTACTGAGGTCTGAGTAATCCTCGGGATCCCGGAGTGTGCTGTGATGCGTGCACCTCGGTACCGGGGGGCGCCCAACTCGAGGGGCGGCTTTGAGAGGCGGCCGAGGGCCTGCGCAATGGCGCTGCGGGATGTCGTGCCCGCGGGCCTGGGCCCATGGTGATCGGATCGGTCAAGCGGGTTCCACGCGCGGGCGCGGGGCGCGAGAGCCGACTCTCAGGCCTTACAAATACGGTCCGGCGGCTAGACGCCCCGCACCTCCACCTCCGAGCAAACCCTCGGGGTTCCGGCCCGCGAGTCGATCGGCGTTGGCGGGGTCGGTGCAGGGCGGCGGGGAGCATGCCGGCGGCCTGCCCGTCAGGCGTGGGCGACGCGGCTGTCCTCGGGCGCCTGCTCCCGGCGGTCGGCCAGGCCATAGTCGCGCACCACCGCGGCCACCCGCAGGCGATAGTCGCGAAAGACGCCGCTGCGGCCGGCCTTCTGTGTGGCGCGGTGGCCCATGTGGTTGCGCCAGCGCGCCACCGCCGCCTCGTCACGCCAGAACGAAAGCGACAGCATCTTGGCCGGATCGATGAGGCTCTGGAACCGCTCCACCGAGATGAACCCCTCGATCTTCTCGAGCTCCGGCCGCAGCCTGGCGGCGTGGTCGAGATAGGCCTCCCGGCGGCCGTCGGCCGGCCACACCTCGAAAATGACCGCAATCATGCCCAACCTCCTCTGTGCCGCTTGCAGCCGGCGCCGATGGCCCCGTGTTACCCGGGCCTGTCCCTGCGTGCCCCGAGCATCGGGCATTCGCGAACGCCCCGGCAAGGGGTTGGACGGATGGTCAAGGTGCGCCCGGCCATGACGGCGCGCTGCCCAAAGAGATGCCGCCGCGCTAGGCTTCGGCCGGCAGCGGCTCAAGGAACGTGCGCTCCTCGGCCAGGATGAAGCGGCGCTCCGCGGCGAAGCGGAAATTGGCGGCCCCGTCCGCGTCGGCCTTCAGCCTTGCGCGGTAGGCCTCGTAGGCGGCCAGGCTCGGAAACGAGATGACGCCCCAGGCGACGTTGTTGGTGCCCTCGTGCGGCAGGAAGTAGCCCACGAGATCGCCGCCGCACCTGGGGATGATGCGGGCCCAGGCGCGGGCATACTCGGCGAAGGTCTGGCGCTGGAAGGGATCGATGGTGTAGCGGATGAAGACGGTGACGGTCATGGCAAGCTCCTGGGTTCGAGGCATCGAGCATGCCACCCGCCGCCGGCCTGCGTTTCGGCGGTCGCCGAAGCGAGGGGCCTGCCTCACTTCCAACCCAACCCGTGTGCTAGGCGACGGACGGGACGACCGTGCACCGAGGGAGAGCACATGAGGCAAGCCATTGGTCCCGCAGGGTTGCGGCGGACTTTGATCGCTGCCGCCCTGATCGCCGCCGCGCTCCCCGCCCAGCGCGCCGCGGCCCTGGACGAGGGGCCGGGCGAGGCCAAGGCGATCGCCGCCTGCGATGAGCGGCTCTGCCGCATGCTGCTGCAGCGCAGCCCCACCGGGGAGGACCTCAAGTGCCGGCTGAGCAAGACGTGGGCACGCACGACCATCAAGGAGGCCGACCAGCAGCAGCTGAGCTGGGGCTTCGGCGACGCCCGCTGCTCGGTGGACATCAACATCGCGCGCGCCGCCGTCATCGCTGCCATCTCCAGCGGCGGCAAGCCCGCCAAGCTGTGGGTGCCGGCGCACACGGCCAACTGCGTGGTCGAGCACAACGGCCGGCTGGAGCCCGTAACGGCGACGCTGGCGCCCAAGATCGTGTTCAAGGACGGCAAGGCCGAGAAGGTGTGGGTCAACCTGGTGCGGGTCGACGGCCCCGAGAGCATCAAGGCCACCCTGACCGCGGCGGCCCAGCTCTCCGACAACGTCGGCCTGTTCCACCACGCCCTGGTCAAGGCCATCAACCGCTACATCTACAGGCACTGCCCCAAGACCTACCCGCAGCTGCAGGCCACCAAGTAGGGGTGCGGGCCCGCACGGGGGCTTGATCCGGCCGGCGCCAGCCGGCGTATGATGGGGCCTGCGACGGGGCGCGAGCCCCGAGACATCCACGGGCTTGGGCCGATGAACATCGCCACCAGATTGCTCGCGCTGGCGGCCGCCGCCATCATGCCGGCCATGATCGCCGGCCCCCTCCGCGCCGACCCCACGAGCGCCTTCGAGCACAGGTTCGAGGCCATCGAGGGCGGGCCGATGCCGCTGTCGCGCTGGCGCGGCAAGGTGCTGCTCGTGGTCAACACCGCCTCGTTCTGCGGCTATACCCCGCAGTACGAGGGGCTGCAGGCGCTGTGGGAGCGCTACCAGGAGCGGGGCCTGGTGGTGATCGGCGTGCCGTCCAACGACTTCGGCGAGCAGGAGCCCAAGTCCGAGGCGGAGATCCTCGGCTTCTGCAAGGGCGCCTACAACGTCACCTTCCCGCTCACGGCCAAGCAGCGGGTGGCGGGGGCCGAGGCCCATCCCTTCTACCGGTGGGCGAGCGCGGCGCTGGGGCCGGCGCAGGCGCCGCGCTGGAACTTCCACAAGTACCTGGTGGGGCGCGACGGCCGGCTGATCGCCGGCTACGGCTCGCGCGTGGCGCCCCTGTCGCGCGAGTTCGTGGGTGCCATCGAGGCGGCGCTCGCCGCTTCGCCCTGAGGCTGCCGGCGTCGGCGTGAGGCGCCCGCATCGCGGCGCGGGCGGGAGCTCACGCCTTCTCCAGGCCGAGGGCGGTGCGGAAGCGGTGGGCGATCGTGGCCCCGTCCTTCTCCGGCAACGCCCACGGGTCCTCGGTGACGGCGACCTTGGCGACGGCAAGCACGGGCCCCGGGGCCTGGAACAGCAGGGCCGCGAGCTGCGCCGCCGCCCCCTGCTCGGTCACGGTGACGGCCTCGCGGAAGCCCACGGCCTTGGCCACGGCGGCGATGTCGGTGCGCCCCGCCGTCAGCCCGCGCTGGCGCCCGGTCTCGGCGAACCGCTCGTTGTCGAGCACCAGCACGGCCAGGTTCTGGGGCGCCTGGTCGGCGACCACGGCCAGCGAGCCCAGCCCCATCAGCATCTCGCCGTCACCGGTGACGGCCACCACGCGGCGGTTGGGCTGGGCCAGCGCCACCCCCAGGGCCGTCGGCACGGCGAGCCCCATGCCGCCCCAGGAGTAGAGGTACTCGGGGGCATCGCCGGCGGCGCAGATGTCCCAGTTGGGGCTGCCGAGGCCCGGCACGATCAGCGCGTCGCCCCGATGGGCGAGCAGCTCGGCCACGAACGGGCGGCGGCGGATCCTGTTGGATGCGGCTCCTGCGGTCGCGCTCATTTCTGTCCGAACCCCTTGGCGCCGATGACGCGCTGGCTGATGAGCACGGCCGCCGAGACGCGGCTGTGGAAGGCGAGGTCGGCGGCGGCGGCAAACGTCTCGCCCACCTCCTCGGCCCGGTCGACGGGAAAGCATTTCACGCCCACCGCCTCGAGCACCGGGCGGGTGGCCTGGCCCATCGGCACCTGCCAGGGGTTGAACTCGCCCCACTGGCCGCGCATGGTCACCAGCATCAGGCAGGGCGCGCGGTAGGCCGCGGGCAGGCCCAGCGCATTGATGCAGTTGCCCACGCCCGAGGACTGCATGGCGAGCATGGCGCGCCGCCCGCCCAGCCAGCAGCCGGTGGCGATGCCGATGCCCTCCTCCTCGGTGGTGAGGGTGACGAGGCGCATGGCGCGGTCGGCATCGACGAGATCGAGGAGCCGGGTGAGGCCGCCGTCGGGGACGGTGCACACCGTGGTGATGTCGCGCGCGCGCATCTCGCGCAGCACGTCGCGGGACCAGTGATCGCTCTTCTCTTTCATGCTGGCGTCCGGGCCTCGTGCGGCGCCTCCTCGATTGCCGCGGTCATGGCAGCCTCCTTGCTCCTCGATCGCTTCGCGGCGGCACGTCTCACGCGGCCGCGAGCTTCTCGAGCTCCTCCAGGATCGCCCGGCCCATCTCGGCCGTCCCCACCTTGCGCATGTTGGGCTGCATGATGTCGCCCGTCCGCAAGCCGCGCGACAGCGCGCCGGCGATGGCCTGGTCGATCATGTCGGCCTCGCGGGCGAGGCCGCAGGAGTAGCGCAGCGCCATGCCGTAGCTGGCGATCGCCGCGATGGGGTTGGCGAGACCCTTGCCGGCGATGTCGGGGGCCGATCCGTGCACCGGCTCGTAGAGCGCCTTGCGCCTGCCGGTCTTGGCATCGGGGGCGCCGAGCGAGGCCGAGGGCAGCATGCCGATCGAGCCCGTGAGCATGGCGGCCTCGTCGGACAGCATGTCGCCGAACAGATTGTCGCAGACGATGACGTCGAACTGCTTGGGGTTGCGCACGAGCTGCATGGCGCAGGCGTCGGCCAGGATGTGGTGAAGCTCCACGTCCCTGGCCTCCCGGGCGTGCACCGCGCTCACCACCTCGTTCCACAGCACGCCGGTCTTCATCACGTTGCGCTTGTCGGCCGAGTGCACCTTGTTGCGGCGCTTGCGGGCGAGGTCGAAGGCGACGCGGGCGATGCGCTCGATCTCGCCCGTGGTGTAGACGGTGGTGTCGACCGCGCGCTTCTCGCCCGACTCGAGAGTGACGATCTCCTTGGGCTCGCCGAAGTAGGTGCCGCCGGTGAGCTCGCGCAGAATGAGAATATCAAGGCCCTCGACGTGCTCGCGCTTGAGGCTCGAGGCCTCCGCCAGCGCCGCATAGCAGATGGCGGGCCGCAGGTTGGCGAAGAGGTCGAGCTCCTTCCTGAGCCTCAAGAGGCCGGCCTCGGGCCTGATCTCGTAGGGCACCTTGTCCCACTTGGGCCCGCCGACCGCGCCGAACACGACCGCATCGGCGGCACGCGCCCTGGCCAGCGTGTCCTCGGTGAGCGGGGTGCCGTGCTTGTCGATGGCGGCGCCGCCCACCAGCGCCATCTCGGTCTCGAACCGCGCCCTGCCCTTCTTGTTGAAGAAGGCGACGAGCCGCTCCACCTCGGCCATCACCTCGGGACCGATGCCGTCGCCGGGCAGGAGCAGGAGGGAGTGGGTGGTCATCGGGGCCCCCGAGGCTGGCGCTGAAGCTGGGCGGCATTGCTAGCTTGGCGCCAGGGGGTGCGCAACCCCGCCGAGCAAGCTCCTCTCCTGCTCTGCGAGGGGTCAGCCAAGGAAGGGCAGGCGGGTCGCGAGCGTGAATCCGTTGAGCATGAGCAGCACGCCGAGCCCGCCCAGGCCGCCGCTCAGGCCCAAGAGCCACATATTGCCGATGATGAGGTGCACGGAGGCGAGCACGATGGCGATCTGCAGCAGCGCCTGGCTCCAGTCGAAATAGGGGTCCTTGCGCAGGGCGATGTCGCGCTCGGCCTCCAGCGCCTTGCCGCGCTGGAACAGCTCGTCGAGGCCCTCCATCTTCTCCCGGTCGGAGGTGAGGCGCTGATACTGGGCGCGGTAGTCCCTCACCTTGTCCTCGAAGCGCCTCCTCGCCTCCTCGGGCATGCCGGGCTGGGCGGCCAAGAGCAGCTCGAGCTCGTCGGCGGCGATGGCGACGGAGTTGCGGCGGATGTTCTTGGCCTGGAAGAAGGCCCAGGTGTTGGCCGCCTCGATGTTGGCGCGCGTGGCATCCTTGGCCGCATTGCCCCCGCCCACCCCGCAGATGGCGAGCAGCACGGCCAGCACGCCGATGTAGACGCCGACCCACTTGTTGCGCGCGTCCTTGTCGGAGGAGAGCTGCTCGATCACATCGTCCAGAGACATGGCGACCCTCTCGCTGAGCCCTGCAGGCGCCGCCGGAATATACGAGTATCGGCCCGCGCGCCACATCCAAGCTGTGGCGGCCGTGCAGCCTCGGGCCGCGGCGGGCCGGAAAGGGCGCCGGGCCGCCCCGTGCGCCAGGGAACCGGGCTCCCGGGCCTGCGGATCGCCGACTGTGGGCCTAGTCAGACCCTGAGCGACTCGAGCTCGTGCAGCGACGCCCACGTCGCTTCGGTTTCCTTGTCGTAGAAGGCGTCCTCGAGCAGCTCCTCTCCGTAATAGAAGTATTTTCCGCGCTTCTTCAGGCGCTCGCGGATCTGCTGCTCGCCCACACCCTTTTTCGCCAGGAATACCCGGACCGGCGCGACCCAGTGGATGCCCTCAAGCCGCAGCTCGTCCCTGGCAAGGGCCACGCTCGGGGTCGGCCTGGGTTCCGCCGGCTCGGGCCTGACCGGTTGTCCGATCAGGGAGAGCACCCATGGCTTTTCGACCCTCGTGCCGGGGCAGGACTTGCTCGTGGTCGGATCGTCACGGTGGAAGAAGACCGTCCTCGGGCCGGCGCTCTTGCCGAGCCAGTCGAGCACCACCTTCGTCGCTGCCGCCGCATTCCTCCAGCAGGCCAGTCCGCGGCCGCTGCGCGCATCCTCCACATCGTAGTTGCCCAGGACCTCGATGCCGACCGAACGGCCGTTGAAGCTCACGGCGTGGACGCCCTTCTTCCGGAAGTCGCACATGCCCCACAGCTGATCCTCGTCCACGAACAGATGCGGGGCGGAGGACCAGCCTTTGGTCACCCGGTAGAAGTGCTCGATGTTGCGCAGGTGCTGGGCAGTGAGGCCGACGGGCCGCTGCGCGAGGCTCGGTGCACCGGTGTGATGCAAGGTGACGGAATCGCACCAGTCCGGCTTCTTGATCTCGGCGAGGTAGCTCGCCAGGCTCTCGACGGTCCAAACCCGCCCCGTGTTCTCGAAACCCATGGCACTCCTCAATTGATCGGACACAATGCACAATATGCTCGGCTGGCCCTTCTCGCCCGCGGGGCGTCCTCGAGCCGGCCCAGTCGAGAGTGACAGGGGTGAACGGACAAGGCAAGTGCAACGCCCGCCTTGGACGGCCCAGCCCGGTTGACTCCCAAGCTTATGGATGCGCTTGGCGAGGTTTTGCGTGGCAGCTGGGGCTCGGGCTGCTGGTGCATGTACCCGCGTCTGACAGCCGCGAGCCCGCGCGCTAGCCCTTGCCCTTGGCCTCGTCGAGCCCCAGCACGTCCATCATGGAGTAGAGGCCCGGGCCCTTGCCGCGCCCCCACAGGGCGGCCTTGACCGCGCCGCGGGCGAAGATGCCGCGGTCGGCGGCGCTGTGCCGGAGCTCGATCACCTCGCCGTCGGCGGCGAAGATGACCGCATGCTCGCCCACCACGCTGCCGCCCCGCAGCGTGGCGAAGCCGATGTCGCCGCGCCGGCGCGGGCCGGTGTGGCCGTCGCGCGCGCGCACGCCGACCTTGTCGAGATCGACGCCGCGGCCCGCCGCCGCCGCCCTGCCCAGCATCAGCGCCGTGCCCGACGGCGCGTCGATCTTGTGGCGGTGGTGCATCTCGAGCACCTCGATGTCGAAGTCGGCATCGAGCGCCTCGGCCACCTTGCGCGTCAGCGCGGTGAGCAGGTTGACGCCGAGGCTCATGTTGCCGGAGCGCACGATGGTGGCATGGCGCGCGGCGGCCGCCACCTTGGCGTCGTCCTCCCGGGTGAGCCCGGTGGTGCCCAGCACGTGCACGATGCGGGCGTTGGCGGCGAGCGCCGCGAACTCCACGGTGGCGGCCGGCACCGTGAAGTCGAGCACCGCATCGACCTTGGCGAACAGCTCGAGCGGATCGTCGGTGATGATCACGCCGAGCTTGCCGAGGCCGGCCAGCAGCCCCACGTCCTGGCCCAGCGCGATCGAGCCCTGCTGCTCGATGGCCCCGGCCACCACGCAGTCCTGGCGGCCGTGCACGGTGCGCACCAGCTCCCGGCCCATCCGGCCGGCCGCCCCGGCGATCGCGATCTTCATCTTGTCCATCGGCGCTACCCCGAGGCCTGCCGCATGGGCCCGGTATAGCAACGCCCCGACGCCCGCGGAAGGGCAGGCGCGGCGGGGCGAGGCGCCCGCCCCGTTTCGTGCTATAGCTCCGGTGCCGGCTCGGCGCAGGCGTCGGCCGCACGCCGCTGCGGCGCCGGGCGCTCGTCTGGGCGGGAGGAAGCGAATGCTGCGTCCGCTCGTGCTCGCGACCGTGGCGGCCGGCTGCCTGGTGCCGGGCCTGGGCGCCCTGCCCGCGCCGGCCAACCCGGTCAGGAGCCTTTACACCACCGTCGAGATCAAGGCCTGCAAGCGCCTCAAGCGCCATCGCGACGGCGGGGCGTGGCGCTGCGAGGGGCTTGCCGGCTATCCCGTCTATGTCGCCGAGGGCGACCTGCGCCAGTTCGTGAGCGTCGGCGCCAACCCGGAGAAGCGGCGCGCCGCCACCCAGACGCTCGGGCCGTTCAACACCATCTTCGAGCCGGGCAGCGGCCGCGCCACCGTCGAGTGGCGCTTCGACCGCCGCGGCGAGCGCCAGATTCCCTACGCCACCATCGTCCGCTTCCACACCTCCCAGGACGGCCGCAAGGGGGACGTGCTGGTGGTGTCCAAGGTAGGCGACGGCGACACCTGCCACATGGCCTACATCGATGCGCTGGCCAACGAGGACGCCATCGCGCTGGCACGCCGCATCGCCGACCGCGAGGCCAAGAGCTTCGACTGCGCGCAGGAGCCGCGCGTGCGCGGGGCCGCCGGCAGGAGCCCGATGTGAGCGGCTCAGGCCCCGCGGTGCGGGCCGATGTTGCCTCGCCCGGCACGTTGTGGTGTGCTGACCGCGTCGGGTGCCGCCTCATTCGGGATCGCTGCCATGGCCGAGAAGCGCTTCTTCACCTTCCTTGAGCCGGCCGAGGAGAGCGCCCTGCTGGCCGCCGGCGAGGTCAAGACGTTCAAGCGCGGGGACCTCGTGCTCGACCAGAACGTGGCGATCCGCGCCATGTTCGTCATCGACCGCGGCTCGGTGCGCATCGAGCGCGACAACGGCGGCCAGATGGTGCCGCTCGCCATCCTGGCGGAGGGCGAGCTGTTCGGCGAGATGTCGTTCGTCGACGGCGAGCGCACCAGCGCACGTGCGGTGGCGCGCGAGCCGACGCAGGTGCGGGTGGTCGACATGGGCACCGTCGACAACCTGCGCGAGGTCGATCCCACCTTCGAGAGCCGGCTCTACCGCTCGATCGCGGCGATCCTGGTGAACCGCCTGCGCACCACCTCGCTCGACCGCGTGTGAGGCCGGCGCGCTACCAGCGGGCCAGCACGTAGTCGCTGGCGTCTCGGCCCTTGAAGTATTGCGGCTCCTGCTCGCCCTTGAGCGCCTTGGCCAGCTCCGACACGCGGCGCACCACGTAGTCGGCGAGGTCCTTGGTGGAGATCTGCCGCCGCTCGGCGAGGCCGCCTTTGCCCTCCAGGCCCTCGACCACCGCGTAGGTGAAGAGGCCGTGGCCGAGCTTGGGGTCCTCGATGGCCTCCTGGTCGAAGCGCGCCGCCGTGTAGGCGATGATGTTGGCGTGGTAGGCGGCGTTGCCGAGGCGCTGGTTGTAGGCGTTGCCGGAGTGGCAGGTGTCCACGAACAGGATGCGCCGTCCCTTGGCCGTCTCCACCGCCTCCTGCAGGGCGTGCCAGGGCACCACGGTGGAGCCGCGCAGCGTGCCGCCCGGCGCGATCTCGGCGTTGGTCGGCAGGAAGCGGTAGCTGGCCCCGTCGTTGACGCCGTGGCCGGCGATGAACAGCACCACGGTGTCGGTCTCGCGCGCCTGCTTGAGCATGTCGATGGCGTCGAGGATGTTGGCCGCCGTCGGCAGGTCCTTCTCGGCGCCGCCGTTGACGAGCAGCCGGGTGACCGTGCGCAGGTGCGCGGAGCCGACCCGCCGCTCGATCGCCTGCACCAGCCGGCGCGCGTCGGCGCTCGGGTATCTCAGGTCGCAGCTGGCGTTGCCGTTGACGCCGCACGAGTTGCCGAGGCCCGGATACTTGTCGACGCCGATGGCCACGATGTAGAGGGTGCCGCGCTTGTCGAGGTCGCCCTCGCCCTCGTGCACCAGAGTGAGCGTCTCCGCCTTCTCGCCGATGGCGTTGGTGAGCGTGATGCGCACGTCGTTGCGGCCCTGGGAGAGCGGCACCTTGAGCACGTACTCGCCGGGCTTGAAGCCGCCGGAGCCGACGTCGGGCGTCTCCTCGTCCACCTGCAGGCCGTTGACCTGCACGCGGATGGCCTTGACCGGGTCGGGCGTGGCGTCGATGGCGATCTTCACCGTGGTGCGGCCGCCGCGCAGGGTGGAGCCGCCGGCCGGCGAGATGATGCGCAGGCGCGGCACCGGCCGCCTGAGCAGGTCGGCGAGCTGGAAGCTGGTGCCCGACGCCTCCGCCACCGCGGCCTGGGCCGAGGCCAGCACGATGGCCCGGTCGACGATGTCGGGGCGGTTGAGGTGCTGGCGCAGCTGCTCGGCGCCGACGTGGTCGGCGGGCTGGTCCGTGCCTCTGTTGATCAGCCACCCCACGATCTTGTCGGCGCCGGGCGAGCCCGTGTAGTAGCCCTGCGGCGTCCACATCACCCACTCGTCGTCGCCCCCGTGGAAGAGCGTGACGATCAGCTCGCGCGTCTTGACGTTCCACAGGCGCACGGTCTGGTCGTGGCTGGCGGAGGCGAGGAGGCGCCCGTCGGGGGAGGCCGTCACCGCCCACACGTCGCCCTCGTGGCCCACGAACTCGCCGAGCTTCTGGCCCCGGAGGTCGTAGGCGGAGAGGCTGCCGTTGCCGCCACCCGAGATGATGGCCGTGCCGTCCCACGAGAACGAGTAGGAGCGGTGCTGATAGCCGGTGGTGGGGTCGCGTTCCATGGAGACGCGGGTCCGCTCGCCTTCCTTGAGGTCCAGAATGGCGTCGAAGTCGTAGTCGCCGCCGCGCCGATGCACGATGGTGAGGCCACCGGCCGTGGCCCGGCCGCGCACGAAGCTCGCGTCGACCTGGGCGCTGATCCGCTCGGGGGCGCCCAGCGTGGCCCCCTTGGCGGGCAGGCGGACGGCGTGCGTGAGCGGCCCATAGCCCGCCCAATGGCTGTTGCGCGACCACGTGCGGCCCCACGCCAGGCGCCGGCCGTCCTGGGAGAAGCCCACCGCCCAGGTGGGAGAGCCGGTGCCGGACAGGATGTGCTTGGTCTCGCCGGTGCGCGGGTCCCAGATGTGGATCTGGTTGTCGCCGCCGCCGGTGGCCAGCAGCCGGCCGTCCGGCGTGGCCGCCGCCGCCAAGACGCTGCTGGCGTGCTTCTTGTAGGTCAGCACCTCGCGCCCGGTCTCCACCTCCCACACGTGCTGGCCGTCGGCGCCGCACCCGCCGTAGGAGCAGGTCGAGATCAGGTAGCGCCCGTCGGAGGTGAAGCGCAGCGGGCCGTTGCGCGTCTTCTGCGCGCCGAGCGTGCGCAGGTACTGGCCGGTGTAGCCGTCCCACAGCCTGATCTCGCCGGTGGCGTCGCCCGAGGCGATCATGCTGTCCTGGGCGCGGATGGCGAGGGCGCGATCGAGGTCGCGCTTGTGGCCGGCGAGCACGGCGATGAGGCCGCCGTCGGCGACGCGCCACAGGCGCAGCGTGGAATCGTCGCTGGCGGTCACCGCGCGCGCCCCGTCGGGCGTGAAGCCGACGGCGAGAATGCGGTCCTTGTGGCCCTTCATCTCGCGCAGCGCCCTGCGCCCGGCCACGTCCCAGATGATGGCTGTAGGCTCGCGCCCGCCGCTGCCCGAGAGCATGAGCCTGCCGTCGGGCGAGAAGGCGATGGCGTTGACCACGTTGTTGTGGCCCTTGAGCAGCGCCAGCTGGCGCCCGGTGGCGAAGTCGTAGAGGCGGATGGCGTCACTCTCGGCGCGGGAGCCAGGGAACCAGCCGCCGGTCGCCAGCAGCCGCCCGTCGGGCGACAGCGCCATGGCGAAGATCTTGCCCTCCTCGCCCGCGTTCACCTCGCCGTGGATCATGCGCACCGTCCTGGCGGCGCGCCAGTCCCATATGCGCACGGTCTTGTCGTCGCCGGCCGACACCAGGAAGCGGCCGTCCGGCGTGAAGGCGAGGCCGTTGATCTTGGCCATGTGACCGCCGCTGTCGAGCATCAGCAGCGGCGCGGGCCCGCGCGCGGGACCAGCCACCGTGCTCGGCCGCTCGGCCAGCGTCACCGACACGCGGCGCTCGCGCCCGCCCGACAGCACCTGCACGCGAACCTCCGCGCCCGGCCGCCGGGAGGAGACCGCCGCATCCACGTCGGCGCTCACATCGATCATGGTGCGATCGACCGCGACGAGAATGTCGCCGGCCTTGATGCCGACCCGGGCGGCGGGTGAGCCCGGCACCACGGCCACCACCATGGCTCCGCGGGGGGCGTCCCAGCCGAGCTTGTCGGCCTCGGCCTTGGTGACGTCGCGCAGCTCGGCGCCGAGCCAACCCTTGGTTTCCTGCGCCGCCGCAGCGCCGCAGACGACCAGCGCCACAACGAGGAAGAGCAAACGTGCACAAGCGCGCATGCAGGCCCCCATATCGAGATCGGCAGGGCCTCAGTCTACCCGAGCCGGCGGCAAACTGAAGCCCCCGGTTGCCCGGCCATCCACCGGCTCAGCGCCAGGTGAAGGCGACTTTTTCGAGGCGGGCGCCGCCGATCTTGGTGTAGGCGCTGGCCACCGGCCGTCCGCCGCGGCGCCAGTAGAACTCGCAGGCGGCGGTGTTGTCGACCAGGGCCCACACGATGAGGCCGTTGAGCCTGCGCATGTCGAGGGCGTGGCGGCAGCCCTCGAACAAGTGCTCGCCGAGCCCCAGCCCCTGGTAGACGGGATCGAGGTAGAGCTCGTAGATCTCGCCCTGGAACGGCCCGCGCTGGCGCGACGTGCCGATGGTGGCATAGCCCGCCACCGTGCCGGCCATCTCCAGCACCAACGTGCTGTCGCCGGAGCGCAGCGCGTCGCGCCACCATTCGGGGGTGCGCTGGCGGATCATGCTCTCGAGGTGCAGGTGGGGGATGATGCCGCGGTAGGCGAGCTGCCAGGCGTCCTTGAAGATGCGCGCGAGCGCCTTGGCATCGGCAGGCTTGCCGCTGCGGACGCGCACCTTGGATCCGGAGCCCAGCATGGCCGCCACTATAGCGGCTCGCGGCGCGGAGCGCTCGCGCGTTTTTCGCTTGACGGCGGCGGCGGGCTTGTTCTTACGCGCATCACGAAAGCGCCTCGAAGGCGCGGCGGTAGCCGGTCGCCGCCGGGTCGAACAGGATGTCGGAGGGCCTCAGCGGGCGCGCCAGGGCAAGCCCCGCGAGCGAGCGGCAGCGCGACAGCGCCACGTAGGCCTGGCCGTGCGCGAACGTGCCCCGGCCGAGGTCGATGTAGACCTTGTCGAGCGTGAGCCCTTGGCTCTTGTGGATGGTGAGCGCCCAGGCCAGCCGCAGGGGGAACTGCGTGAAGGTTCCCGCCACCGTCTCGACGATCTTCTCGGCGTCCTTGTCGAAGGCATAGCGCCGGCTCTCCCAGGACGCGCGCTCCACCTCGTGCTCCTCGCCCGCGATCTCCACCCACACGCGGCCCTCCTCCAGCCGGGAGATGCGCGCGATGGTGCCGTTCACCCAGCGCCGGTCGGGGTCGTTGCGCAGCAGCATGACCTTGGCGCCGCGCTTCAGGAGCAGGGTCTCCTCGGTGGGGCGAGCGGCCTCGCTGAACTCGCCGGCGGTGGCGGCCGGGTAAGGGCACGGCGCGCCGGGCAGCCGCTCGAGGTAGGCCATGTTGATGCGATTGGCGGCGGCGTTGGTGGGGGTGAGGATCACGTAGTCCTCGCCCTCGGAGAGCGTACGGATCGCATGCACCCGGGCGTTGAGGAGGGCGAGGTCGGCGGCGTCGGCCTCCCCCTCGCGGATCCTGTTGAGCACGGCGAGCAGCGTCTCGTCGCGCTGCCGGAATACCTGCGTGAGCTCGATCAGCGCCGTGCCCGCTCCCTCGCGCAGGGCCGGCAGGGAGAAGAAGAAGGGGCCGCCATAGGTCGACTCCAGGTGCTCGGCCACCTCCGCATCGTGGATCACCGGCGGCAGCTGGTGGAGGTCGCCGAACAGCGCCAGCCGCAGCCCGCCGAAGGCCTCGCGCGGCCGGCCGCGGTTGAGCCGCAGCGACTGGTCGATGGCCCACATGAGGTCGGAGCGCACCATCGACACCTCGTCGATGACGAGAAACTTGAGGCGCCGCATGAGGCGGCCATTGCGGCTGCGCCGGATGTCGTCCGGCCTGATGAGGCGCGGCGGGAAACCGAAAAAGGAATGTATGGTCTGGCCGCCGATGTTGACGGCGGCAAGGCCGGTGGGGGCGAGCAGAACCATCTCGCCGGAGAGGAAGCCCCTGAGGCAGGTGAGAAGGGTCGATTTGCCGGTGCCGGCGCGCCCCGTCACGAACAGGTGGCCGCGGCCCTGCTCCAGGAAGGTGCGGGCGGCGAGGTATTCCTGGGTGGGCTCGATGTTTGCCGGCCAGCCCTTGGCGGCATCGGCCGCGGCTGCGAGCGAGGTATCAGGCACGCGGTGCTTCCACTCGTGACAGGAGGCCACCTCCCGGGTCCAAGGCGCATCGAATCGCACACGAGCATGGCCCGGACGGGGCCTCCAGTATACGCGCATGTGTCGGCCGAGTGACAGGCGCCCCGGAGCGAAGCGGGCCTGCCGGCGGTGGTCCTTCACGCGGCGCCGCCATGCTGCGGCGCCCGCCGGGCGGGGGCCCGCGGCGCAGCTGCCGCGCGCCGAATTGTCGTTGTGGCGGATGGGCTTGGTTACGCCCCGAGCGCGGCGCAGACCCGGACGGCACGGGCCGGGGCGGCGCAGCAAGCCGCCGGGCTCGGATGGCCACCATCTGATGTTTGTTGACAACGCCGCCGGCGCTAACCGTGCGGCTACCGGCCGGCGCGCCATGAGAGTAGATGCATGCTGGAGCCGCAGTGCCTATATTCGTCCCGCGGCATCTTTGGGGGTGGTGATGCTCCGTAGGAGATCCTTGATGAATTCGACTCCGTCGCATGCCCGGCAGGACCGCCTCGAGCCGGGCGCCACCCGCACCCGCGGGGCAGGATCGAGGCGTGCGAGCGGCAGGGCGCTCGGCTTGGCCGCGGCTGCAGCCGTCGCGCTGGTCGGGCTGGCGGCTCCAGGCCACACCCAGGATGCCGGCAAGGCCAAGGTGGCCGCAGCCAAGACCGACAAGCCGAAGGTCCAGGACCTCGCCGGCTCGTGGACCGGCGGCGGGCAGGTCCAGTTCCCGAGCGGGGCGGTGGAGCAGGCGCGCTGCCGCGCCCATTTCAGCCGCACCTCGCCCAACAGCTATGCGATCAACGCCACATGCGCCACGGCCTCCGGCAAGGCGGCGCAGACGGCGACGGTTCGCCGGGTGGGCGACAACCGCTACCACGGCAGCTTCTACAATAGCGAGTACGACATCTCCGGCGTCATCTACATCACGGTGAGCGGCAACAGCCAGCGGGTGCGCCTGTCGAGCAGCAGCGCCAATGCCGTGCTGCGGCTGCGGCGCTAGGCTGGGCCTCAGTTGAGCCGCCAGGTCGCCTCGGCAGGAGGCGCCGGGGAGCAAGCTGCGGGCGGGCTGGTCGTAGCAGGTGGGGGCCCGCGTGAACCCACTGGCAGCTAAACATGCGCTCGACCGTAGGGCGCTTGCGGCAGGCCCGCGCATCGAGGGGCCTGGGCGCACCCGCTTGGGGGATGACCGCGGCGGCGTCCAGCGCGACTCCGGACCGCTCGGCCGGCAAGACCCAGCCATCCGAGCGGCTATCGTCTGGAAGCTTGAATAAGGATTAGCCTTCCCCGAGAATTGAGCACTGCCCCCCGGCGTTTGCGGCTGCCCCCCGCCGCGGCCCTCTTCCCGCAGGCGGGAAGAGGGGGTGCACGCCCAGACTGGAAAGTGGTGCCAAATGAACGTCCACGTCACCGAGCCCATCGTGGTCGACGGATTTGCCACCGTGCCCGCGCTCTTCTGGCACCGGGTAACCACGCGCCCCGACAAGGTCGCCATGCGCGAGAAGGACCGCGGCATCTGGAAGGCCTACACCTGGGGCCAGTACGGGGCGGCGGCCAAGGCCGTCGGCTCGGGCCTCATCGCTCTCGGACTCGAGCCCGGCGAGCGCGTCGCCATCCTTTCCGACAACAACAAGGAGTGGCTGTTCTGCGACCTCGGCACGCTGTGCGCGGCCGGCATCTCCACCGGCATCTACCCCACCGACTCGCCCGCCCAGGTCGAGTACCTCGTCAATGACAGCGACACCAAGTACCTGTTCGTGGAGGACGAGGAGCAGCTCGACAAGATCCTGGCCGTGCGCGGGCGCACGCCGGGGCTCAGGAAGATCGTGGTGTTCGACATGGAGGGGCTCAGGAGCTACTCCGACCCGCAGGTGATGTCGCTCGCCGAGCTCATGGCGCTGGGCGAGGCGCACGCGCGCGAGCACCCGGGCGAGTGGGAGCGCCGCATCGCCCTGCCCAAGCCCGGCGACGTCGCCATCATCGTCTACACCTCGGGCACCACCGGGCCGTCCAAGGGGGCCATGCTCACCCACCGCAACATCATCTTCCAGATGGGGGCCTTCAAGCGCATCGGCCTGCCGCTCGAGGAGACCGACGAGGCGCTCAACTTCCTGCCCCTGTGCCACGTCGCCGAGCGCTTCGGCGGCTGCTACAACCACATCGCCGCCATGCACGTCGTCAACTTCGCGGAGGCGCCCGACACGGTGCCGCAGAACCTGCGCGAGGTTGCGCCCCACATCTTCCTCGCCGTGCCGCGCGTGTGGGAGAAGCTCTATTCGGCCGTCACCATTCAGATCAAGGAAGGCACGGCGCTCGGCCGCCTCGCCTACCGCGCGGCCATCGCCCTCGGCTACCGCGCGAGCGCCTACGAGGTTGAGGAGAAACCGGTGCCGCTGCCCCTGCGGCTCGTGCGCGCCGCCGCCGACTGGCTGGTGCTCAAGAACATCCGCGTCCTGCTGGGCCTCGACCGCATCCGCTGGGCCATCACGGGGGCGGCCCCCATCTCGCCCGACCTCATCGCCTGGTACTGGGCGATGGGCGTGCGGATGTACGAGGTCTACGGCCAGACCGAGAATGCGGGGCTCGCCACCTCCAACTATCCCGGCTGCCTCAAGGTCGGCACCATCGGCCAGCCGGCGCCCGGCACCGAGCTCAAGATCTCGCCCGAAGGCGAGATCCTGCTGCGCGGCCCGCACCTTTTCGCGGGCTACCTCAACAAGCCGGAGAAGACGGCCGAGGCGCTGAAGGACGGCTGGCTCCACACCGGCGACGTGGGCTACGTCGACAACCAGGGCTTCGTGCGCATCACCGACCGCATGAAGGACATCATCATCACCGCCGGCGGCAAGAACATCACCCCTTCCGAGATCGAGAACGAGCTCAAGTTCTCGCCCTACATCTCGGATGCCGTGGTGATCGGCGACCGGCGCAGCTATCTCACCTGCCTCATCATGATCGACCACGACAACGTCGTGAAGTTCGCCCAGGACCACGACGTGCCCTTCACCAACTACGCCAGCCTGTGCCGGGCACCGGAGGTGATCGAGCTCATCGGGCGCGAGGTGGAGGCCGCCAACCGCAAGTTCGCGCGCGTGGAGACCATCAAGAAATTCCGCCTGATCGACCAGCTCCTGACCCCCGAGGACGAGGAGCTGACCCCCACCATGAAGCTCAAGCGTTCGCTGGTGGAGAAGAAATACGGCGCCCTCATAGCGGACATGTACGCATCTGCGGCCTAAGGCGGGCGGCCGCTCCCCTTTCCGCGGCCGCAGGCGCTTGACGGAGCGGCGCAGCTGCGGGCAAGTACGTCGCCGGGTTTACTTGAGAGGAAGACCGTCGGGAATTTCGAGGAAGCGAACGGAGGTTCAAAATGAGGAAACTGACCAGGCTGGCGCTCGGCGCGCTCGCTGCGGGCGCGCTGGCCGCGCCTGCGCTCGCCGAGGATGGCGTCACCGCCACCGAGATCGTCATCGGCAATCATACGGCGCTGTCGGGGCCGGTGAGCGCCTGGGGCATCGGCTCGACCGAAGGCATCCGCATGCGCTTCGACGAGGCCAACGACAAGGGCGGCATTCACGGCCGCAAGATCAAGTTCATCGTCGAGGACCACCAGTACCAGGTGCCGCGCGCGGTGCAGGCCGCCAACAAGCTCATCAACAACGACAAGGTCTTCGCCATGGTCGGCGCGCTCGGCACGCCGATGAACAACGCGGTGCTGGGCGAGCAGCTGCAGAAGGGCGTGCCCAACCTGTTCCCGTTCACGGCCGCACGGTCCATGGCCGAGCCCTTCCACAAGCTCAAGTTCGCCGCCTTCTCCACCTACTACGACCAGGTGCGCGCGGTGGTGAAGCACTTCGTCGAGAAGGAGGGCAAGAAGAAGGTCTGCTCGATGTACCAGGACACGGATTTCGGCCACGAGATCCGCGACGGGGTGCGCGACCAGGTCAAGGCCCTGAAGATCGAGGTGGCGGCTGAGGCCGCCTACGGCCCCATGGACACCGAGTTCGTGGCGCCGATCACCAAGCTCAAGTCGGCCGACTGCGACGTGGTGGTGATGGGCTCGATCATCAAGGACAGCATCGTGTCGGTGGGCACCGCCAAGAAGCTCGGCTGGTCCGGCGTGGTGTTCGTCGGCCAGGCCGCCTCCTATGATCCGATCGTGGCGGCCGCGCCCGGCGGCGTCATGGAAGGCTTCTACTCTGCCACCGGCCTGCCCTTCGCCTACCCCGACACGGCTCCCGAGCCGATCAAGGCCTGGGCCGCCAAGTACAAGGAGAGGACCAAGCAGGACCCCAACACGGCCGCGCAGTACGGCTACGTGATCGGCGACATCGTCGTGAAGGCCCTGGAGGGCGCCGGCAAGGACCTCACCCGCGCCAAGCTCGTGTCGGCGCTGGAGGCCATCAAGGACTACAGGCCGATGTTCCCCGGCGCGGCCGTCAACTTCGGCCCCGACCGGCGCCAGGGCTCGACCGCGAGCTTCCTCGCCAAGGTCGAGGGTGGCCGCTGGAAGGTGGTGGGCGAGAACCTCATCTACTGACGCGGCACGTTCAAGCTGGCTTGTGCGGGGCGGGCGGCGGCGAGCCGCCCGCCCTTTGTGCCGCCGACGCGGCTATGGTCTTGGCGGCGCAATTTCACTAGATTCCGGTGTGGCCGCAGCCGGTTGCGGCCGACTTGCCGAGGCTGGAGCGCATGAGCCGGATACCGGACTTCACCAAGGTGGCCTACGCGAGCGATGCGCGCGGGCCGGGCTCGCGCGCGGCCCCGTCCCCGCCGTCCGCGGCCTCAGCCGACGCCTGGCTTACGCCCGAAGGCATCCCCGTCAAGCGGGCCTACACCGCGGCCGACACCGACGGCCTCGACTTCATCGACGGCTATCCCGGCATCCCGCCCTACCTGCGCGGGCCCTACCCCACCATGTACGTCACCCAGCCGTGGACCATCCGCCAGTACGCGGGCTTCTCCACGGCCGAGGACTCCAACGCCTTCTACCGGCGCAACATCGCCGCCGGCCAGAAGGGGCTGTCGGTAGCCTTCGATCTCGCCACCCACCGCGGGTACGATTCCGACCACCCGCGCGTCAAGGGCGACGTCGGCATGGCGGGCGTCGCCATCGATTCCATCCTCGACATGCGCACCCTGTTCGAGGGCATCGACCTTTCCGATATGACCGTGTCGATGACCATGAACGGGGCGGTGCTGCCGATCATGGCGCTCTACATCGTGGCGGGCGAGGAGCAGGGCGTGCCGCCCGAGCGGCTGGCCGGCACCATTCAGAACGACATTCTCAAAGAGTTCATGGTGCGCAACACCTACATCTACCCGCCCGAGCCGTCGATGCGCATCATCTCGGACATCTTCGCCTACACCTCGGCCAGGATGCCGAAATTCAACTCCATTTCGATCTCCGGCTATCACATGCAGGAGGCGGGGGCCACCGCCGACCTCGAGCTCGCCTACACGCTGGCCGACGGTGTCGAGTATGCGCGCGCCGGCGTCGGCGCGGGCCTCGCCATCGACGCGTTCGCGCCGCGCCTCTCCTTCTTCTTCGGCATCGGCATGAACTATTTCATGGAGGTGGCGAAGCTGCGTGCCGCCCGCCTGCTGTGGGCCAGGCTCATCAAGCGCGAGTTCGCACCCAAGGACGCCCGCTCGCTCGCCCTGCGCACCCACTGCCAGACCTCGGGCTGGAGCCTCACCGCCCAGGACCCCTTCAACAACGTCACGCGCACCGCCATCGAGGCGCTGGCTGCCACCCACGGCGGCACCCAGTCGCTGCACACCAACGCCCTCGACGAGGCGATCGCGCTGCCGACCGATTTCTCGGCCCGCATCGCCCGCAACACCCAGCTCCTGATCCAGCAGGAGACCGGCACCTGCCGGGTGATCGACCCGTGGGGCGGCAGCCACTACCTGGAGCGGCTCACCGCCGAGCTGGTGCGCCGCGCCGAGGCCCACATCGCCGAGGTCGAGGCGCTGGGCGGCATGGCCAAGGCGATCGCCGCCGGCACCCCCAAGATGCGCATCGAGGAGGCCGCCGCGCGCACCCAGGCGCGCATCGATTCGGGCACCCAGACCATCGTCGGCGTCAACAAGTTCCGCGTCGAGGGCGAGGCCGACATCGAGGTGCTCAAGGTCGACAACCGCGCCGTGCGCGAGCGCCAGATCGAGAAGCTCGCCCGCCTCAGGGCGGAGCGCGATCCCGCCGCCGTGTCGGCGGCGCTGGCGGCGCTGACCGAGACTGCCCGCAGCGGCAAGGGCAACCTGCTCGAGCGGGCGGTGGCCGCGGCCCGCGCCAAGGCCACGGTGGGCGAGATCTCGGAGGCGATGGAGAAGGTGTGGGGCCGCCACCGCGCCGAGACGCGCGTCATCTCCGGCATCTACTCGGCCGAGGCGGGCGGCATGGCCAAGGAGGTGGAGCGCGTGCGGGCCATGTGCGCGGCCTTCGAGGCCGCCGACGGGCGCCGCCCGCGCATCCTTGTCGCCAAGATCGGCCAGGACGGGCACGACCGCGGCCAGAAGGTGATCGCCTCGGCCTTTGCCGACCTCGGCTTCGACGTCGATCTCGGGCCGCTGTTTGCCACCCCCGACGAGGCCGCCCGCCAGGCGGTGGAGAACGACGTGCACATTGTCGGCGTCTCGTCGCTCGCGGCCGGGCACCTGACGCTGGTGCCCGACCTCGCCGCCGCGCTCGAGAAGGAGGGCCGGCCCGACATCATGATCGTGGTCGGCGGCGTGATCCCGCCTGCCGACTATCCGGCGCTCTTTGCCGCCGGAGCCAAGGCGGTGTTCGGGCCCGGCACCAACATCCCGCGTGCCGCCGCCGACCTGCTCGACAAGCTCAACGCCGAGCTCGGCTACGGGCCCAGAGCAGCGGCGGAGTGAGCGCATCCGTTGTGTTCGCCGCGCGCAGTTGAGATAGTGGCGCCGCGCAGCTCAGGTGCACCATGAACACGCCCTTTCCGGTGCGGCAGGACGGGAGGTTCACCGTCGAGGAATACCTCGCCTTCATCGGGACGCGGCCCGAGGAGGAGCGCTGGCAGCTGATCGAGGGGGTCGCCATGATGTTGCCGCCGCCCACCCTCCGGCACCAGCGGATTGCCTCGAACCTGGCGCGACTGCTCAATCGCCAATTCGAGGCGCGTCGCCTCGAGCTCTACGCCTATCAGGAGGTCGGGCTTTCCGTTCCGCAGGTGGACAATTTTCGCCCTGAGGCGGACGTCGCCGTTCTGGACAGCTCGGTCGACATGGATGCCCCCTATGCCGACAGGTTCTATCTCGTCGCCGAGATCCTGTCGGACAGCAACACGGACAAGGATATCGCGGCCAAGCGCGTCCGTTATGTGCAGCATCCTGACAACCTCTACTTTCTGCTCATAGAGCAGAGGGAGGTGCGCGCGGAGGTTTGGGCACGGGCGGCGGGCTGGGCACCCGTCGTGCTCGATCGCCTCGATGCCGTGCTCGAGCTGCCCGAGTGGGGCTTTGCGGTGCAGCTCGCAGGCCTCTATCTCGGAACGCCGCTGGTGCCGTCGGCTCGGGCGTGATGCGCAACACGATCATAGCTGCGCGGAACGGGCGCGGCGGCGGTCCCCGTCGAGGGCGGCGAAATGCCCGCGCCGCTGGAGCGCGGTGAGCAGCGCCAGCGCCGGCAGAGCGGCGAGCGCAGTGGCGAGGAAGAACAGCGGCCAGCCCATGGCGTCGACCATGAACCCCGAGCCGGAGGCGAGCAGCGTGCGCCCCGCCGAGGCGAGCGCCGTCAGCAGCGCGTACTGGGTCGCCGTGTGCAGGGGATTGGAGCACAGCGCCGAGATGTAGGCGACGAAGATCACCGTGCCGATGGCGCCGGCGAAGTTCTCGAGCACGATGGCCGCCGCCAGCACCCCGGCCCCGGGCGGCTGCAGCCACAGCCACACGAAGGCGAGGTTGGAGAGCATCTGCAGCAGCACGCCCAGCCACAGCGCGGAGGCCAGCGGCAGCGCACGCGCCACCACCCCGCCGGCGAAGCCACCCGCCAGCAGCGCGGCGAGCCCCAGTCCCTTGACGATGGCCGCGTAGGTGGCCTTGTCGTAGCCGAGGGCCGTCAGCACAAATGGGGCGGTCATGGCCCCGGCCAGGGCGTCGCACAGTTTGTAGAGAATGACGAAGACCAGAATGCCCAAGGCCGCCCGGCGCGATAAGAGCTCGCGGAAGGCGCCGGCGGCAGTGTCGAGCACGCGGGCGGTGAGCGAGCCCGACCCACCCTCGGCGACGGCTGTCGCCGGCTCCCGGGCCAGCAACGCGGCGAGCAGACCCACTCCCACCATGAGCGCCGCGCCCGCGTAGGCGATGGGCCACACCGCCTCCTTGGGCCAGCCCCGCGCCTCGAGCCAGGCGGTAAGCGCCACCACGCCCGCCCCGGACACGAGCATGCCGACTCGGTAAGCGGCAACGTAGCCGGCCATGCCGGCCGCCTGCTCCTCGACCGACAGGCTCTCCACCCGGAAGGCGTCGATCACGATATCTTGCGTGGCCGAGGCGAAGGCCACGGTGAGGGCGGCGGCGCCGACCGCCAGCGGCGCTGCCGCCGGATCTTGCACGGCGAGCAGCAGGATGGCGGCCATGAGAGCGAGCTGGGAGGCGACGAGCCAGCCGCGCCGCCGCCCGAGCCTGGCCGCGAGCCACGGCACCTCCAGTGCGTCCACCACCGGCGCCCACAGGAACTTGACGGTGTAGGGCAGGCTGGCGAGCGAGATGAGGCCGATGGTTCCGACGTCGACCCCGCGGTCCGCCATCCACACCCTGAGCGTCTCGGCCGAGAGCGCCAGCGGCAGCCCCGCCGAGAAGCCGAGCAGCACCACCACGCCCACGCGTGCGCTGGCGTAGACCGCGAGCGCGTCGACCAGCTTCCTGGCTGACACCTGCGGCCACGGTCGAGGCGATCTCATGCGGTCGGCCACGTCAGGCCTTTCCTGTGGACGGGATTGGAGAGATACAGGAGATGCTGCCGAATCGGGATACCGGGCGCAGCAGCAACGAGGCAGCCGGCAACGGGCGGAGCATGGCGTCGCTGATGCAGGGACTGTTCGGCGGGCGCAACCGCGGCTCGCTCCTGCGGCCCACCCGGGCCCTGGGCAGATCGGGGCGGCGGGTGTTGCTGCGCGGGGCCTCCAAGCGGGCCTACTCCTTCGAGATCCTGGACCGGGATGAGCCGGCGGCGCTCGCCGGGGTCGGCGCCGTCTACGTCTATGCGCGGAGAATAGCGGGCGTTTCGAGGCAGCCGGGCTTCCGCGACGACGCCGCCGACTTCTTCCACCTGAGCTACATCGGCAGAACTGCCGACATGGCGGGGCGGGACGCCGAGCACGACCGGCTCGGCCACTTCGCCGGCCACGGGCTCGACATCGTGCTCCTCTCGGCGATCGTGCACGAGACGATCCGCGCCGAGATCGCCGCCGACCTTCTCGACCTGCACCGGCCCGCGCTCAACGAGCTAATCCACGGCCGGCGCCCGGACAGCCTCAGCTGAGCCGGCGAGGCCGAGCTGCCGGCGCGCCTGCTCGCGCAGCACGTCGATGGGCTTCCTGACGCCTTCCGCCTCGAAATGCCAGAAGGTCCAGCCGTTGCAGGCGGCCTTGCCTTGCACCTCGGCGCCGAGGCGGTGGATCGAGCCCTGGCGGCCGGCGAGCGCCAGCGTCCCGTCCGCTCTCACCTCGGCGCGCACCCGCCCGCCCTCGTCGGTCAGCGTGATGCCCGGCTCGAGGATGCCGAGCTCGACGATGGTGCCGAACGGGATGCGCGGCTCGGCCCGTTTGGACCTGGCGGTCTCCAGCGCCGATGGCGACAGCGGCTGCACGCCGGCTATCCGCGCCTCGGCCGCGCACGCATAGTCGCGGTCGCGCTCGATGCCGAGCCAGCGCCGACCCAGCCGCCGCGCCACAGCCCCGGTGGTGCCGGTGCCGAAGAAGGGGTCGAGCACGAGGTCGCCCGGCTCGGTGGTGGCGAGCAGGATGCGGTGGAGCAGCGCCTCGGGCTTCTGCGTGGGATGCGCCTTGCGTCCCTCGCCGTCCTTCAGCCGCTCCGGCCCCGAGCAGATCGGGAGCAGCCAGTCGGAGCGCATCTGCACGTCGTCGTTGAGCGCCTTCATGGCCTCGTAGTTGAAGGTGACGCGCGATCTTGCATCGCGGCCGGCCCAGATCAGCGTCTCGTGCGCGTTGGTGAAGCGCCTGCCGCGGAAGTTGGGCATCGGGTTGGTCTTGCGCCAGATCACGTCGTTCTGGATCCAGAAGCCGAGGTCCTGCAGGGCGCAGCCCAGGCGGAAGATGTTGTGATAGGAGCCGATCACCCAGATGGCCCCGTCGGGCCTCAGGAGGCGCCGGCATTCGCCGAGCCAGGTGCGCGTGAAGCGGTCGTAGTCGGCGAACGAGGAGAACTTGTCCCAGGCGTCGTCCACCCCGTCCACCACGGTGTTGTTGGGGCGCAGCAGCCGGCGCTCGAGCTGGAGGTTGTAGGGCGGGTCGGCGAACACCAGGTCGACGCTGGCGGAGGGAAGCCTCGCCAGCTCCTCGAGGCAGTCGCCGACGATCACGCGGTCGAGGGACAGGGCTGCGGGCAAGGCCACCCGCGAGCCGCGCGGGGCACGCTGACGCAACGACATGGGACGCAAACTCTCACGCTCACTGACGCCACAGGCCGCGCGCGGCGGCGGCACACTCTAGCATCCCGGCGCCGAGGCCGGGTTGCGCATGCACCGACCTAATTCTTGAGCCGGTATCCGGTGCGGAAGATCCACCACACGATGGCGAGGCAGAGGGCCAGGAACAGCAGGGTGGCGGCGAGGCTGAGGCCCACGTCCACGTCGGCGACGCCGTAGAAGCTCCACCGGAAGCCGCTGATCAGGTAGACGATGGGGTTGAAGAGGCTCACCGTCTGCCACGCCGGCGGCAGCACGCTGATCGAGTAGAAGCTGCCGCCGAGGAAGGTGAGCGGCGTGACGATGAGGAGCGGGATCAGCTGCAGCTTCTCGAAGCCGTCGGCCCAGATGCCGATGATGAAGCCGAGCAGGCTGAAGCTGACCGCGGTGAGCAGGAGGAAGGCCGCCATCCAGAAGGGATGGGCGATCTCGATGGGCACGAACAGGCCGGCCGTGGCCAGGATGATGAGGCCGAGAATGATCGACTTGGTGGCGGCGGCACCGACGTAGCCGATGACGATCTCGATGAAGGAGATGGGTGCCGAGAGCAGCTCGTAGATGGTGCCGACGAAGCGCGGGAAGTAGATGCCGAACGAGGCATTCATTACGCTCTGCGTGAGCAGGGTGAGCATGATGAGACCCGGCACGATGAAGGCCCCGTAGGGGACGCCCTCGATCTCGGTGATGCGCGAGCCGATGGCGGCCCCGAACACCACGAAGTAGAGCGAGGTGGACAGCACCGGCGACACGATGCTCTGCAGCAGGGTGCGGCCCGTGCGCGCCATCTCGAAGGTGTATATCGCCTGCACCGCGCGCCAGTTCATCGGCTGCTCCTGACCAGATCGACGAAGATGTCCTCGAGCGAGCTTTGTGTGGTGGCGAGGTCGCGGAAGCGGATGCCGGCCGCCTGCAGGTCGGCGAGCAGCCGGGTGATGCCCGTGCGCTCGCCCTGCGTGTCGTAGTCGTAGACGAGCTCTCTGCCGTCGGCGGCGAGCTGCAGGCGGTAGGGGGCGAGCGCGGGCGGGATCGCCTCGAGCCTGGAATGGAGATGCAGGGTGAGCTGCTTGCGGCCGAGCTTGCGCATCAGCTCCGCCTTCTCCTCCGCCACGATCAGCTCCCCCTTGGAGATGATGCCGATGCGGTCGGCCATCTCCTCCGCCTCCTCGATGTAGTGGGTGGTGAGGATGATGGTGACGCCCGAATCGCGCAGCTGCCGCACGATGGCCCACATGTCCTTGCGCAGCTCCACGTCGACGCCCGCGGTGGGCTCGTCGAGGAACAGAATGCGCGGCTCGTGCGCCAGCGCCTTGCCGATCATGACGCGCCGCTTCATGCCGCCCGACAGCGTCATGATCTTGGCGTCCTTCTTGTCCCACAGCGACAGCGCCTTGAGCACGCCGGCGATGTGCTCCGGGCTCTTCGGCTTGCCCCACAGGCCGCGGCTGAAGCTCATGGTCGCCCAGGGCGATTCGAAGGCGTCGGTGGTGAGCTCCTGGGGCACCAGGCCGATCAGCGCGCGGGCGGCGCGGTAGTCGCGCACGATGTCGTGGCCGGCCACGGTCACGCTGCCCGCGCTCGGCGTGACGATGCCGCACACGATGCTGATGAGCGTGGTCTTGCCGGCGCCGTTGGGGCCCAGCAGGGCGAAGATCTCGCCGGGGCGGATGTCCAGATCGATGCGCTTCAGAGCCCGGAAGCCCGATGCATAGGTCTTGGACAGACCGGAAATGGAGATGATGGGCGGCATGGGGCGGACGCGTGCTCGAAGGGATTGCTTGCCGGCATGCTGCGGCGCGCTGGAACCGGCTGCTCTAGCCGACCGCGGCGGGCGAGGTAAAGTGGCCCGGCCCGCGTCGCGGCTCGCGTGCGATCAAATCCTCGCCAGCGGGCGCATGGATGCCGCACCCATGGGCTTCAGCGCGACAATCCCGGCACCGGCGGGTGCCAGATGGCGGCGCGCCAGCGCAGGGCGATGACCAGCGTGAGCAGCAGCCCGACGGCGGCATAGAGGGTGGCAGTCGGGCCGAAGCCGATGCGCTCGATCAGGGCGCCGGCCGCCAGGAGCCCGAGCGGCAGGCTGTAGATCACCAGCATGCGCACGCCCATCACCCGGCCGCGCAGCTTGTCGCTGGTGGCCCGCAGCAGCAGCACCGCCAGCGTCACCATGCAGAAGCTCTGGGCGAAGCCCGCCAGCACCAGCATGGCGCCGCCGCCGTAGGGGCCCCGCATCTGGGCGAACGCGAGCAGCGCCGCGTACCAGGCGAGCGCGGACAGGACCATGGCCCGCCCGGGCCTGATGCCGCGCCGCAGGATCACCACCAGCGAGCCGGCCAGGGCGCCGATGGCGAAGCTCGCCACCAGATAGCCGAGGCCCCTCTGGTCGATGTGGTAGATGTCCCTGGCCACATAGGGCAGCAGGCCGTTGCTGAGGGGATAGGCCGTGAGGTTGACGAGGAAGGCGATGAGCATGGCGGCGAGCAGCTGCGGCGTCGACCACACGTAGGCCATGCCTTCCTTCAGGTCGCGCCAGGTGGACGGCGGCTCGGCCGCTGCCCCGGCAGGCTGAGCCGGCGCGTGTGGGACGGGCCGCCTGGCCGAGATGGCGAGCGTGAGCAGCAGGCCCGCCGCGTAGCAGCCCGTGACGGCCACGTACGCGTATCCCATGCCGAAGACGGCGAACATGCCGGCGCCCGCCAGCGCTCCGCCCGCGCGTGCGAAATCGGAGGTGGTGCGCGAGATGCCCATGGCCGCCACCAGCTGGTCGGAGGGCATGCTGTCGCCGATCAGGGCCATGCGCACGCCGAGGTCGGACGGGCGCACCAGGCCCATCAGGCCGGCGATGACGAGCGCCAGGAAGGGGGTCAGCGCATCGGCGAAGGCGACGGCCATCAGCACCGCGGCGAGCGCCGTGTAGACGGCCCGCATGGCGCACAGCAGATTGCGGTGGCCGAAGCGGTCGCCCAGCACGCCGAACATGGGAGCCACCAGTGTGCCGGCGAACTGCAGGACGCCGAACAGGGTGAGCAGCACCACCGAGCCCGTCTCGACCAGCACGTACCAGCCGAGGATCAGCGTCTCCATCTCGAAGGCGCAGGAGGTGAGCAGGTCGGCCGGCCACTGCAGGCGGAAGGCGGGCACCAGGAACGGCGACAGGGCCGAGGACCCGAGCGGACGGCTCACGCCGCCTGACAGCGTCGCATCGTCGTGCCGCCTCCCCGTTGGTCCCCTGACGCTGCACCCCGTGTGCGGGCCGATCCGAACACGGCGGGCGTCCTCCCGATGGCGCCCGGTCGCGCCCGAGGCCGCAGCGAGAATAGTCGTCCGGTGCTGCCGGCGACAAGCGCGTCCCGCTGCTCCGGAAGCGAGAAGGGAGCCGCCCATTGCGGGCAGCTCCCCTCCGGGTCGACCCTGGCCCGCGCTCCTCAGGCGGGCTTCGCGGCGTCGGGCTCGCCGCTGCCGCGCAGCCGGTAGAGGTTCTGCAGCAGGGCGTCGAAGCCGCCGGTGCCGGCGCCGGCGTGGACGTCGATGCGGCCCACCTTCTCCACCAGCTTCTCCAGCGCCTCGAGCTCCTTGAGACGGAGGAGCAGCGGGTTGTCCTCCATCAGCCGCGCCGTGTTGAGGAGCGAGCGGGTGGCCGCCGTCTCCTCCTGGCGGCGGATCAGGTTGGCCTTGGCCGTCCGCTCCGCCTCCACGACCTTGTTGAGCAGCTCGCGCACGTCGCCCGGCAGGATCACGTCCTTGACGCCGATCTCGCCGATCTCCACGCCGAGGTCGCCCGCGCGCGCCGTCACGAACGCGCGGATCTCGCGGTCGATGGTGTCGCGCGCGGCCAGGATCTCGTCGAGCGTGCGCGTCGCCACCGCCTCGCGGATCGCGAACTGCACGAGCCGGTAGACGGTGTTCGACACGTCGCCCGCGGCCAGCGCCGCCTTCTCCGCGTCGATGACGCGGGTGAAGGCGGTAAGCGTGACGCGGATGCCGACGCGGTCCCTGGTCAGGATCTCCTGCGCGGTGACCTCGAGCGGGGTCGGGCGCGTGTCGATCCTGGCGACCTTGACCGTGCGGCCGATCGCCCAGAAGGCGTGCCGGCCCGCCGGCAGGCGCTCGGTGAGCTTGCCGTCGATGAACAGCAGGCCTGCCTCGTGCGCCTCCACCTGCGCCGTGACCACGAACGGCGAGCGCGCGGCGTCGATCCGGTCGAGGTGGCGCTTGGCGATGCGGGCATCCGCCGCCGTGTCGATGCGCTCCACCTCGACCCTCGTCACCGTCTTCCAGAACGCCCGCGTGGTGTTGGGCAGCACCAGGTGCTTCGGCTCGCCGTCGAGCGAGACGATGGCGACCTCGCTGGCGCCCGTCTGCACGATCTCGAAGTGCTCGCGCGCCACCTCGGGGTGCGTCCTGGCGAGCAGGAGCGCCCTGTCGGCGGCGAGCTCGGCGCGCACCACCTTGACCGGCTCGGCCGCGAGGCGGCCGCGGGGGTCGAAGGCGACGAACCGGCCGGGGGCGAGCAGGCGCTCGAAGCGGCCGTCGCGGGTGAGGAACGCCCGCTCGTCGTCCTTGACGATGACCTCGAACTTGAGCACGACACCTTCTCCAGTCTTCAGCATGGGCGGGTCTCCCCACCCGTTCACCCCTCCCCGCAAGCAGGGAGGGAAATGCGGGGCGGCGCGCCGCCCCTGGCCCCGCCCGCGCAGGCGAGGGCGAATTGTGCCGACAGGTCGCCGGCTGACTCCCGCGGCGAGACCACGGGCCGGGCGCTTGAGCCCTGGGGTCCGCGCCTTCGGACCTGGCTGCGTCCGCGCCCCGCAAGGCGCGCCGGTGCCAGGCCCTGGGGCCCGGTCCCGAGGGCGGTATCCGCGCCAGCGCAGAGCGCCTCGACGCTTGCCAGTCCGACCGCCATCGCGGCCGGAGCCTCGATGTCGGAGGGAGCTAGCGGGGAAGCAGCCGGCTTCCCGGTTGCATGGCTCGCTTGTCGGGCGAGTGTTCGGTCAAAACGAACATGGTCGTGACGTGGGAGTCGAACCCACTACCCTTAGGTTCGCAGCCTAATGCTCTACCCATGAGCTAGTCGCGAGTGGAGAAGCCAGAGGGAGTCGAACCCTCGCCTCCCGGTTGCCCGGGCGCTCTGCCGTTGAGCTACGGCCTCGATGGTCCTTACGAGCGCGGAACACACGGCGCCAGAGGCGGGTGCGCCAGCCGGGTCTCGGCGAGCCCGGGCACGGGGCGCTCGGCAGGGGCGCGGCTCCTAGCCGCGCAATGCGGCGAAATTGCAGCAAAGGCAGAGGTCGGAGCGGATTTTTCTCTGCCCTCGGATGTCAGCCCGGCGCCGAGCCGGGGAACAGCCGTTCGCGCGCCTCCGCTGCCGCGGCCTCCATGGTCGAGAACACCGCGCCCTCGGCGGCGAGTCTCGCCACCAGGTCTTCGAAAGCCAGCATGCGGTAGCCGCGGCCGATCACATAGGGGTGCATGGTGTAGGTGAGCACGCCCCATTCGACGCGCCGCTTCATGTAGAGGAACTCGTCGAGCCAGTTCTGCATGACCGCGCGCGCCGACTGCAGGCCCGGCAGGATGGCGGTGGGCGTACGGATGAACTCGAAATGCGGGTGGTCGTCCAGCGACCAGCTGATCGGCATCTCGATGATGCTGGTCTCCTCCCCGAAGCGATAGGGCTTGCCGAGCTCGGCCACGTCGCCGCGGCGTGCGCGATAGGGCATATAATCGTGGCCCATCAGGGAGCTGTCGTAGAGGAAGCCGTGCGCCAGCAGCAGGTCGATGGTGCTGGCGCTCAGGTCCCACGCCGGCGAGCGATAGCCGCGCGGCTTGCGCCCCGTCAGCCGTTCGATGGCGGCGTTGGCGCGCACGAGGTCGGCTTCCTCCTCCTTCCGCGTCATGGCGGCGTTCGGGATGTGCGCCCAGCTGTGGTTTGCGATCTCGTGCCCGTGCTCGACCACGGCGGTGCATTCCCTGGGCCAGCTTTCGATGGTGAACCCCGGCACGAACCAGGTCGAGCGGATGCCCTGCGCGCGCAGGAAGTCGAGGATGCGGCGGCTGGCGTGCGCCCCGAACTCGCCTCGCGACAGCGGCGTGGGCGTCGTCAGCCCGCGGGCGATGAAGCCCGACTGCGTGTCGAAGTCGAATGTCAGGCACACGATGTGGCGCGGCATGGCAAGCTCTCCTGCGTCCGGAATGGCCCCGCGAGTATAGCAGTGCACGTCCCCGATCTTGGGCGGAGCCGCTGGCCGCTGTGGCATTCGCGGTTCACATCCACCAAAATCGTTGTCGCGCCGATTTCTCGACAGGGCGCCCGGCGTCGAATAGGCTAGCTTCGATCTGCATGCGGGGCCGGCGCGCAAGCGCGGACAGGCCGCGGCGAGCCTCCCGACGCAGGTCGCGGGGACGGTCGTGATCAGGAAGCGAGACGGCGACGCCAGCCAGCCCGCGTCAGGGCGGGTGTCCTTGCGCGTGGCCGTGCCGGTGGTCCTGGCTTGCGGGGCACTCGGCTACGGCATCAGCCTGGTGGCACCGCTGAGTTCCTTCGCGCCGGCCAAGCCGCAGGCAGGCTTGGCCCTCGAGAGCCCGGCGGCTCCGGCGGCTGCGGCCGGCGCCGAGCCCAAGGCAGCCGCGCCCGGCACGCTCGCGGCCGCGCCCGGCACAACGGTGCCTGCTCCGGCCGCGACGACGACCCGCCATGTGCGCGAGGTGCCCGAGGCTGCGCGGCCTGCAGGCGCTCTCAGGACGGGGGCCATCGACGACCGCCCGGAGCCCTCCCGCCAGGCCGGGCCCGCAACGCCGTCGAGCGTTGCGGCCGGGGAAGCGGGGGGAGACGACCAGCAGGCGCGCGAGGTCAAGCGCGCGGGCAAGCGCACCGCCAAGAAGCCACGGCGCTACTATCGGCGCCCACAGCCGACCCAGCAGGCGACCACGCCCCTGCTGCCGTTCCTGCCGCTGTTCTATTAGGCGTCAGCCGCGCACGGCGGGCCTGAAGCCGGCGGCCTGCGCATCCTGCTCGGAGCAGAACCAGCGCTCCCCGCGCCCCTTGTGGATGCGCTCGCGCTCGTAATCGGGGGCCCACGGCAGCACGTAGATGCGCTCCCTGCCCGCCACCACGCCCTTGATGGGGCAGCCGTCCGGAGCGCGGCGCTTAGCCTCCTCCCAGAGCTTGGCCCGAAACGCGGATGGGCGCTCCACTTCCCCGGCCGACCACACGCCGGCCCGGGCGTCGCGCGCCTGGCGCTCGAGGCTCGAGTAGCCGGAGAACAGGCTTCCCTCGGCGAATGCGTAGCCCTGGCGCACCAACTCGGCGGCGATATCCACCTCGCCCCGCCGGCAGGTGGCGCGCGGCCGGCCGGCGGGGTCGCTGCCGCTGAGGCTGCAGGCGAGCGTGCGGCCGTTGACGAGCCGCGCCAGCGCCGCCTGCGCCGCCGCACCGCAGCGCATCCGGCGGCCGCCCTCCCCGCAAACCTGCTGCCGCTCCGGCGCCTCGATGCCGGCGAGGCGCACGGTGGTCCCTGCAACCCGCACCAGATCTCCGCTCACCGCCTCCGCCCGGCCCTCCAGCGGCTTGGCACCGCCCGGCAGCGCGAGCCTGGCCGTGACGCCGGCAAGGCCGGCGCTGCCGCCCTGGGCGAGCCAGGCCAGACCGCCGCCGGCGACCGCAACGAGCAGGGCGACGCCGGCCAGCCGCGGCGAGATGCCGAGCGCGCCGAGGCGGGACAGGCGAATGCCGGTGAGCGACGACAGCAAGGGCAGGGAGGCGAGGAGCAGCGCGGCGGCGATAGCGAGCGTGATGAGGGCCTCGCCGTCCAGGCCCGTGCCGCGGGCGCGACCGATGCCGGAGCCGAGGGCGATGGCCCCGGCGAGCGCGATGGGCCCTCCGATGTTGGGCCGCGCCAGGGCTGCCACCAGGGGGGCCGCCAGGATGGCGATCCTGCCGCCGGCGGCGGCCGCTGCGGCGCAGAACAGGGCCCAGGCCCCCTGTGCGGCCAGGCCGGCGAGGCCGAGCCCGGCTCGGGCCCCGTCACGCGCCGCCGCCCCGGCCGCCCGGGAGCCCGCGGCAATGGCCGCCCCGGCGGCGCCTGCCTGCTGTGCGGCGGCCAGGCGCGCCTGGGCAATGCGCTCGCGACGCTGCTCGCGCCTGACGCGAATGGTGGTGCGGATGTACTTGTGCCACTCGAAGCCGTCCTGGCTCTTGCGCCTGCCGAACATGGGCGTCCTCCCGCAGGGGCACCCCGAGGGTGCACAGCAAAAACGGTTGACGATCTCGTTTGGGTCCCGAGCGGGACGCTGCGGCCGAATCGTGGCGGCCATGCGACGCCGGTTTCGTCTTCCGATCAATGGGCTTGCGCCCAACGGGTAGGCATGTCGACAGCCGATGCGTGCGACGGCACCGGGAGTAAGTCATTGGTAACGCCGGGACGCGATGGTGCGGGCCTGGAGCGCGGTTCCGGCGGCGGCCGGCAGGGGGTTGGCATGAAGGGCATCGTTCTGGCCGGCGGCAGGGGCACCAGGCTGCATCCGATGACCCACGTCATCTCCAAGCAGCTGCTGCCCATCTACGACAAGCCGATGATCTACTACGCGCTGACCACGCTCATGCTGGCCGGCATCCGCGAGATCCTGATCATCTCCACGCCCGAGGACCTGCCCAAGTTCGAGCAGCTCCTGGGCGACGGCGGCCGCTGGGGCCTCGCCCTCACCTACGCGCCCCAGCCCAGGCCCGAGGGGCTGGCGCAGGCCTACCTCATCGGCGCCGACCACGTGGGTGGGGGCCGCTCCGCGCTGGTGCTCGGCGACAACATCTTCTTCGGTCACGGTTTGACCGACGTGCTCGCCGCCGCCGCCGCGCGGCCGACCGGCGCCACCGTGTTCGCCTACATGGTGTCGGACCCCGAGCGCTACGGGGTGGTGGAGTTCGATGCTGCCGGGCGCGCCCTGTCGATCGAGGAGAAGCCCAGGGCGCCGCGCTCACGCTGGGCGGTCACCGGGCTCTACTTCTACGACGGCCGCGCGCCGGATATCGCCCGCGGCCTCAAGCCCTCGGCAAGGGGCGAGCTCGAGATCACCGACCTCAATCGCGCCTACCTCGAGATGGGCGAGCTGCAGGTGGAAAAGCTCGGCCGCGGCTACGCCTGGCTGGACACCGGCACCCCCGACAGCCTGTCGGAGGCCACCGACTTCGTGCGCGCCCTCGAGAAGCGGCAGGGCATGAAGATCGCCTGTCCTGAGGAGGTGGCCTACCGGATGGGCTTCATCGACCGCGACCAGCTGCTCTCCCTCGCCCGCGCGCTCGGCAGCTCGGCCTACGGGCGCTATCTCGTGGAGATCGCCAACGAGGCCGCGGACAGCCTGCGCGCTAGCTTCCGCGCGGTCAACGGCTGATCCGCCCGCCAGGGTCGGCGGCGATCCGGCCACGACCCGGCAGCGCGTGCGGGGTTGCGGCGCGCATCCGCCTCGCAAGCAAAGTGGAACGACGGCGCGCGAGGCGCTAGGCTGGCCGCGAAGCGCGCCGCGTGGAGCCGATCGTTGCAGGACTTCGACTATGTCGCCCCCCAGACCGTCGAGGGTGCCGTCGCCGCCATGGCGGCGGACGGTGCGCGGCTGCTCGCCGGGGGCACCGATCTGGTGCCGCAGCTGCGCGAGGGCCGCCGGCGTGCCGCCCGCATCGTCGACGTGAAGCGCATCCCCGAGCTTGCCGGAATCCGGGTGATGCCCGACGGCGGCGCGGCTATCGGTGCTGCGGCCACCGCCTCGGCGGTGGCGCGTCACGCGCTGATTGCGGCGAGCTTTCCTGCGATCGCCTCCTCGGCGCGCCTCATCGGCAGCGTGCAGATCCAGAACCGGGCGAGCCTCGGCGGCAACATCTGCAACGCCGCGCCGTCCGCAGACGCAGTGCCGGCCCTGATCTGCCATGAGGCCCGGGCACTGCTCGCCGGCCCGCGAGGGCGGCGCGAGCTGGCGGTGGAGGCCTTGTTCACAGGGCCCGGCCGCACCTGCCTGGAACCGGGCGAGATCCTCCTATCCCTTTCCCTGCCGCCGCCGCCGCCCCGATCGGCCGCCGCCTACGTGCGCTTCACGCCGCGCCGGGAGATGGACATCGCCATTGCCGGCGCAGCCGCGTGGCTGCACCTCGATCAGCAGGGCACGGTCGCCGGGGCGCGCATCGCACTTGCCTCGGTGGCGCCGACCCCGATCCGCGCGCCCGCCGCCGAGCGCTGCCTGACGGGAGAGCGACCCACGCCGGCCCTGCTCGCCGAGGCCGGCCGCCGCGCCGCCGCCGACGCACGCCCGATCTCCGACACCCGCGGCTCGGCCGACTACCGGCGCGAGCTGGTGGCGGTGCTGACGGCGCGCGCGCTCGCCCAATGCTGCCGGCAGCTCGCAGTTGGGGGTTTCGCGTGAAGACGCTCCTCACCTGCACCGTAAACGGGCAAGAGCACAGCGTGCAGGCCGACACGCGCGACACTCTGCTCGGCCTGCTGCGCGACCGCCTGCACCTCACGGGCACCAAGGAGGGCTGCGGCAACGGCAACTGCGGCACCTGCACCGTGCTCATGGACGGCGCGCCGGTCAACGCCTGCCTGGTGCTGGCCATGGAGGTGGCGGGGCGCCAGATCGTCACCGTCGAGGGCCTCGCGCGCGGCGCCGACCTGCACCCCGTGCAGCAGGCGCTGGTGGAGCACGGCGGCACCCAGTGCGGCTTCTGCACGCCAGGCATCGTCATCGCCGCCAAGGCGCTGCTCGACGCCAACCCGCGGCCAACGGAGGAGGACATCCGCCGCGCCATCGCCGGCAACCTGTGCCGCTGCACGGGCTACGGCAAGATCGTCGAGGCAATCGCCGCCGCGGCCGCCGCCATGGGGGAGGGCGCATCATGAGCGCCACGCCGGACGAGGCGCCGGGCCGCAGCCGGCTCGAGGTGGTCGGCAAGCGGCTGCCGCGCGTCGACGGGCGCGAGCGCGTGACGGGCGAGGCGCTCTACCCGGCCGACCTGGCGCTGCCCGGCATGGTGCACGCCAGGCTCCTGCGCAGCCCGCACGCGCACGCCCGCATCCGCCGCATCGACACGAGCCGCGCCGAGGCCCTGAAGGGAGTCGTCGCGGTGGTCACCGCCGCCGACTTCCCCGAGCTGCCGGTGGGCGCCACCATCCCCATGGGCGAGACCGGCTACGACATGTGGATGGTGGCGCACGTCAACATGGCGCGCGGCAAGGTGCTCTGGGTCGGCCAGCCGGTGGCGGCAGTCGCCGCGCTCGATCCCTACGTCGCCGAGGCGGCGCTGGCGCTGATCGCGGTGGACTACGAGCCGCTGCCGGCGGTGCTCGACATCGAGGCCGCCCTGGCGCCCGATGCGCCGGTCCTGCACGAGCACGTATTCACGAGGGGCGTGGAGCCCAGGCCGCGCGCGCCGAGCAACGTCGCCTCGCGCACCGTCATCGCCCGCGGCGATGCCCCCCGCGCCCTGGCCGAGGCCGCCGCCGGCGCGCGCATCACCGTCAGGGTCGACACCGCCCACCAGGGCTATCTCGAGCCGCAGGCGGTGGTGGCCTCGGTCGACGCCAACGGCTTCGCCACCGTGTGGGCCTCCACCCAGGGCCAGTTCACCTGCGAGCTGATGATCGCCCGCATGCTGGGCCTGCCGCAGTCGCAGCTCAAGGTGATACCTCTCGAGGTCGGCGGCGGCTTCGGCGGCAAGATCGCAATTCATGGCGAGGCGGTGGCGGTGCGCCTCTCCCAGAAGTGCCGGCGGCCGGTCAGGCTCGTGCTGACGCGCGAGGAGGTGCTGCAGGGCGGGTCGGGGCCGCCGGCCGCGGCGCTGATCGACATCGCCGTGGGCGCCGGCCGCGACGGCCGGCTGGTTGCCATCGACGGCACCTACCGCATGGACGCGGGCGGGCTGCCGGGTCTCAGCCCCTCGCTGCTGATGCAGGCCTCGGCCGCGCTCTACCAGTGCCCCAACCTCAACCTGGTCGGCTACGACGTCGTCACCAACAAGCCGCGCACGGAGGCCTATCGCGGCCCCGGCGGCATCCAGGCGGCCTTTGCCGTGGAGCAGGCGATGGACATGCTGAGCCAGCGCCTGGGCATGGACCCGCTCGAGTTCCGCAAGGCCAATGCCGCGGTCACCGGCAGCACCATGCCGATCGGCACGCCGTTTCCCTCGATCGGCCTCACCACCATTCTGGAGCGGGTGGGCGCGCACCCGTGCTGGCGCGACCCGCTGCCCCCCGGCCGCTGGCCGCGCGGGCGCGGGCTCGCCCTCGGCTACTGGCGCGGCACCTCCATGACCTCGGCCGCGCACGTGACGATCGCCGGCGACGGGCGGCCGATGGTCACCATGGGCCCCGTCGACATCTCCGGCACCCGCACTGCCATGGCCCAGGTGGTGGCGGAGGAGCTTGGCGTGCGGCTCGCCGACGTCCATATCGCCACCGGCGATTCCAAGTCCGTGGGCTACAGCGACGGCGCCGCCGGCAGCCGCGTGGCGCGCACCACCGCGGCGGCCCTGGTCGAGGCCTGCGCCGACGCCCTGGCCCAGCTCCGGCGGCGGGCGGCGGAGAAGCTGCAGTGCCGGCCCGAGGACCTCGACTACGCCCGCGGCCGCTTCCAGGCGCGCCAGCCGGGCGGGGCCGCCATCAGCCTCGCCGAGCTGATGCAGGCGACGCTGACCGACGGCGCGGTGGTGGGGCGCGGGGTATCGACCAGGCTCCCGCTCGGGGTCGAGATCGGCGCGCACGTGGCCGACGTGGAGGTGGACACCGACACCGGCCTCGTCACCGTGCTGCGCTACACCGCCTTCCAGGACGTGGGGCTCGCCCTCAACCCGGCGGCGGTGGAGGGCCAGATCGAGGGCAGCGTGGTGCAGGGTCTCGGCTGGGCGCTGACCGAAGGCTTCGACTACGGGCCCGACGGGCGCCTCAGGAACGCGAGCCTGCTCGACTACCGCATGCCCACCGCCCTCGACGTGCCGCACATCGAGTGCGTGATCGTGGAGACGCCGGTGCCGGGCGTCCCCTACGGCGTGCGCGGGGTGGGCGAGGTGCCGATCGTGCCGCCCGCCGCCGCCGTCGCCAACGCCGTCGCGCGGGCGACCGGCGTGCGCATGACACGCATGCCGATGACGCCCGAGCGCGTGCTCGCCGCCCTGCGCGCCGCCGGCCGGGAGAGGGCCGCGTGAGCACCCTGGCGCTCGGCATCGACGTCGGCGGCACGTTCACCGACCTCGTCGTCTACGACCCGGCGAGCGGCCGGCGCGAGAGCCACAAGGAGCTCACCACCCACGCCGACCCCTCCGACGGCGTGATGGCCGGCATCGGCCGGCTGCTCGCCGCGGCCGGCATCGCCGCCGGCGACATCGGCCGCGTGGTGCACGCCACCACCCTCTTCTCCAACGCCGTCATCGAGCGCAAGGGCGCGCCCACCGGGCTCATCACCACCCGGGGCTTCCGCGACACGCTCGAGATCGGCCGCGAGCGCAAGTACGAGCTCTACGACATCAAGATCGCCAAGCCGGCACCGCTGGTGCCGCGCCGCTGGCGCCTGGAGGTGCCTGAGCGCATCGCCGTCGACGGCGGCGTGCGCCTGCCCCTCGACGAGGACGCCGTGCTCGCCGCGGCCGAGCGCCTGCTGGCCGAGGGCGCGGCCTCGCTCGCCATCGTGTTCCTGCACTCCTATGCCAACCCGGTGCACGAGCGCCGCGCCGCCGAACTGATCGCCGCGCGCTTTCCCGGTCTGTCGCTCTCCGCCTCGATCGAAGTAGCTCCCGAGATCCGCGAGTACGAGCGCACCTCCACCACCGTGGTCAATGCCTACGTGAAGCCGCTGGCCGAGCGCTATCTCTCCTCCCTCGCCGGCCGGCTCGCCGGGCTCGGCGTGAGGGCGCCGCTCCTGCTCATGCTCTCCAACGGCGGCCTTACCCACATCGAGGAGGCCAAGCGCACGCCGGTACAGCTCCTGGAGTCGGGGCCGGCCGCTGGCGCGCTGGTTGCGGCGCACCTGGGCGCCCGCGACGGCGGCCCGCGCGTGCTCGCCTTCGACATGGGCGGCACCACCGCCAAGCTCAGCGTGATCGAGGGCGGCAGGCCCACCGTGGCCTACAGCTTCGAGGTGGCGCGCGAGCGCCGCTTCATCGAGGGCAGCGGGCTGCCCGTGCGTATCTCAACGCTGGAGCTGATCGAGATCGGCGCCGGCGGCGGCTCCATCGCCCGCCTCGACGACATCGGCCTGCTCAAGGTGGGGCCGACGAGCGCCGGCTCCGAGCCCGGTCCCGCCGCCTACGGCCGTGGCGGCCAGGAGCCCACCGTCACCGACGCCGACCTCCTGCTCGGCTACCTCGACCCCGGCAACTTCGTCGGCGGCACCATGGCCATCGACATGGCGGCGGCCCGCGCTGCCCTGGGCCGGCTCGCCGAGCGCGCCGGCCTCTCGCCCACGGCGCTCGCCTGGGGCATCCACGACATCGTCAACGAGAACATGGCCAATGCCGCGCGCGTGCACATCGCCGAGCGCGGCAAGGACCCGAGAGGCTACGCCCTGGTCGCCACCGGCGGCGCCGGCCCGGTGCACGCCTACGCGGTGGCCAGGAAGCTCGGCCTTGCCCGCCTGCTCGCCCCGCCGGCGGCGGGCGTGGCCTCGGCCTTCGGCCTGCTGGTGGCGCCGGCCCGGGCCGACCGCGTGGCGACGGTGGCGCGCGAGATGGGCCGCATCGTGTGGCCCGAGCTCGAGGCGATCTTCGCCCGGCTCGAGGCCGACGCCCGGCAGGTGCTGGCCGCCACGCTGCCCGGCCGTGCCGCGGGCGCCGCCGTCACCCGCCTCGCCGACATCCGCTATGTCGGCCAGGCCTCCGAGCTGGTGGTGCCGCTGCCGGCCGGCCCCTACACGGCGGCCTCGCGCGCGGCGCTGCTGGCTGCCTTCGAGGCGGCCTACCTCGCCGCCTTCACCCGCACCCCGCCCACCCGGGAGGTGGAAATCATCAACGTGCGCGTCTCGGCGAGCCTCGAGGTCGAGGGCGCTTCCCCGGCCGCCGCCGCGCCGACTGCGCCATCCGCCCGTGGCGAGGCCGCTCCGCAGCCGCTCAAAGGCACCCGCCCCGTCTACTTCCCCGAGTTCCGCGATTTCCACGCCACCCCGGTCTACGACCGCTACGCCCTCGCGGCCGGCCAGGCCTTCTCCGGCCCGGCCGTGGTGGAGGAACGGGAATCGACGCTGGTGGTGGGGCCGGGAGGGCGGTTCGAGGTGATGGCCGGGGGCAGCATCGTTGTGAGCATCGGGTGAGGGGCAGCGGCAAACTGGCAGCGCCAAGCGTGGGGCCGCCCCTCACCCCGACCCTCTCCCCGCAAGCGGGGAGAGGGAGGCGTGTCCCCTCTCCCACGCAAGCGCGGATCCCCTCTCCCCACGTCAGTGGGGAGAGGGTTAGGGTGAGGGGCAGCGGCAAACTGGCATCGTTGTGACGGTCAACTGAGGCTAGAAATCATGCAGCGCTCCTCGCCAGCCCACCCCAACACCCCCTTCGACGCCATCACGCTCGAGATCCTGTGGCGGCGCGCCATCTCGGCCGTCGACGAGGCGGCCAAGGCGCTCAGGCGCACGTCGTTCTCCACGCTGGTCAACGAATCCAACGACTTCGCCTGCGTGCTCACCGACGCCGCCGGCCGCTCGCTCGCCCAGAACACCGAGAGCATCCCCTCCTTCATCGGCACGCTCCCCGTCACGGTGAAGAAGTTCATCGCCGAGATCGGGCTCGCCGATATGGCGCCGGGCGACGTGCTGGTCACCAACAACCCCTGGATCGCCACCGGCCACTTGAACGATATCACCGTGGCCAAGCCCATCTTCCGCAACGGCCGCATCGTCGCCTTCGCCGCCTCCACCGCGCACGCCCCCGACATCGGCGGCAAGGTGCGCTCGGTCGAGCCGCGCGAGGTGTTCGAGGAGGGCTTCCACATACCGGTCATGAAATTCCTCGACCGGGGCCAGCCCGACCGGACGTTCCTCAAGCTCCTGCGCGCGGCCGTGCGCACGCCCGACGAGACCGAGGGCGACCTGTGGGCCCAGATCACCGGCCTCGACCTGCTCGAGCGCCGGCTCGGCGAGCTGATGGACGAGTACGGCCTCGACGACCTCGAGACGTTCTCGAGCGAGATCCTCGGGCGCTGCGAGCGGGCCATGCGCGAGGCCATCCGCGCGCTGCCCGACGGCGTCTACCGGCACGAGTTCCAGACCGACGGGCTGGAGGAGCCCTTCACCTACCGGATCGCGGTGAAGGTGACGGGCGAGCGCATCCACGTGGACTACGCCGGCACCAGCCCCCAGGTCGACCGCGCCATCAACTGCACCATGACCTACACCTTCGCCATGACGGCCTACGCGCTGAAATGCGCGCTGCTGCCGGGCCTGCCCAACAACGAGGGTGTCTTCCGCTGCATCGACGTCGCCGCCCCGGAAGGCACCATCGTCAACCCGCGCTTTCCTGCCGCCGTCGGCGGGCGCATGGCGACCGGCCACTACCTGCCGTTTGCGGTGTTCGGCGCGCTCGCTCCGGTGATCCCCGAGCGCATCCTGGCGGCGTGCGGCTCGCCGCTGTGGAGCATGATCCAGACCGGCGTGCGAGACACCGGCAAGACCTACGCCAACGTGCTGTTCTTCAACGGCGGCATGGGCGCCACCGACTCGGGCGACGGCCAGTCGACCTACGCCTGGCCCAGCAACGTCTCCAACGTGCCCGTCGAGCTGATCGAGCGCAACGCGCCGATGCTCGTGCACAGCAAGGCGCTGCGGCCCGGCAGCGGCGGGGCCGGCCGCTTCCGCGGCGGGCTCGGCCAGGAGATCGAGCTCGAGGTCACCTCCGACACGCCCGTCGGCGTCATCTTCATGGCCGAGCGCTGCCGCTTTCCCGCGCCCGGCATGCGCGGGGGCCGGGAGGGGGCGCGCGGGCGGGTGCTGATCGACGGCGAGGAGGTCGACTACCGGCGCAACGTGGTGCTGCGCAAGGGCCAGCGCATCAGGCTCGAGACGCCGGGCGGGGGCGGCATGGGCGATCCTGCCGCACGCGACCCTGCCGCGGCCGAGGAGGACCGCCGCCAGGGCTACGCCGCCGACTGAGCTGCCGCAGGGCCGCCGCCGCGCTTATCCGCGCCCGGGCAGATAGACGAAGCCGCCTTCCACCACGGCGACGCGGCCGATGTGGGGGCCCGCGAAGTGGGCCGGGTAGAGGATGCTGCCGTTGGCCGCCGCGCGCTCCAGCACGGCGCGGCGCGAGCGCCGGGCCGCGGCCGGGTCGAAGCAGAAGGCGCTGCTCCAGTCCGGGCGATGGATCTGGATCGGGTGGTGCATGATGTCGCCCACGAACAGCGCCTCGCTGCCCTGAGACTGCAGGGCGATGAGCACGTGTCCGGGCGAATGGCCGCCGGCCGGGGAGATGGTGAGCAGGTCGGCGATCTCGCACGTGCCCTCCACAACCATGTCCTGCCTGGCCTCCAGGATCGGCCGGATGCTGTCCTCAAAGACGTGCCGGTTGAGCTCGTCCCGGCCGCCCTCGCCGCGGACGGGGTCGAAAAAGTCGAGATCGGTCTTGGGGAATACGTACCTGGCGTTGGGGAAGGTCGGCACCCAGCGGCCATCTGCGAGGCGCGTGTTCCAGCCGACGTGATCGACATGCAGGTGCGTGCACAGCACGTAGTCCACCTCCTCCACGCCGACCCCGGCGGCCGCCAGGTTCTGCATGTAGGGCCGGTCCAGCATGTCGAAGCGCGGCGAGCCAGGCCGCGGCTTGTGGTTGCCGACGCACGTGTCGATCAGGATCGTGTGGTGGCGGGTCCTTAGCACCCAGCTGTGGATGCCCATGATCAGCCGGTCGCGGAGCGGGTCGAAATAGGTGGGCACCAGCCAGGACAGGTGGGGCGCGATGTCCCGCTCGTTCCAGTCGGGCAGCAGGGCCGCAGGCCGGAAGCCGGAGCCCAGGCTCTCCTCCACCCGCAGGATCTCGACCTCGCCGATGCCGAACAAGGCACTCCCTCTGTGGCCCTCGCGCCTTCCGGGCCCTTGTAGCAGCGGCCGATGGCGCCCGAAAAGTGCCGGTCCGTGCCGGCGCGGTCAGCCGGTATCCATGCAGCTCCGCGCCAGCCGCCGCAAGTCGTCCACGGCCGGATCGGCGACGCCGATCAGCGCCAGCCGCTCGGCGACGCGGTCGAGGTACTCGAGGTTGCTGCCGATGTAGCCGCGGCCGTTGGCGATCATTCTCGCCATCTCGTCCATCTCCAGCCTCACGTAGCGGTCGGTGGCGCGGTTGATCTCGAAGGTCAGCGCCTCCACCTCGCCCTGCGGCGTGCGCACCGTGACGAAGGTGGGCACGTAGGACCCGGTCAGCATCTCGCGCATCCACAGGATCTCGGTCTCATGCTCCACGTGCGGGCCCGGTATGCGGAAGGCGAGGCCATGGCACACCCCGCCGCTGTCGAGGGCGGCCATGAGGCCCGGCCGGTCGGGCGAGCCGCGGCCCAGGGTGGTCTTGAGGCAGAAGCGGCGGTGGTAGCCGTCGAGGACGGCGGTGCGCACCTCGACGAAATGCACCGCGGGGTCCCACATCAGCGAGCCGTAGGCGAAGAGCCAAAGATCGCCCTGGCGGCCGGCGAGCGCCGCGCGCCTCGTCGCTTCGCGCTCCTCGTCGCTCAGGCGCCAGTTGGGCGAGAAGCCGAGCTCCCGCGCCGCCCGGTCGAGCTCGGCGTAGCGCTCGCGTGGCCGGCGGAAGTAGGAGGCCTCGGGGTCGATGATCTTGCCGGCGAGCGCCGGCACGTGACGGAAGGCCTCGGCGGGGATGGGCATGAGGGTTCCGGCTGGGGACGCAGGCGGGGTTAATATCTGACCCGAAGCAGCACTCATCTCAAGAGCGCAGAAACGCCTATCGTGAAGGAGCGTGGATCGGCGTACCATGGCGGCTACAGTCGCCGGACCAGGAGGATGCCATGGCCGCCGCCCCCCAGCGCGCTCCGAGGACGAGGCCGGCCTTGCCGGCAAGGTGGCCATCGTTGCCGGAGGCGGTGCCGCGGGCGACGGCATCGGCAACGGACGGGCGGCCGCGATCCTGCTCGCGCGCGCGGGCGTGCGGGTGCTGGTGGTGGACCGCGACCTCGCGCTCGCCGAGCGCACCGTGGCCATGATCCTGGCCGAGGGGGGCACCGCGGCGGCGCACCGCGCCGACCTCACCGACAACGCCCAGGCGCGCCAGATGGTGCTTGCCGCGGTGGACCGCTTCGGCCGGCTCGACTTCCTCGACAACAACGTCGGCATCGGCAGCCGCGGCTCGGTGGTGGACGAGGACCCGGACACGTGGCGGCGCGTCATGCAGGTCAACGTCGAGCCGATGTTCCTGGCGGCCAAGTACGCGATCCCGGCCATGGTGAGGACGGCCGGGCGCGGCGCCATCGTCAACATCTCCTCGATCTCGGCGATCAGGCCGCGCGGCCTGACCGCCTACACCGCCTCCAAGGGCGCCGTCATCGCGCTTACCCGCGCCATGGCCGTCGACCACGCCAAGGACGGCATCCGCGTCAACTGCGTGGCACCCGGCCCGGTGTACACCCCCATGGTCTACGCCCGCGGCATGAGCCCCGCCGCGCGCGAGCTGCGCCGCAGGGCCTCTCCGCTCGGCATCGAAGGCACGGGCTGGGACATCGGCCATGCCGTCCGCTTCCTGCTCTCCGACCACGCGCGCTACATCACCGGGCAGACGCTGGTGGTGGACGGGGGCGTGACCCTGCAGTCGCCGGCGCGCGACGACCAGGCGCATTGATCCCTCAGGCTGCCGGCCGATAGTGCCCGCAGCGCGGAGCCGCGCACACCAGCACGAGCAAGACCTCTCCATGACCAAGGATGCCGACGGCGTGGCGCCCGCCCGCCCTGCTGCCACGGCCGTGATCCTGCGCGACGCCCCCGGCGGCGGCATCGAGGTGTTCATGGTCGTGCGCCACCATGAGATCGACTTCGCGTCTGGGGCCCTGGTGTTTCCCGGCGGCAAGGTTGACGAGGCCGACGCCGATCCGGCCTGGGAGGCGCTGGCCCCGCTCGCCTCGGCGGCGGCGCCCGAGCGCGCCTTCGTGGTGGCGGCGGCGCGCGAGACCTTCGAGGAGGCGGGGCTCGTGCTCGCCCGCCGGCGCGGCAGCGATGCCCTGCTGGACGCGGGCGAGGCGCACCGGCTGGTCGCCGCCTACCGGTCGCGGCTGGCGACGGGCGAGACGAGCTTCCTCGACCTCGTGCGCGGCGAGGACCTCCTGCTCGCCACCGACCTCATGGTGCCCTTCGCCCACTGGATCACGCCCGAGCGGGTGGGCAAGCGCTTCGACACCCATTTTCTGCTGGTGGCGGCGCCGGTCGCCCAGCTCGGCGCCCATGACGGGTGGGAATCGGTGGAGGGCTTCTGGATCGCCCCGCGGCAGGCCGTGCGCGACGCGGAGGCAGGCACGCGCACGCTGGTGCTGCCCACCCACATGAACCTGCTCAAGCTGTCGCGCTATGCCAGCGTCGCCGACGCGGTGGCGGCCACCGCCGCCAGCCCCGTGGTCACGGTCATGCCGCGCATCGAGCGCACCCCCGAAGGGCGCACGCTGCACATTCCCGCGGAGGCCGGCTACGGGGTGACGGCGGTGCCGGTGCCGGCGCGGCCGGGCCGGCAGAGCTGAGCCATCCATCTCGCCACACGACCCTGGCCTCGAGCCCCGGCGCCCGCTCCGGCACGGGCGTCTACCGGCCCGCTCCCGCGGCGGCAGCGCCCGACCGCATCAGCTCGGCGATCTCCGCGGCCGAAAAGCCGGTTTCGCGCAGCACCTCCTCGGTGTGCTCGCCGAGCCCCGGGGCCGGGCCGGCGGGCCGCGGGGCAGCGCCGGTCAGGCGGAAGGGCGCCGCCAGCGTGCGCGGCATCTCGGGGTTGGCGCTCTCGACAATGGCGCCGGCGGCCACGGCCTGCGCGTCGCCGGCAACGTCCTCGATGCGATTGATGGGGGCGAAGGTCAGCTTGGCAGCCTTGAGCCGCTCCGCCCAGTCGGCGGCGGTACCGGAGGCGAACACGGCGTCGAGGATGGCGGTGAGCTCGGCTGAGCGCGCGCGCCGCGACGGGGTGTCGGCGAAACGCGCATCGGTCTCGAGCTCCGGGCGGCCGATGGCGCGGCACAGGCGCGGCCACATCACGTCCTCGAGCGGCAGGCTGAGCTGCAGCCAGCGCCCATCCCCGGTGCGGTAGAGATTGGCGAGCGCGCTGCGCGGCCTCTCGCGCGGCGGCCTGAGCGGCAGGAAGGCGCCGAGCAGGGCGGCCTGCGCATAGACCCCGTTCGACCACAGGCCGTTGGCGAGCAGCGAGGTGGAGACGGCGGTGCCCCTGCCGGTGCGCTCGCGCCAATAGAGCGCCATCATGATGGCGGCCACCAGGGACATGGCGGTGGCCCGGTCGCCCTGGGCCGGCAGCGAGAAGTGCGGCGGCTGGCCGTCATAGCGCAGCTGGTCCATCAGCCCCGAGCGGGCGAAGTAGGCGGTGGAGTCGAAGCCCGCCTGGTCGCGGTCGGGCCCCTCCTCCCCGTAGCCGGTGAGCGAGGCATAGATGAGCCGGTCGTTGAGAGGGGCGACGTCGGCATGGCGAAGCCGCAGGCGCTCGCGCACGGGCAGGGGAAAGTTGGTGACCAGCACGTCGCTGGTCCTGATGAGGCGGTCGAGGGCGGCTCGACCCGCCTGGTGCTTGAGATCGAGGGCGACCGAGCGCTTGTTGCGGGCGTCCATCTGCCAGGGATAGTTCACCGGGCTCTTGGGATAGGAGGCGACCGAGACCATGGCGCGATTGGGGTCGCCCTCGCCCGGCTGCTCGACCTTGATCACGTCGGCGCCATAGTCGCCGAGCACGACGGCTGCAGCCGGTGCGGCAATGTAGGTCGATACGTCCAGCACCTTGATGCCGGAGAGCGGCAGCTCCACGCTCATGCAATCCTTCCCCTGTCCGATCGCGGGCCCGACGCGGCGGGCTCGCAAGTGCCCTGCCGCATGCTAACGTCGGCCGACAACGGAAGCGAGGCTGGAGGAGACGAGCCATGGATTTTGCCGGCAAGGTCGCGGTGATCACGGGCGCGGGCAACGGCATCGGGCGGCAGACGGCGCTGGCGTTCGCCGGCCGCGGGGCGAAGGTGCTGGTGGTGGACAAGGACACCGATGCGGCCGATCGCACGGCCGGCACCATCCGCCAGCAGGGCGGGGAGGCGCGTCCGCGCGCCGCCGACGTGACCAAGTCGGCCGACGTGCAGGGCTACGTGGCGGCCGCGCTCGACGCCTGGGGCCGCATCGACTGCTTCTTCAACAACGCCGGCATCGAGGGCAAAGTCTGCCCGGTCGCCGAGTACGACGAGGCGGTCTTCGACCAGGTCATGAGCGTCAACGTCAAGGGCGTGTTCCTGGGACTTCGCCACGTGCTGCCGGTCATGCTGAAGCAGAAGGCGGGGGCGGTGGTGAACACGGCGTCGGTGGCGGGGCTCGTCGCCTCGCCCGGAATGTCGGCCTACGTCGCCTCCAAGCACGCGGTGCTGGGGCTCACCAAGGCCGCGGCCGGCGAGGTGGCGCGCAGCGGCGTGCGCGTCAACGCCGTCTGCCCCGGTCCCATCGACACGCGCATGATCCACGCCATCGAGTCCCAGATCGATCCCGCCAATCCGGGGGGCGTTTCCACCCGCTACCAGTCGGCGCTGCCGATCGGCCGCTACGGCACCCCGGAGGAGGTGGCCAACGTGGTGCTGTTCCTGTGCTCCGATCTCGCCGGCAACGTCACCGGCGCGCAGTACGTCGTCGACGGCGGCCGCACCGCCACCGGCGGCGCCATCACGGCGCAGAGGTCATGAGCGAGGAAGCTCGTGAGGCTGGCGAGCCGGCAGCGGCGGCGCCGCTCGCCGGCGTGCGCGTGCTCGACATCGCCACCTTCCTGGCGGCGCCGTTCGCCGGCACGGTGCTGGCCGACTTCGGCGCCGAGGTGATCAAGGTCGAGCAGCCGGGCGAGGGCGACCCGCTGCGCCGCTTCGGCACGCCCACGCGGGCCGGCGACACCTTGGTGTGGCTGAGCGAGGCGCGCAACAAGAAGTCGATCACGCTCGATCTGCGCACCCGGGAGGGCGCCGACGTTTTTCGCCGGCTGGTGCGCGTGAGCGACGTGGTGCTCGAGAACTTCCGCCCCGGCACGCTGGAACGCTGGGGCCTCGGCTTCGAGGCCCTGCGCGCCGTCAACCCCGGCCTCGTCATGCTGCGCATCAGCGCCTACGGCCAGACCGGCCCGATGCGCGACAAGCCGGGCTTCGCCCGCATCGCCCACGCGTTCGGCGGGCTCACGGCGCTGGCCGGCGAGGCGGACGGGCCGCCGGTGGTGCCGGGGTCGACCTCGCTCGCCGACTACATCTCGGGCATGTGGGGTGCGCTCGGCGTGCTGCTCGCCCTGCGTGTGCGCGAGCGCACCGGCAAGGGCCAGGTGATCGACGTCGCTCTCTATGAATCGATCTTCCGCCTGCTCGACGAGCTTGCTCCGGCCTATGCCATGACCGGGTTCGTGCGCGAGCGCATGGGCGCCGACACGGTCAACGCCGTCCCCCACAGCCACTATCGCACTGCCGGCGGGGACTGGGTGGCGATCGCCTGCACCAGCGACAAGATGTTCGAGCGCCTGGCGGCCGCCATGGGCCGGCCGCAGCTTGCGGCCAGCCCAGATTTCGCGACCAGTGCCGCCCGCGTCGAGCGCCGCGGCGAGGTCAACCGCATGGTGGCGGGGTGGGTGGGCGGCCTGTCCACGGCGGAGGTGCTGCGCCTGTGCGAGGAGTGGCAGGTGCCGTGCGGGCCGGTCAACTCCATTGCCGACATCTTCCGCAATCCGCAGTTCCGGGCTCGCGGCAACCTGCTCGAGGTGGAGGACCCCCGAGCCGGCCCCTTGGTGCTGCCCGCACCGGTGCCGCAGCTGTCGGAGACGCCGGCCGAGTTCAGAAGCGCAGGCCCCGCCCTTGGCGCACACACGGCCGAGGTGCTGAGCCGGCTCCTGGGCCTCGACGGAGAGGCGCTGCGCGAGCTGGCCCGGGCGGGCGCGATCTGAAGGCGGCGGCCCGAGCTTCAGCCAGCGAGGCGCGGCAGGAAGCGGCCGGTGCGCGCGGCATAGGCCCGACAGGCATCGCCGAACCTCGCTGCCAGGTTGTCCTCCTCGGCGCGGCAGCGGACGACGAGGAGGGCCACGGTTGCCGCCCCGGCGGCGAGAATGCCCCCCTTCGCGGCAGCAAGCCCGTTGCCAAGCATGACCGGGGCAACCGCGACATAGAAGGCGTGGCAGCGGTAGGGACCCGTGGTTACCAGGGTGTGATCGCGTCGCGTCACGACCGTGTCGGTAAGGTTGAGGCCGAGGGTGCGCAGCGTCCACGCGAGCAGCCCGATGGCGAGAGCTCCGATCGCCACCCCCGCCCGGCGCACGGGGACAGGCATCCACATCGCCGACCAGGCCATCGAGGCGGGTGCGATGATGAAGACGCCGATCGCCGCCATCGTCGCCACCCCGAGCAGGCGCAAAGTGAGGAGGACGAAGAGCCCCTCCTGCCGGCGGTCGAGCCGCTCGCCCGAGGCTTGCGACCGCAGGCGATGGTAAAGGGCGATCGGCACGCATACGAGCATGCCGATGGCCAGTACGACGCGGAAGGTCTGATCGTCCGTCATCTCAGCTTGCGGAGCGTCGATCTGCACGCTGTCTTTGGGCGGACGGGGACAAGGGATTATCGGCCAACGCGTCTTGACCCAGATCAAGCAAAGGCAGAGGCGGATAGCTATATTACAGACGAGTAGAGGAGACACGTCGCATGCCGAGCAGCCTGTCCAAGCAGCCCCTGTACAGTCAGGTTGCGACCCTTATCGCGCAACGCATTGCCGAGGGCGATTGGAAGCCCGGGGCGGCTCTGCCCAACGAGCAGGACCTGGCTCGCGAGATGGGCGTGAGCAGCGGCACCATGCGCAAGGCACTGGACTGGCTCGAGGAGTGCCGGCTGCTGGTGCGCCGGCAAGGCCGCGGCACTTTCGTGGCCGACCATGCCGCCGAGGAGTTCGCCGCGCGCTTCATCAATCTGCGTACGGCGGACGGCCGGCACATCGCCGGCACCGGCAGGGTGCTCGACCAATGCCGCGCCCCGGCCGGGGTTCTGGAGCAATCGCGGCTGCTCATCGAGCCGGGCCAGACCGTGCTGCGCACCAAGCGCCTGTGCACCTGCGACGGCAGGCCCTTCATGTACGAGGACGCGGCCCTTGCCGTCACCCGCATGCCGGGGCTGCGGGAGCGCGAGCTGCTCGGCGACTACCAGCTGACCGCCCTGGCGCAGCGCCATGGCGTGCTTCTCGGGCGCGCCAGCGAGCGCGTGGCGCTGTTCGCGGCCAGCGGCGATCTGGCGGAGTTGCTGGAGGTGGCGCCCGGCACCGCCCTGCTGCATCTTGACCGCGTGGTGTACTCCCTCGGCGGCGAGCCGGTCGAGTGGCGCGTGGCCTTCTGCCATCTCAAGGGCGAGTACTACCTCGTCGACATGTGCTGAGCGGGCGCCCTCACCTCGTGCCGTACATGCGGTCGCCGGCGTCGCCGAGGCCCGGCACGATGTAGCCGCGGTCGTTGAGCCGCTCGTCGACGGCGGCGGTGAAGATGCGCACGTCGGGATGGGAGCGGGCGAGGTGCGCGACCCCTTCGGGCGCCGCAAGCAGGCACGCGAGGCGGATGTCGCGCGCGCCGTGCTGCTTGAGACGGCCGACGGCGGCGACCGCCGAGTTGCCGGTGGCGAGCATGGGATCGACGACGACGGCCAGCCGCTGGCCGAGGTCGCCCGGCAGCTTGCAGTAGTACTCGACCGCCGCCAGCGTGTCGTGATCGCGGTAGATGCCGAGATGGCCGACGCGGGCGGAGGGCACGAGCTCGAGCAGCCCGTCGAGCAGGCCGTTGCCGGCGCGCAGGATCGGCACCAGCACCAGCTTCTTGCCGGCGAGGAACGGTACGCGCGCGGGGCCGACCGGCGTCTCGATGTCTCTGAGCTCGGTCGGCAGGTCGCGCAGCAGCTCGTAGCCCATGAGCAGGGCGAGCTCGCGCACGAGGTGGCGGAACTGCGCCGACGGCGTCGTCCTGTCGCGCAGGAGCGAGAGCTTGTGGGCCACCAGCGGGTGGTCGACGACGACGGGATTGGCGCTCACTCGGGCTCCTCCGTCTCCTCCATGATGTCCTCGTTCCACAGCTCGGGCCTCTCGCGGATGAAGCGGGCCATGAGGGCGATGCAGTCGGGGTCGTCGGCGACGATCACCTCCACCCCGCGCTCGCGCAGCAGGCCGGGGTTGCCGGCGAAGTTCCGGTCCTCGCCGATCACCACGCGCGGGATGCCGAACTGCAGGACGGTGCCGGTGCACATCATGCACGGCGACAGCGAGGTGTAGAGCGTCATGCGCCGGTAGGACTTCTGCCGGCCGGCCTTGCGCAGGCAGTCCATCTCGCCGTGGGCGATGGGGTCGCCCTGCTGGACGCGCTGGTTGCGGCCCCGGGCGATGAGCCGCTCACCCTCGGCCAGCACCGAGCCGATCGGGCAGCCGCCCTCGTTGTAGCCGGCCAGCGCCTCCTCGTAGGCGAGCCGCAGGAAGCGGGCGTCGGTGGCGCTCAGCTTGGCCATTGCGATCTCCATTGCCGCTGCCCGAACCCTCCCCCCGGATCGGTACAGGAACGGGGCGCTGTTGGGCAACCACGCCTGATCCGAGCCGGCCACGGACCTCAGCGCCGGGGCGGCGCGACCGGGAACCCCCCATCCACGGCGCTGTCGCATCGAGGGATGGGCCTTGGAGGACTCATGCTGAGTCGTGTGGCCCCGTGAACGTCCGGTCTACCGCCTGATTGCCGTCGCCATGTTGCAGTGCCGTGGTTAGGGTGCCAGGTACTGACTTAAGCAACTGCAATAAGGTTGCGCTCACACAAGCCGTCTATTCAGTCACCCCATCAACGCGAAGCTATCGTCGCGGCAACCTTACATCGCGGGTGCCCGGCCGTGAGCTGCAGGGGCTGTTCGCCGCAAGATGGGCCGTGCCGCCCGAATAGAGAGCATTGAAGTCGCTCCATCTCGCCGACGCGTCCGGCTCGAGCTGTGAGGTCCGCCACAGGTCCCTGGTCCAGGGCGTCTCGAACTTGCTGAACCGATCGAAGGTGATGGGAATCTCCATCTTGGCGCCCAAGGCGAGACCCTTGGGGATCGGGACGGTCACCGGCACGTAAAGTTCGCCGGCGATCTTTTGGAGCGGAACCTGCGTACCGCTGCCCGGAGACGGTCCGGACACGTAGCCGCCCGGATAGGTGTTCTCGACCTTCATGCTCATGCTGATGATGCACACCGTCGGGGCCGTACCGATCAGCACAGGCGCGTCCGGCCCGCGGACGATCTCGACTACTGCGACCGGCGGCGAATAGACCGCACCTTTCGCGGGCTTGGCCTCGACCAAGTCCGGCACGCAGAGCGGCTCCCGGCCGCGCTTGTTGGCTTCCTCGGTGCCGACGCAGCCTTGCGCGGCGCTCTTGCCCTTGAGCTCGTTCGCCGCCTCACGGAAGCCTTTGCGCAGGGCATCCTTGCATGGCCCGACGCACGGCACCCCTGTCTCCGCCTCGAATTTGTCAGCGGCAAGCTCGACGGCGTAGTCGACTCCCCGGTCCAGGAGTTCGTTATAGCGCGGCAATGTCGGCGGTACGCCGAGGGCCGCAAGCCCAGCATTCACGGCGATCTTGGCGGCGGTGCTGCAGGCTTTGTCGACGGTATCCTTCGCCCCGCCGCCGGCCGCCTCTTGGGCGAGGACGCCTGTGATCTGGCATTGCAATCCGAAAATCGAGTATTTGAGGATCACGTCGACGGCAAGGTCCTTGAGCCCGTCAAACTTGCCGCCCAGCCAGTCCCAGCCCTTGCCCAGCAGGTCGACGAACTCACCCAGGCTGTCGATGGTCTGGCCCTCACCCCGGTAGGATTTCGGGCACATCTCACCCAAGGGGAACATGCTGCGGATGAGCGGTGATGTGTGCGACTTGTAGCCCGTGATCACTACGCAGCCCCAGCGGTTGGGGTCGTCGAATTCGGGCGGCGTGAACGAGACAACGCGGATCTTGTAGTCGGGGCGAGGCTGCGTGTGGAACTTGACCGGCGGTGGCGGTGGCGCCTTGGCGCCATAATAGACCTTGATGATGTTCGACGGCTTACCGACGATCTTGTCGGACCCGGCGGCGGCGAGCGGCACCACGCGGACCACAAACTGTTCCGGGACACGTCCGGTGGTGAGGTATTGCTTGCGACCGAGTTGCTTGAAGTCGACGACAAACCCGCCGGCGCTCTTCGTGCCTCTGCCCGAGGCAGCAAGGCCCTTGGGCGCCAGATCGGGGGCGGTGCCCGTGAACGGCGCAAATGGCTCGGTTGCAACCTGCCACAGGACGGCCTTTGCTGCGGTGATCTTGTTCACGTCCCAATGATAGGTCTCGGATTGGCTGGCGGATTTCGGATCGATTTCATGATCGGTGGTCAGGCGAAAATCGCAGGCCCCGCCCGAGCAACGGTAGAGCTCGGCGCCACCTGGCAGGAGAGCTGCCAAAGTACTCGGAGCTACTTTGCTGACGCTGGGGGCCTTGCCCTCGGCGCCTTTGCCGGTCTTCGGCGAGGTCACGGCCTGCGGCGGCTTGGCCGGCTGATCCAACGGTTTGGGCCGCATCACGATCGCCTTTGCCTTTTCGCAGGTGATCGCCCGGAAGCCCGAGCAGGTGGGGCCCTTGCACGTCCGCCCATCGCCGATGACGAGCGTCGGAATACCCCGGCCCCCGATGTTCTGGTCAAGCACGAAGCGCGCTGCCTTGTCGTATCCCATCTCCTTGCAGAACAACGCCGCGGCCGGTCCCCCGCACTCGCTGCCGAAGTGTTTGCACCAGTCGAGCCGGAGGCCTTTGACCATGGGGCTTGGGAAGGTGCGCGTCTCGATCTGGGCGGCCGCGCGCTCACTGAAGAGCAGCAGCATGGCGGCGAGAACAACGAGCAGCGCCCTAGGACATCTGCGAAACATCCCCGCCTCCTTCAGCAGGGCTAGTCGCCATGCAAGATAATACGCTTGTGCTCCCCCGCGGGCCAGCATGGCTCGGGAGGGACGGCTCGGCTCTTCATCCGCGCAATACCTGAGTATCGGGGAACGGACCCTGAACAGGGTCAGGTATTCGCTCTACTATCCCCGCAGATTGCTCCGAGCCCGTCCGGTGGCCCAGTGCCAAAAACGGCTGTGAGCAGCTACACCAATGTATGTAGGATTGATCGCCTTCGCGGAGATGACGGATTACGCAAGACCAGCACTTCTCTGCTCCATTGTCGAAACCGGCCGCCGCAACGGCCGGCGCGCTCTCGCCGCCATCCGCCTGGCCCTGGCCGCCCCGGTGGCCGGACCAGCCGCCGCGTGATCAGCACAGGCAAGGTGAGTAGTTACCATTTTGCAGGACGCCGCCAGCCGTCCGGGCAGAGGCTCATTGCCTCCGGTTAGCGCCCAAGCCACGCTGTGAGCCTTGATCTTTCTCGCACCAAGCCATCCTGATTAAAGTGGTGAACACAAAAATGCGCCCATGAATTTTCGAACGCCATCTCCATATCACCCGTTACCGAGGTGGTGCCCAATCCGAGCTCAGCGTAAGTAAACTCGAAACTGCCGCTCGGGCGCGCAAGCGCAATGTGGAAAGGTTCACCCGTGAACTCGTTGATCTTTGGGCCAGCCTTGCTCTTCAGGATGCCCGGTATTTCAACCGTTGCAGTCCGGCGTTCGAGGTCGGCCTCGAGATCAATCGGAAGGAACAAGGTTTGGAAAAACTCCGAGCAGGTGGACGCGAATACAGCGAAAAGATTGCTCAAGGGAGCGCATGTCTGGCCTGAGATGATCCTTTCAAGCGCGATGCGTTGAGCTTCATCTGCACGCTCGTCGATAACGATTTGGCGCCGTCCGTTTCCGTCCTTGATTTCCCCGGGCCACTTGTAGAGCGCCGCCCAGTTGAAGCCTGCGAGCGGCGTGTCGTTGAAGTGGCCTTCAACGACGTTACCAACGAAGGCAGACTGACAATAGCCGTGGGTACTCGGCAAGTTGAACTGGCAACCACAATTCATAGCGCAGTTGCAGTTGTCATAGGTCTCGCTCTTGAATAGCCATTGATCAGCCATTTGACTATACCTCGCAAAAAGCCACTATGCTCGGTTCGCTTTTGTCGGAGCGATGTTCTGGCCCATGTAGAAGAAGGTGCCCGGGTGATAGGTCGCCTTCACCGCTGAAGCCGAAGTTTAGCGGAGCTAACCTACGACTTGAAAGAGTGAGGCATTGCAGCGCACGCGTCTCCGTCCGGGCCGGGTCAGGACCGGAGGATCTGCAGCAGTCAGGACCACGTCCGTTGGACCCGTGGCCTGCCGCACTTGCTGCGCCGCCGAAGGCTTCGTGATCACGGTTCCGTGATCGGCCTGGGACCCCCGCCTCGGCCTGGGACCTCCGCCTCGGCCTGGGATCCCGCCTCGTGCTCGTCCCAAGGGGCGGTGATGCACTGCACAAGGGCCACGATTTTGCAACTTCCCGGCAGCCCGCTATAGTGCTCCGTAGCATGTAGGAACCGGCCAAGGTGCCGCGGCCCGCGGCCACACAGACAGCACCACTCGAGGATGAGGCCCGTCGACCCGGCGGGCCATCGGCTTTTTGGGGGCGGCAATGACCCGTCCGAACCGTACCGACCACATCAGGCTCACCTCCCACCCCGCGCCCGGCGCCAAGCCGCGCTTTCCCCTGGCCTGGGGCGCCGCCACCGCGCGTGAGCGCGGCCCCGTGATCGGCACCGTGTCGCGGCCCGCCGACCGCAACGTGATCGGCACACACGGCGGCTCCTACGCCCTCTACCGGGCGCTGGCGGTGTCCTCGGGCGCGCTCAACCCCATCCGCCGTCCCGACCTCACCAACACCCATCCCGCCGTTGCCATCGGCCCCTTCCCGCAGTGGACCGACCCGCGCCGCATCGTCTCGCTCGACCCCTGGGGGCACATGGTGGCAGAGGCGTTCCGCGCCGAGATCGCCGAGGGCGTGGACATCCGCCCCAGCATCGCCGTCACGCGCGCCCGCCTCGACCTGCCCGAGATCCAGGAGGCGCTGGCGGCCGGTCGGCTGGCCGGCGACGGCGCGGTGGTGCACGAGAACGGCACGCTGTCCGTGGTCAAGATCGCCATCGATCCCGTCTGGCACCTGCCGGGCATCGCCGAGCGCTTCGGGGTGACGGAGACCAGCCTGCGCCGCACGCTGTTCGAGCAGACCGCCGGCATGTTCCCCGAGCTCGTCACGCGCCCCGACCTCGAGGTGTTCCTGCCCCCCGTCGGCGGGACCACCGTCTACCTCTTCGGCGACGTGGCCCGCCTCGCCGACGCCAAGACGCCCATCACCTGCCGGGTGCACGACGAATGCAACGGCTCGGACGTATTCGGCTCCGACATCTGCACCTGCCGGCCCTACCTGGTGCACGGCATCGAGGAGTGCGCGCGGGCGGGTCAGGCGGGCGGCCTGGGCGTCATCGTCTACAACCGCAAGGAGGGCCGGGCGCTGGGCGAGGTCACCAAGTTCCTCGTCTACAATGCCAGAAAGCGCCAGGAGGGCGGGGACGCGGCCGCCGCCTACTTCGAGCGCACCGAGTGCGTGGCGGGCGTGCAGGACGCGCGCTTCCAGCAGCTGATGCCGGACGTGATCCACTGGCTGGGGCTGTCGCGCATCGACCGGCTGGTGTCGATGAGCGACATGAAATACGAGGCGCTGCGCGCCCAGGGCATCAACATCGTCGAGCGCATCCCCATCCCCGACGAGCTGGTGCCGGCCGATGCCCACGTGGAGATCGCGGCCAAGAAGGCTGCCGGCTACTACGCGCCCGCCGCACCGGGGCCGCAGGAGGTTGCCGGCACCGTCGGCCGCGCGCTCGACAAGAGCTGATCCTCAGGACCGGACCCGTCGCTCCGTGACGCCAGATACGGCCGCTGCCGCCATTTCTCTCTTGAGCGCCGAGGCGGTGCGCGAGCGCGCCCACCGGCTGCTGGCGATCGGCCTCGAAGGCGGGCTTCCCCATTTCCGCATCCACATGGGCCGGCTCGCGGCGGTGGCCGACCTCGTCGCCGACACCACGCGCCGCGCCTACCCGACGCTCGAGGTGCCGTTCCATGCCCGCTGGCGGCACTTCGTGGTGGCGGGCGAGGACCGCTGGGCGGCGCTCGCCGGCAGCGTCCGCTGGCGTGACGCAGCCGAGCGCGCGCGCGCCGCCTTCGACCTCGCCGTCACCAGCGTGCTGCTCGATGCCGGCGCCGGCCCGCGCTGGAGCTATCGCGATCCGCAGACGGGAGCCCGGGTGGCGCGCTCCGAGGGGCTGGCGCTCGCAAGCCTTGCCATGTTCGCCGCCGGTGCCTTCTCGGCCGACGCACGCTCGCCGTTGCGAGCCGACGCGGCCGCGCTCCAGGGGGTGAGCGGGGAGGTGCTGGGCCGGCACTTCCAGGCGGGCCCGGGGAACCCGCTCCTGGGCGCGGAGGGCAGGGCCGGGCTGCTGCGCCGCCTCGGTGCGGCGGTCGCCGCCAAGCCGCAGGTGTTCGCGCGCGTCGATGCCCCGCGTCCGGGCGGGCTTTACGACCACCTGGCCTCCCTCGCCGAGGGCCGCACCATCGCTGCCGGCACGATTCTGCGCGAGCTGCTTGTCCATCTCGGGCCCATCTGGCCGTCGCGCCTCGAGCTCGGCGGCATCGCCCTCGGCGACTGCTGGCGCCATCCGGCCTTGGTCACGCCCGATCCCACCAGCGGCCTCGTCCCCCTGCACAAGCTCTCGCAATGGCTCGCCTACTCGCTGATCGAGCCGCTGCAGGAGGCAGGCATCGCGGTCGCGCACGTCGACGGTCTCACCGGCCTCGCCGAGTATCGCAACGGCGGGTTGCTGGTGGACGGCGGCGTCCTCGTGCCGCGCGATCCGGGCGAAGCGGAGCGCGAGCACGACGTCGGCTCGCCGCCGGTGGTCGAGTGGCGCGCCCTCACCGTCGCCCTGCTCGACCGGCTGGCCCCGCTCGTGCGCGCCAGGCTCGGCAAGAGCGCCGACGAGTTTCCGCTCGCCAGGGTGCTGCAGGGCGGCACCTGGACGGCGGGGCGGATGCTGGCGCGGACGCGGCGGCCCGACGGCGCGCCGCCGATCAGGGTCGCAAGCGACGGCACCGTGTTCTGATGGCAGGGAAGGGCAGCGTCATGGAAGGCGTCACCGTCGTCACGCACCCGCTGGTGCAGCACAAGCTCACGCTGATCCGCGACAAGAGCCGCTCCACAAAATCCTTCCGCGAGCTGCTGAAGGAGATCGGCATGCTCATCTGCTACGAGGTGACGCGCGACCTGCCGCTCACCGAGGTGGAGATCGAGACACCGCTGGTGCGCACCAGGGCGCCGCAGATCGCCGGCAAGAAGCTGGTGTTCGCGCCCGTGCTGCGCGCCGGCATGACCTTCGTGGAAGGCATGCTCGACCTCGTGCCCACCGCCCGCGTGGCTCATATCGGGCTCTACCGGGAGCCCGAGACGTTCGTGGCGGTGGAGTATTTCTTCAAGGCGCCGGCAGATCTCTCCGAGCGCCGGGTGATCGTGGTCTCGCCCGTGATTGCCACCGGCAACACGGCGGTGGCCGCCATCGACCGGCTCAAGGAGCGCGGCGCCAGGGACATCCGCCTCGTCTGCCTGCTCGGCGCGCCCGAGGGCTTCGAGCGCCTGCGCGGCATTCATCCCGATGTGGCGGTGTGGACGGCAGCCATCGACGACAGCCTCGATGAGCGCGGCTATATCCTGCCGGGCCTCGGCGACGCCGGCGACCGCACCTACGGTACGAGGTGAGCGGCAGGGTCGCAGCGGCAACACGAGGGAAGTGGCCACGCCGGCTGCTTTTCCTGCTAGGAATCGGGCCGGGAAGGCGGGCCCGGCAGCGGCGATCGAGGCATGGCCAGGAGCGACAGGACGCAAGACGGCGCACGGGCGCGTCCGGAATGGACGAGCGCTCGGCGCATCGTGGTCAAGATCGGCTCGAGCCTGCTCGTCGACCGGGTGAGCGGCAAGCTCAAGTCGGCCTGGCTCGACACCCTGGCCGACGACGTCGCTCGCCTGGTGAAGGACGGGCGCCAGGTGATCCTCGTCTCCTCGGGGGCGATCGCGCTCGGACGCCACGTGCTGGGCTTCCCCAAGGGCGTGCTCGAGTTGGAGAAATCTCAGGCGGCCGCGGCCGTCGGGCAGATCTCGCTCGCAGGCGCCTACCAGGCGGTTTTCGCGGCGCGCGGGCTGGCCGCCGCCCAAATCCTGCTCACCCTGGGCGACACCGAGGAGCGCCGCCGCTACCTCAACGCCCGCCAGACCATCGACACCCTGCTCGGGGTAGGCGCCGTGCCCGTGGTCAACGAGAACGACACGGTGGCCACCGCCGAGATCCGCTACGGCGACAACGACCGGCTGTCGGCGCGCGTGGCCAGCATGATGAGCGCCGACTGCCTGGTGCTGCTCTCCGACGTCGACGGCCTCTACACCGCCGCGCCCGGCAGTCCTGGCGCCCGCCTGATCCCCGAGCTGCGCCAGATCACGCCCGAGATCGAGGCGATGGCCGGCGGCGCCGCCACCGAGCTTTCCCGCGGCGGCATGATCACCAAGATCGAGGCCGGCAAGATCGCCCTTGCCTCCGGCACCGACATGGTGATCACCTCGGGGCTGGTCGAGCACCCGCTGCGGGCGCTGAGCGAGGGCGCGCCCTGCACCTGGATGCTCGCCGCCTCCGATCCGGTGGCCGCCCGCAAGCGCTGGATCGCCGGCCAGCTCGAGCCCAAGGGCGTGCTCGAGATCGACGCCGGGGCCGAGCGCGCGCTGTTGACCGGCAAGAGCCTCCTGCCGGCGGGCGTCAGGCGGGTGGAGGGCAGCTTCGAGCGCGGCGACGCGGTCGTCATCCGCGGCCCCGACGGGCGGGAGGTTGCGCGCGGGCTCGTGGCCTACGCGCGCGAGGACGCGGCCCGCATCATCGGCAAGAAGAGCGGGGAGATTGCCGCCATCCTCGGCTACGCCGGCCGCGCCGCCCTGGTGCATCGCGACGACATGGTCTTGAGCCGCGCCTGAGGCCGGCCTAAGAAGGCGCCGGCAGCGTCCGCCGCCAGGAAGGCACGACATGACCAAGGCAGCCGCCCGACACGCCGCATCGGCCAGGAGGGCCAAGCGCGCGCCCACGACGGCGCAGGCTGCGCCGCCGCCCTCCCGGAGCGTCGCCGAGATCATGGCCGACATCGGCCATCGAGCGAGGGCCGCAGCGCGAGCGATCGCCCTCGCCCCGAGCGCAGCCAAGAATGAGGCGCTGCGCGCAGCGGCGCGCGAGATGCGCGCGGCGACCACGGCTCTGCTCGAGGGCAACGCGCAGGACCTCGCCGCCGCCAGGGCCGCAGGCGCCACCCCCGCCTTCCTCGACCGCCTGGCGCTCGATGCCAAGCGCATCGAAGGGGTGGCCAGCGGCCTCGAGGAGATCGCCGCCCTCGACGACCCCGTCGGCAGCGTCATGGCCCGCTGGACCCGTCCCAACGGATTGCAGATCGAGCGCGTGCGCGTGCCGCTGGGCGTCATCGGCATCATCTACGAGAGCCGGCCCAACGTGACCGCGGATGCCGGCGGCCTGTGCCTCAAGGCCGGCAACGCTGCGATCCTGCGGGGCGGCTCTGAGAGCTACCACTCCAGCCGGGCGATTGCCGCCTGCCTCGCCAAGGGTCTCGCCGCGGCGGGGCTGCCCGAGGCAGCCGTGCAGCTCGTGCCCACCACCGACCGGGCAGCCGTCGGCCTGATGCTCGAGGGCCTGGGCGGCACCATCGACGTGATCGTGCCGCGCGGCGGGAAGAGCCTGGTCGGCCGCGTGCAGGAGGAGGCGCGCGTGCCCGTGTTCGCCCATCTGGAGGGCATCTGCCACACCTATGTGCACGCCAGCGCCGATCTCGCCATGGCGAAGGCGATCGCCGTTAACGGCAAGATGCGGCGCACCGGCGTGTGCGGGGCGACCGAGACGCTGCTGGTGGACGCCGGCGCGCCCGCCGGCCACCTGCCGGGGCTGATTGCGGCGCTGATCGAGGCCGGCTGCGAGGTGCGCGGCGACCGCGCGGCGCAAGAGGTGGACGCCCGCGTGAAACCGGCCACGGAGGCCGACTGGTCGACCGAGTACCTCGACGCCATCATCTCGGTGAGGGTGGTGGACGGCGTCGACGCCGCCATCGCCCACATCCAGAGGTACGGCTCCCAGCACACCGACTGCATTGTCGCGGAGGACCCGGCGGCGGCCGAACGGTTCCTGGCCCGACTCGACAGCGCCATCGTGCTGCACAACGCCTCCACCCAGTTCGCCGACGGCGGCGAGTTCGGCATGGGGGCTGAGATCGGAATCGCCACCGGCCGCCTGCACGCGCGCGGGCCGGTCGGCGTGGAGCAGCTCACCACCTTCAAGTACGTGGTGCGGGGCAGCGGCCAGGTGCGGCCGGCCTGAGTCCGACAAAGGACGGAGCGCCCCCCGAATGGGGCCGCTCCGGTGCACCGGAGGCGCGGCTACCTGCGCACCACCAGGCGTATGACGAGCAGAACGATGATGGCGCCGATGGCGGCATTGACGATCTCGGCGATCACGTTGCCGCCGATGTAGAGCCCGACGCGCGGCAGCAGCCAGCCGCCCACCACGGCACCGATGATGCCGACGACGATGTCGCCGACAAGGCCGAACCCGCCACCCTTGACGACCTGTCCGGCGAGCCAGCCGGCAACTGCGCCTATGATGAGCCAGATGATGATCGACACTGGGTCCATGGTAGCTCCTTCCCCGTGGGCCGCATGTCGTTGACCGCCCCAGCGCCGGCGGCCCGCGTTTCGAGCGCCCCGGGACGGATGCGAATCGCAGGTTAGCCTTTTTCGCCGGCAGCTGCCACCGGCGCGCCGTTGTCGGACCAACCGGCTGCAACCGCCTCCTGCGCCTGCGCACTGCGCCGCACAGTTGCGCACTGCATCGCGGCGGGTGCCGTGCTAGGCTTGCAGCGCGCCGGCGGGCGGCGGCCAACCCGCGCCGTCCCGACCCGGACCGCATGCGATCGGTGCGGGCGCGCGCGGGGCATGGGCTCGGAGGGAGGGATATGGATCCGATCGTGACGACGGCCCTGGCCGTCGCTGTCGTGCTCGTTATGTTCGTCGTGTTCGTCCTGGTCTTCCGCTGGATCTGGAACCGCACGATGCCCGCCGTGTTCGGCGTCAAGGAGATCACCTTCTGGCAGGCCGTCGGGCTCCTGATCCTGGCCTCGATCCTCACCGGCGGCCATCGCGTGGTCACCACCGACATCACCAACCTGCCGAAGCGACTGGGCGCGCTGCCGGCAGTCACACTCGGCGGCTGAGCGCGAGGGGGTGCAGATGGCGGGCGTGTTGGAAGGCATCCGCGTTCTCGACTTCGGCCGCTACATCGCCGGCCCCTACTGCGCCGCGCTGCTGGCCGAGCACGGGGCGGAGGTGATCCGCATCGAGAAGCGGGACGGCAGCGAGGACCGCTACCAGGCCCCGGTCGCGCGCACCGGCGAGGGCGCCCTGTTCCTGCAGATCAACCGCAACAAGCTCGGCATGACGCTCGACCCCATGCGCCCCGAGGGCCAGGAGGTGGTGCGCAAGCTCGTCGCCACCGCCGACGTGGTGGTCGCCAACCTGCCGCCGCAGACGCTTGCCGCCATGAAGCTCGACTACGACAGCCTCATTTCGGTGAAGCCCGACATCATCCTGACCACGGTCACCGCCTACGGCCGCGGCGGCCCCTACAGCGACCGGGTGGGCTTCGACGGCGTCGGCCAGGTCATGTCGGGCGCGGTCTATATGACCGGCACCGAAGACCAGCCTTACCGCGCGCAGGTGCCCTGGGTCGATTTCGGCACGGCCCTGCACTGCGCCTTCGGCACCATGGCGGCGCTGATGGCACGCAAGGTCACCGGCAAGGGGCAGTGGGTGGAGGGGGCGCTGCTCGCCACCGCCGTCACCTTCGGCAACGCCCTGCTGATCGAGCAGGCGGTGATCGCACCCAACCGCGTTCCGACCGGCAATCGCGGCCAGACCGCGGCCCCGGTCGACATCTTCCGCACCAGGGATGGCTGGGTCCTGTGCCAGGTGATCGGCCAGCCCCTGTTCAAGCGCTGGGCCGAGCTGATGGGCGAGCCGCACTGGCTCACCGACCCGCGCTTCAAGGACGACATCTCGCGCGGGGACAACGGCGCGGTCATCAGCGAGCGCATGGGACGCTGGTGCGCCGAGCGCACGACGGCGGAGGCGCTCGACATCCTGGGCAAGGCTAGGATCCCCGCCGGCCCCGTGCTCAAGCCGCAGCAGACGCTCGATGATCCGCACATCCAGGCCATGGGCTTCTTCCAGCCCACCGAGTTCCCCGGCGCGCCCAGGCCGGCGCCGATCGCCCGCGCTCCGGTGTGGCTGTCGGCCACGCCCGGCTCCATCCGCCACCGTGCGCCTCTGCTCGGGGAGCACACGGAGGAGATCCTGACCGCCCTCGGCTACAGCAAGAAGGCGATTGGTGCACTGAGGGAGAAGGGCGTGATCTGAGGCGGGTCCGGCGGCGGCGCCGGTGCCGCATCGCGCCGCGCCTGGTCCGCGGCCGTCAGCACGAGGCAAGCCATGTCCGTGGACTCGATCGCGGTGGAAAGCTTTCCCTGTCTCGGCGAGGAGCACGCCATGCTGCGCCGCACCCTGCGCCGCTTCATCGCCGAGCGCGTGCTGCCCGAGGCCGAGGCCTGGGAGAGGCAGGGCTACGTGTCGCGCGAGGCGCTGCGCGAGATGGGCTCGCTCGGCCTGCTCGGCATGCGCTATGCGCCCGAGTACGGCGGCGGCGGCCTCGACGCGGTTGCGAGCGTGGTGCTGGCCGAGGAGCTCGGGCGATCCACCTACGGCGGCTTCGCCGTCACCGTGCTCGTGCACACCGACATGGCCTCGCCCCACCTGCACAATGCCGGCAGCCGCGACCAGCTCGAGCGCTGGATGCCCGACATCACCGCCGGCCGCAAGATCTGCGCCGTGGCCATGACCGAGGCCGATGCCGGCTCCGATCTCGCCTCCATGCGCACGCGGGCGCGCAAGGCGGCCGGCGGCTGGGTGCTCGACGGCTCCAAGATGTTCATCACCAACGGCGTCCATGCCGACCTCTACTTCGTCGCCGCCAAGACCGGCGCGGCCGGCCGCAATCGGCATATGAGCATGTTCGTGGTGGAGAAGGGCACGCCTGGCTTCCGCGTCGCCCGCGCGCTCGACAAGCAGGGCTGGCTGTGCAGCGACACCGCCGAGCTGGTGCTCGAGGACTGCTTCGTGCCCGACGAGAACGCGCTGGGCGAGGAGGGACGCGGCTTCTATGCGCTGGTCAAGAACCTGCAGAACGAGCGGCTGGTGATCGCGGCGCAGGCGCTGGGCGAGGCGATGAAGGCGATCGAGATCACCCTCGACTGGGTCAAGCAGCGCCACGCGTTCGGCGCGCCGCTGTGGGACAAGCAGACGATCCGCCAGCGGCTCGCCATGCGCCTGGCCGAGGTCGAGGCCGGGCGCGCCCTGCTCTACAACACCGCCTGGCGCGACAGCCGCAACGAGAACGTGGTCAGGGAGGTGTCGATGCTCAAGGCCCTGGCCGGCACGCTGGTCAACCAGGTGCTCTACGACTGCGTGCAGTTCCACGGCGGCATGGGCTACATGCGCGAGAGCACCATCAGCCGCATGGCGCGCGAGGCGCGCATGCAGTCGATCGGCGGCGGTGCCACCGAGGTGATGCTGGACGAGGTGGCCAAGCGCATCTGATGCAGGGCCCGGCTGCAGGGCTCAGCGCGCGGGCGCCGCCTCGACCTCCGAGATGCGATTGAGGGTCCAGGTCGCCTCGTAGGGAGAGGGAATGGCGGCCGGATCTCCCACCGCGTACCACAACAGCCGGCCGAAGGCGTCGTCGAAGCCGCCGACCGGGCTCCAGGCGGCGGCGGGCGCCGCCGCGAGGCCCAGCTGCAGCCAGCCGTTCCAGGGAAAGTCCTTGAGCTTCACGGTGCGCAGGAACATGGGCGAGGACAGACCCTCGAGGGCGTCCACGGCAAGGTTCTCGATGCCGGAGGTGAAGGCGGCGCTGTAGTGCTCGCGGCGCACCGTATAGCCCACGACCATGGCGCGGCAGTCCGAGGCGAGCCCCTCCACGAGCGCGCGCTCGAGCTCGATGGCGGTGAGCGGCGTCTCGTAGTCGACGGCCATGAGCCGCCGCGCCAGGGCGTCCACGGCCTCGCTGCGTGCGGGGTCCGCCGCCAGCGCCAGCGCGCGCCAGGCGTGATACCAGCCGAAGCGCACCCAGCGCGGGCCGAGCCAGCCGTTGAGCACCACCGTGCTCTCGGCGAGCAGGCGGGCCGCGCTCACCTCCTCCACCTTCGCATCCCATGCCGCGCTTTCGGTCCTCCAGGCGGCGGGCAGCAGGCTGCGCGCCAGCGCGCCCTCCGCGCGCACCCTCGGCTCCTGCCGCGGCGGGGGGGCGGCGCGCAGCCGCTCGCTCGCGGCCTCGGCGCGGTCGGCATGATGGAGATAGTCGCCGTGGAACGGCGTGACGGGATAGGGGTGGAGGACGAAGCCGCCCCGACCCTCCATGGAGCGCGCAATGGCGGCGGTGACGGCACAGGCTTCGGCGGGGTCGGCGGCGAGCGCCGACCCGGGGGCGAGGCGTACGACCAGGAGCGACCCCAGCGACTGCGCCGCGGCGATCGCCTTCTCTCCCTCGCCGGACGTGGGCAGCTCGCCGAGGTAGGCCTGCAGCTTGCCCGCTCGCATCAGCTCGGCCGCGCGCTCGGGGGCGATCGCGGCAATCTCGATCTCGTGGGGGTAGTAGGAGGGATAGACGGGCTGCTCGTGGCCGCTGCGCGCAATGGGCGCAGCGAGCAGAGCTATTCCCGCCAGCAGGACTGCCCGTCGCATGCGCATGGCCGCGCCCCCTCACCGCGCCGGTATGCCGAACTCCGTGAAGGGGATGAACGCCACGGGGTCGCCGGGCTTCACCGCCTCCACCTCCTCGGGGATGTCGATCAGGCCGTCGGCGGCGCGCAGCCCCGAGATGAGGCCTGAGCCGTCGCGCGGGAACTTGTCGACCCCGAGCCCGGCGGGGGTCTCCTTCAGGATACCGCGCCAGAACTCGCGCCGGCCGACCTTGCGATCCGGGAAGGAGAACAGGGCGGGCAGCGAGTAGCGCCGCGGCTGCCGCCACGCCGCCCCGCCCATGCGCCGGAGCAGCGGCCACACGTAGAGCAGGAAGCACACGAAGACCGCGACCGGGTTGCCGGGCAGCCCCAGCACCACGCAGTCGCCGATCTGACCGAACGACATGGGCCGGCCGGGTTTGATGGCGAGCTGCCAGAGGTGGCGCCTGCCCAGTGCATCGAGGGCCGCCACCATGTGGTCCTCCTCGCCGCGGCTGGCGCCGCCGGTGGTGATGATGGCATCGAACCGGCGCGCCGCCTCGGCGAGCCGTGCTTTCGCCTCGGCGAGATCGTCGGGGAGCACGCCGAGATCGGTTGCCCGCGCTCCGGCGCCGGCGACGAGCGGCGCCAGCATCGGTGCGTTGGCGTCGAACACCTGGCCGGCGCCGATGCCGGCATCGGTCGGGCCCGTGGCTCGCCGCACCTCGTCGCCGGTGGAGATCACGGCGACCCTGAGGCGGGCGAAGCAGTCGACCTGCCAGACGCCGAGCGAGGCGAGCGCAGCCAGGTCCTGCGGCCGCAGCACGGCGCCCTCTGCCAGCACCGTCTCGCCCGCCTTCACGTCCTCGCCCGCCCGGCGCACGTTGGCTCCGCGCGCGAGGCCCGGCGGAATGGAGACGAGCCGGCGGCCGCCCGCCTCCCGCGTCGCTGTGTCCTCCTGCATGACGACGCTGTCGTGCCCCGCGGGCATGACCGCACCGGTGAAGATGCGCACCGCCGTGCCGGGCGCGGGCGGCTCGGCGAGGGGATGGCCTGCCGCCGCCCTGCCGGCCACGGGCAGCTCGGCGCCGGCCGCGGCGTCGTAGTCGGCGGCGGCAAAGGAATAGCCGTCGACCGCCGCGTTGGTGTGGGCCGGCACCGAGCGCGGGGCCGCCGTGGCCGTGGCAAGGATGCGTCCGGCCGCCTCGGCCAGCGGGATGCGCTCCAGTCCCGCCACCGGCCGCACGCGGGCCTCGAGGATGGCGAGGGCCTCGTCGTGGCGCAGCCGGCGACGGTCGTGGGCGAAGCAGTCGTCGAGGAGCTTGGGCATAGGATCTTCCGGCGCGACCTCCCCGCGCAGGCCCGCCGGGGGGGCGGGGACGACGCGGGCGGCTCATCTAAGCACGGGGGCGGGGCGGACGGGAGCGGGGCCAGCGGGCGGGTGGCTGCTCTGCTTGCCGGACCGGGCGGGCCCTGATAGATAGCTCGCGCCCCGCGGGCCCAGACCCCGCCCGGGGCTCCGCCGGCTTCCGGCGCCGGGTCCGCTCGCGGCCGCCCGGGGCGGCGCCGCCACGGGTCCGGTGGGGGATAGTTTAACGGTAGAACAGCGGACTCTGACTCCGTTAGTCCAGGTTCGAATCCTGGTCCCCCAGCCACTGAGCCCGCCCCAGCGGGCCCGCTGCTCCCAAGCCGAAGCTCATGCGGGCGCCCTGCGTCACCCCGCCTTGCGGCTCCCCATTGTGGGCGTGACCACCGGCGACGGCCTCGCCAGTCGTGGCCTCGCCCAACGGGCCCTTCGTCAGGGCCGGCGGCCGGTGCCGCCAAACGCCGGCGGGGCCGGGCGCGTTCCCGACCTCGACGCCGCAGGGTCCGCTCACGCGGCGCTGTCGAGGGAAGGCACCGCGTCGCCCTCTTGCTTGGCAGCGGGCGCCAGCATGTGCGCTATCTCGCTTGCCGGCCTGGGCGGGCTGAAGAGATACCCCTGCACCTCGCGGCAGCCCTCCGCGCGCACGATCTCGAGCTGCGCCGAGGTCTCCACGCCCTCCGCCGTCGTGGACATGCCCAGGCTCAGCCCCATCTGCGTCACCGCACGCACGATGGCGATCCCCTCCCGGCTGCCGTCGGACAGCCCACGGATGAACGACTGGTCGATCTTGATCTTGTCGAAGGGGAAGCTGCGCAGGTAGCTGAGCGAGGAATAGCCCGTGCCGAAATCGTCGAGGGCGATGCGGACGCCGAAATTCTGCAGCTTGCGCAGCGTCTCCAGCGTCGCCGCGGTATCGGCGAGCAGCACGGTCTCGGTGATCTCCAGCTCGAGCCTGCCGGGGTTCAATCCGGCCGATGCGACGGCGTCGGCGACGGCCGCCGCCAGGTTCCTGCTCTTGAACTGCTTGGGCGAAAGGTTCACCGCGATCTTCAGGTGCGAGGGCCATTTGGACGCGTCCGCGCAGGCCTGGCGCAGGACCCACTCGCCGATCGGCACGATGAAGCCGGTCTCCTCGGCGAGGGGGATGACCTCGCCGGGGGGAACCATGCCGCGGGTCGGGTGCTGCCAGCGCAGAAGCGCCTCGAAGCCGCAGATCCCGCCGCTCGCCAGGTCGAGGATGGGCTGGTAGTGCAGCTCGAGCTCGCCGTTGGCGAGAGCCTTCCTGAGGTCCATCTCCAGCGCCCGCCGCGCCTGCATGCGCAGGTCCATGCCCTTCTCGAAGAAGCGGTAGGTGCCGCGGCCTTCGCTCTTGGCGCGATAGAGCGCAATGTCCGCATTCTTGAGCAGCTGCTCGGGCTGGCTGCCGTCGGCAGGCGCCAGCGCGATGCCGACGCTGGCGCCGACCACCATCTGATGGCCCTCGACGGTGAACGGAGCGCTGAGCGCCTCGATCACCCGCGTGGCCAGGGCCGTGGCTTCCAGGGCATCGGCGGCCGCCGTCTGCACGATGACGAACTCGTCGCCTCCCATGCGGGCGACCGTGTCGCTCTCGCGCACGCAGCTGCGCAGCCGACCGGCCACTGCCTTCAACAGCGCGTCGCCCGCGGTGTGCCCGAAGGCGTCGTTGATCTCCTTGAAGCGGTCGAGATCGACGCACAGCACCCCCACCATGCCCTCTCTGCCGGCGCTCGCCAGCGCCTGCTCGAGACGCTCGGCGAGCAGAAGGCGGTTGGGCAGGTCGGTCAGCGCGTCGTGGCGCGCCATGTGGGTGATGCGGGCCTCGTTGCGCCGCCGCTCGGTGAGGTCGCGGATGGCATAGACCTCGTTCCCGCGCACGCCGTTGCGGAACGGCTGGCACACCACCTCGACGGGGATGGCATTGCCGCCCGCCCCCCTCAGCGTGGCCTCGACGGTGCGCGTGCCGGCCTGCGGAGGGGCGACCGTCTCCTCCAGCAGCTCGCCGCCCACGCGCTTGCCGATGAGCTGCTCCGCACTGAGGCCGGTCAGCTCGGTGATGCGGCGGTTGACATTGATCATGACGCCGTTGGCGGCGACCACGATGCCTTCGCTGGCGGCATCGACGAGCTCGCGAATGCGCTCGATGCTGTGCTGGCTCGTCTGCCGGTCGATGACGGCGGCTCCCAGGCCGGCGACCATGACGAGGATGGTAAGGCCGGCAATGGCGAGCGCCAGAATGTAGGCGTCGGCCGTGAAGCCGGTGACCGCGATGGTCGGATCCGGCTCGATGGTGGCCGCGCCCATGGCGGTGAAGTGCAGCCCGCAGATGCCGAGCGTCAGCAGGCCGGCGCCGGCAGCGATGGCGCGCAGGTCGGTCAGCCGGTGGAAGGCGGTGGTGGCGGCGGCCGCCAGCGCGGCCCCGATGACCAGCGAGGCGATCACGAGCGTGGCGTCCCACCGGATGACGCCGGGCAGGATGAGGGCCCGCATGCCCGTGAAGTGCATGAGCCCGATGCCGAGCCCGACGATGGCGCCTCCCAGTGCGACCTCCTGCGGCGTGCGGCCCGCGCACACGAAGTAGCCGATGGTGGTGGCGACGATGGCGACCAGCAGCGAGCCTGCGGTCAGCGCCGGATCGTAGGCGGTCTCGACCCCCGCCTTGTAGGCGAGCATGGCCACGAAGTGCGTGGCCCAGATGCCGCTTGCGGTGCACACCCCCGTGAGCAGCAGCCACGCGGTGCGCATCACCCGGTGGGCGTGCGCGACGCGCGAGTAGATGCTGAAGGATGTGAAGGTGGTGGCCGCGCACACCGCGGCGGCAAGCAGGACCAAGAGATAGTCGTGCTCGACCGTTAGACAGCTGATTACGCGAAACATGCATCCGTCCCCTGCGCCCAGGGACGGTCTATCAGGGGGCCACTCAACAACGGGTAAAGGCCGCGGCCGGCCTGAGGGTCCTCTTTCGATCGGCGGGCGGACGGCTGCATCGTCCGGGTCGGCGGGTCGGCTTGGCCTCGAGGGGTGCCCGGCGCGCGTCATGCCCTCAGAGGTTGCACAACCGGCGCCGAAGCAACTTTGGGCAATGGCAGGGGCGGGGGCAAGGGCCCGGGCTCGGGCTCCGTAGGGCGTCAGAAGTCGGAGGCGATGCCGTCCTTCTCCCAGTCGCCATAGCGGGTGGGATCGGGCCCATCGCGGCCCCCGACCTCCCTGGGTGGGGGATTGGCGGCCCGGCGCGCATCGGCCAGGCGGCGGCGCTCCTCGGCCTCGGCCAGCGCCCGCAGCGCAGCCGGCGTGAGCCGGCGGGGAGGCTCCTCCCCGGACTGGGGCGGGCGGTCGGGCGCGCTCGGCATGTTGCGTGTCCCGGTGCGGGGCCCTGGCCCTCGGCCGCGGGCGATACCATATTATCGGGCGCAGCCGCCCGCCGTTCAAGGCGGTCGGCTGCGCCTTTGGATGCCACGAGAAAGGGACCGGACCACGCCCATGCCGACCAATTTCGCCAGGACGGGACTGCTGCTGGCCGTGCTGACGGGCATTCTGGTGGCCCTCGGCGGCCTCTTCGGCGGCGCCACCGGTGCGCTCATCGCCCTCGCGGTGGCGGCGGCCATGAACCTGTTCAGCCTGTGGAGCTCCGACAAGATGGTGCTGCGCATGTACGGAGCCGAGGAGGTCGATGCGGGCTCGGGGGGCGAGTACTACCGCATCGTGCAGGACCTGGCGGCGCGCGCCGAGCTGCCGATGCCGCGCGTCTACGTGATGAACAACCCCCAGCCCAACGCCTTCGCCACCGGCCGCAACCCGGCCAATGCCGCGGTGTGCGCCTCCACCGGCCTGCTCGAGATGCTTTCGCCGGAGGAGGTGTCCGGCGTGATGGCGCACGAGCTGGCGCACGTGAAGAACTACGACACGCTGACCATGGCGGTGGCCGCCACCATCGGCGGCGCCATATCCATGCTGGCCCAGTTCGCCCAGTTGGGTGCCCTGTTCGGGGGCAACCGCGAGAACCACGGCGGCGGGGTCGGCTGGCTCGGCGCCATCGTCGCCGCCATCGTCGCCCCCTTCGCCGCCATGCTGGTGCAGATGGCGGTGAGCCGCTCGCGTGAGTACCAGGCCGACCGGGTCGGCGCCCTGATCTGCGGCAACCCGCTCTGGCTGGCCTCGGCGCTGCGCAAGATCGAGGATTACGCCCATCAGATCCGCAACGAGCCGGCCGAGGCGGCGCCCGCCACCGCGCATCTCTTCATCATCAATCCCCTCACCGGCGAGGGCATGGACAACCTGTTCTCGACCCACCCCAACACCGAGAACCGCATCGCCGAGCTCGAGAAGCTGGCGGCCGAGCTCGGCGCGGCCCCGGCCGCCGCGGCGCGGTCGGCGGGCTCCAGCCCCTGGGGCGCGGCTGCCTCCTCCCGCCGCGGGCCCTGGGGCTGATCCGCTCAGGCGGCCGCCGGTCCGTCCGGCGCCGCCCCACGCGGGATGACGGCGAGCAGCGAGGCGAAGGCCTGGGCCTCGCTCTTGCCGCTGGTGTCCACCACCGCGTCGGCCTTGGCGTAGAGCGCGGTGCGGCTCTCCAGGATCGCCTTCAGGTCGTCCATGGCCTGCGGCCCGTCGGCCATCGGCCGCAGGTCGCCCTGCGCCAGCACCCGGCCCATGTGCTCGTCGGGTTTGGCGCTGAGCCACACCACGAAGCAGGTGGACAGGAGAAGGTCGTAGGTTGCGGGCTCGGTGACCAGGCTGCCGCCGGTGGCGATCACCGCCCGCTCGAAGCGGGCCACGGTCGTCTCCAGGCACTGGCGCTCCAGGCGGCGGAACATGGCCTGGCCGTGGACCGCGAAGATCTCCGACAGCTCCATGCCGCTCGCCCGCTCGATCTCGCGGTCGAGCTCGACGAAGGGCACGTCCAGCGCCTTGGCGGCGAGCTGGCCCAGCGTGGTCTTGCCGGCTCCGCGCAGGCCGACGAGGGCGATCCGGCCCTGGGCGGCGGGGTCGGCCGTGCCGAAGCGCTTGGCGATCAGCCGGCGCGCCTCGGCGAGGTCGGCGGGCGACAGGCGCTCGAGCTGGTGGAGAGCCAGCGTGAGGTCGATCGGCCGCTCGGGGGCGTCGCTGACCAGGGCCGCCGCCTCGATGCTCAGCGCCTCGGCGATCTGGCGCAGCACCAGGAGCGAGGCGTTGCCGGCCCCGCGCTCGAGCTCGGCCAGATAGCGCTCCGACACCCCTGATGCCTTGGACAGCGACTTGCGCGACATGCCTCGCCGCGCCCGCGCCAGTCGCACGCGCTCGCCCACCCGCACCAGGTAGGCCTCGTCGGCCGGCGCGGCGCCGCGGCGCGGGGCGGATGTGTTGGCGGGGGACGTGGCCATGGCTTACCGGGGCGGCTGCGACGCCATGCAGGATACTACATGGAAGCCCGCCAAGCGCACAAAACTCCGTCTTCAACAGGCGCCGACTTGCACTATGATGCACCAGCGCTGCAGCCGCGCCGATGCTGGCGGGAGCCGGCGGATGACAACTCGATGGGGAGGCGCTGCGGGAGAGGCGCAGGGAGGAACGATGACCTATCCGCGCATCTATAATGCCGCGGCCGACATGGTCGACCGCAACCTCGCGCACGGCCGCGCCGCCAAGCCCGCCTTCATCGATCCGGGCGAGACGCTGACCTACGGCGAGCTGGCCGCGCGCTGCAACCGCATGGCCAACCTGGTCACCACCTACGGCATCCCGCGCGAATCGCGCATCGCCCTGCTCCTGCTCGACACGGTCGATTTTCCGGTCGCCTTCTGGGGCGCCATCAAGGCCGGCGTGGTGCCGGTGTGCCTCAACACCCTGCTCACGACGGAGCAGTACGCCTACATTCTCGCCGACAGCCGGGCCAAGGCGCTGTTCGTATCGGCCCCGCTGCTTGCCCAGGTGCAGCCGATCCTCGGCCAGCTCCCCTTCCTCAAGTACATCTTCGTGGCCGGCGGCGAGCCGCCGTCCTTCGCCCTGTCGCTGCGCGGGGAGCTCGGCTTTCAGGCGACCGAGTTCACGGCCGCCGACACCTGCTGCGACGAGACCGCCTTCTGGCTCTACTCGTCGGGCTCCACCGGCATGCCCAAGGGCGTGCGCCACGTGCACTCCTCGCCCATGGAGACGGCGCGGCTCACCGGCCAGGGCTGCCTCGGCATGCGCGAGGACGACCTGGTGTTCTCCGCCGCCAAGCTGTTCTTCGCCTACGGCCTCGGCAACGCCATGTCGTTCCCGATGTCGGTCGGCGCCACGGCCGTGCTGCTGCCGGAGCGGCCGACGCCGGAGTCGGTGTTCCGCACGCTCAAACACTACCAGCCCACCATGTTCTTCGGCGTGCCCACGCTCTACGCGGCGATGCTGGCCTATCCGCAGGGAACGCCGGAGAACTCCTCCCAGCGCCTGCGCCTGTGCGTCTCGGCCGGCGAGGCGCTGCCGGCCGACGTGGGCAGGGCCTTCAAGGCCCGCTTCGGCGTCGATGTCCTCGACGGCGTGGGCTCCACCGAGATGCTGCACCAGTACGTCTGCAACAGCCCCAGCGCGGTGAAGTACGGCACCTCGGGCAGGCCCGTTGCGGGCTACGAGGTGCGCCTCGTCGACGAGCACGGCCGGGACGTGGCCGACGGCGAGGTGGGGGAGATGCTGGTCAAGGGGCCGAGCGCGGCCGACGGCTACTGGAACCAGCGCGACAAGAGCCGGGCCACCTTCGAGGGGGGCTGGACGCGCTCGGGCGACAAGTACACGCGCGATGCCGACGGCTACTACACCTACCAGGGCCGCACCGACGACATGTTCAAGGTGTCGGGCATCTGGGTGTCGCCGTTCGAGGTGGAGAGCGCCCTCATCGGCCACGAGGCGGTGCTGGAGGCGGCCGTGGTGCCCAAGCAGGACGGCGACGGGCTTCTGAAGCCCAAGGCCTTCATCGTGCTGAAGCCCGGCAAGGCGGCCGGCAATGGCCTCGAGGAGGAGCTCAAGGAGCACGTCAAGGCCAAGGCGGGGATGTGGAAGTACCCGCGCTGGGTGGAGTTCGTGGACGGCCTGCCCAAGACGGCGACCGGCAAGATCCAGCGCTTCAAGCTGCGCGATTGACCGCGGGCGCCGCCGGCCCGGACCCGCCGCGCTTCGGGCGCAGGCCGCCTTTCGCCCTTCCGCGCCAGGTGCTAAGAGGAGCCCCTGAGCGATTCCATCACAGGGCGGCCAAAGGTGCCGCGTGCCGGGGGCCGACGGGGGCCCGGCGCGCCCGTCCTCGGCCAACCGGATGCAAGGAGGCGTACGATGGCGCAGCGGCCGATACTGGACGACAGCACGGTGGCGCTGACCTTCGACGACGTGCTGCTGAGCCCCCGCCCCTCCGACGTGCTGCCGGCGCAAACCGACGTGAGCTCGCGGGTGACGCGCCAGATCGAGGTCAAGATCCCCATCATCTCCTCGGCCATGGACACCGTCACCGAAGGCCGGCTCGCCATCGCCATGGCCCAGGCCGGCGGCATCGGCGTCATCCACCGCAACATGACGCCCGAGGAGCAGGCCGACCAGGTGGCGATGGTCAAGCGCTACGTGGCCGGCATGGTGGTGAACCCCGTCACCATCAATCCCGCCGCCACCCTCGCCGATGCCCTGTCCCTCATGGAGACCCACAAGATCTCGGGAATCCCCGTGGTCGAGCCGGGCCGCAAGGGCAAGCTGGTCGGCATTCTCACCAACCGCGACGTGCGCTTCGCCACCAATCCGCGCACGCCGGTGGCCGAGCTGATGACCAAGAAGCTCGTGACCGTGAAGGAGGGCGTGAGCAAGGAGGACGCCCAGCGCCTGCTGCACCAGCACCGCATCGAGAAGCTGCTGGTGGTGGACGACGACTTCCGCTGCATCGGCCTCATCACGGTCAAGGACATCGAGAAGGCCCAGAAGTACCCGAGCGCCAGCAAGGACGAGCAGGGCCGGCTCAGGGTGGCGGCCGCCACCAGCGTGGGCGAGGACGGCTACGAGCGCGCCCAGGCCCTGATCGCGGCCGGCGCGGACCTGGTGGTGGTGGATACCGCGCACGGGCATTCGAGCCGGGTGCTGGAGGCCGTCACCCGCATCAAGAAGCAGTCCAACCAGGTGCAGGTGATCGCCGGCAACGTGGCCACCGCCGACGGCACCAAGGCCCTCATCGACGCCGGCGCCGACGCGGTCAAGGTCGGCATCGGCCCCGGCTCCATCTGCACCACCCGGATCGTCGCCGGCGTCGGCGTGCCCCAGCTCACGGCCATCATGGATGCGGTCGAGGTGGCCAGGAAGCAGGACGTGCCGGTGATCGCCGACGGCGGCATCAAGTTCTCCGGCGACATGGTCAAGGCGCTGGCCGCCGGCGCCGACTGCGTCATGATCGGGGCGCTGCTGGCGGGCACCGACGAGGCCCCCGGCGAGACCTATCTCTACCAGGGCCGCACCTACAAGGCCTACCGCGGCATGGGCTCGGTGGGGGCCATGGCGCGCGGCAGCGCCGACCGCTACTTCCAGCAGGAGGTCAAGGACACCTTGAAGCTGGTGCCGGAGGGCATCGAGGGGCAGGTGCCCTACAAGGGCCCGGTCGACGGCGTGCTGCACCAGCTGGTGGGCGGGCTGCGCGCCGGCATGGGCTACATCGGCGCCCACAACCTCAAGGCGCTGCGCGAGCGCGCCCGCTTCGTGCGGGTGTCGACTGCGGCCGTGGGCGAAAGCCACCCGCACGGGGTGGGCATCGTCCGCGACGCCCCGAACTACCAGCGCAATCCCTGAGCGAGGCCGCGACACATGCGGCCGGGTGCCCACATCAGGGCCGCCGTCGAGGTGCTGGAGGAGGTGCTCGGCCGCCACCGGCCGGCGGCCCAGGCCCTGGCCGACTGGGGCAAGAGCCACCGCTTCGCCGGCTCGGGCGACCGCGCGGCGATCGGTAACCTGGTCTACGACGCGCTGCGCCGACGCCGCTCGCTCGCCGCCCGCATGGGCAGCGACGCCAGCCGCGCCATCGTGCTCGCCGCTGCGCCGCAGGCGCTGGGCCTGTCCGAGGCCGCCGTGGCCGCCAGCGCGGACGGTTCCCCCTATGCCGTCGAGCCGCTGTCGGCGGCCGAGCGGGCGGGGCTGGAGCGATCCCTCCCGGCCGATGCGCCGGCCTCGGTGCGGGGCGACTTTCCCGACTGGCTCGAGCCCTCCTTCGCGCGCGCCTTCGGCGAGGCGGCGGCCGCCGAGGGCGCGGCCCTGGCCCGGCGGGCTCCGGTCGACCTGCGCGTCAACACCCTGAAGGCCGACCGCGACAAAGTCCTGAAGGCGCTGGCCCGATTCGGTGCGGGGCCGACGCCCCTGTCGCCCGTCGGCGTGCGCCTTCCGGCGCCCGAGGGCGCGGGCCGCCAGCCCAACGTCGAGGCCGAGGTCGCCCACGGGCGGGGCTGGTACGAGGTCCAGGACGAAGGCTCCCAGCTTGCTGCGCTCATGGCCGGCGCCGGCCCGCGCCAGCAGGTGCTCGATATCTGTGCAGGGGCGGGCGGCAAGACGCTGGCCTTTGCCGCGGCCATGGGCAACACCGGCCAGGTCTATGCCTACGACGAGCAGGCCCAGCGCCTGCGACCGATCCTCGAACGGCTCAAGCGGGCCGGCGTGCGCAATGCCCAGGTGCTGGCCGCCGGCGACCGGACGGCGCTCGCCGCCCTGGGGCCGCGATTCGATCTGGTGTTCGTTGATGCGCCCTGCACCGGCACGGGTGCCTGGCGCCGTCGCCCGGATGCCAAGTGGCGCCTGAAGCCCGCCAACCTGGCGCAGCGGGTGGAGGAGCAGCGCGAGGTGCTGGCCCTCGCCCAGGCGATGGTGAAACCGGGCGGGCGTCTCGTCTACGCCACCTGCTCGGTGCTGCCGGAGGAGAACGGCGACCAGGTCGGATGGCTGCGCGCGACTCACTCCGGCCTCGCGCTCGTGCCCTGGCGCGAGGCGTGGGCCGCCGGCGTCGGCGGCGAGCCGCCGCTCTCCGCCGACGGCAGCGACGACACACTGCTCCTCACGCCCGCGCGGCACGGCACCGACGGCTTCTTCATCGCCGTTCTGACACGCGGCAGCTGATGACGTGTGGCGGACGGAATTCGATCGCGCTCGGGCTTGCGCGGAGATGCCCTCGTCCACAGATAAGTGTTTGACAGTGGTTTCGGGCCGACTATTAGGATCATGTTTCGCTGAGGCCAGAGGGGTCTCGTTGGTGACCGGCCGAGGGTGGGCGTCGACGGGAGAGCGGACAGCTCCGTCGATTGCTGCCGGCGGTAGCGAGGAGGACAGACGTCCGCCATGGTGATGCCTTCCAAGGTCCGGCGCCCGAAACGCCTGGCAGCGCGCTCGTGCCTCGGTCCGGTGGCGGACCTCGAGGCGCATCTTCCCGACGAGTGGTGGCGGAAGCTCTTCAACGCTCTCTACGTCAAGACCGATGGCGACGTGGTGGAGAACCTCGAGAACACCCGCCGCGAGGTCGACTTCATCGTGTCGGCGGCGAAGATCCAGCCGCACAGCCACATCCTCGACCTGTGCTGCGGCCAGGGCCGGCACTGCCTGGAGCTGGCGCGCCGCGGCTTCAGGAACGTCATGGGCCTCGACCGCTCGCGCTACCTGGTGCGGCTCGCCAAGAAGCGGGCGCAGAGCGAGGGCCTGCAGGTGGTGTTCAAGGAGGGCGACGCCCGCAATCCGCGCCTGCCGGAGAACAGCATCGACTGCGTCGCCATCATGGGCAACTCGTTCGGCTACTTCTCCAACAAGCAGGACGACGAGAAGGTGCTGACCGCGGTCGGCAAGATCCTGCGTCCCAGCGGCCAGCTGGTGCTCGACATCACCGACGGCGGCCACATGCACGAGAACTTCGACAAGCGCTCGTGGGAGTGGATCGACGAGCACCACTTCGTGTGCCGGGAGCGCTCCATCAGCCAGGACGGCGAGCGGCTGATCTCGCGCGAGGTGATCGTGCACGACGAGATGGGCGTGATCGCCGACCAGTTCTACGCCGAGCGCCTCTACACCCGCGACAGCATCGCCAAGCTCCTGGAGAAGACGGGCTTCCGCAACATCCGCCACCATGGCCATGCCGAGGCCCTGTCGGACCGCGACCAGGATCTCGGCATGATGGCGCGGCGCATCCTGCTCACGGCCGACGCCCCCCAGCTGCCCGTGCGCAAGGGCCGCGGCCGGCTGCAGGCGCTCGACGTCACCGTCATCATGGGCGACCCGCGGCTGCCCGACCAGGTCAAGCGCGGCGGCACCTTCAACCCGGAGGACCTGGAGACGGTGCGCCGCCTGCGCGACGCCCTGTCGGAGCTGCCGGGCTACAAGTTCCGCTACCTCAACAACCACGCCACGCTGGAGCGGGACCTCTCCGAGCTCACCACCGACCTCGTCTTCAATCTGTGCGACGAGGGCTGGAACAACGATCCCTTCAAGGAGCTGCACGTGCCGGCCCTGCTCGAGGTGCTGGGCCTCGGCTACACCGGCGCGGGGCCGGCCTGCCTGGCGGCGTGCTACGACAAGGGCCTGGTGCGGGCGGTGGCGCAGTCGCTCGACGTGCCGGTGCCCCTCGAGTCCTACGTGCGCCCCGGCGACCAGGGCGCCACCCTGCCGTCCGTGTTCCCGGCGCTGCTCAAGCCCAACCACGGCGATTCGAGCCAGGGCATCACCAAGGACTCGGTGGTCACCAACGAGAAGGCCCTCCTCGACTACCTCGACCGCCTGCGCGCCGACTTCCCGCGGCGCGGCGTGCTGGTGCAGGAGTTCCTGACCGGCCCCGAGTACTCCGTGGGCCTGATCGGCAACCCCGACCACGGGCTCAGGGCGCTGCCCGTGCTCGAGGTCGACTACACCATGCTCGAGCCGGGCCTGCCGCGGATCCTGGGCTACGAATCGAAATGGGAGCCCGACAGCCCCTACTGGACGCAGATCAAGTACCGCGAGGCGACGCTCCCCGATCAGCAGCAGCAGCAGCTGATCGACCACTCGGCGCGGCTGTTCGAGCGGCTGGGCTGCCGCGACTACGCCCGCTTCGATTTCCGCACCGACGCCAAGGGCGAGATCAAGCTGCTCGAGGTCAATCCCAACCCCGGCTGGTGCTGGGACGGCAAGCTCAACATCATGGCGGGCTTCCAGGGCATGCGCTACTCGGAGCTGCTGGGCCAGGTGCTGCAGGTGGCCGTCGAGCGGCTGGGCGTGGTGGCCAAGCCGGCCCACCAAGCCGCCGCCAACGGCAACGGCCACGCGGTGGCCGCCGAGTAGGGCTCCGGTGGCGCCGGATCTCACGCCTCGCCGCTCTCCAGTTCGTAAGGCCAGCGGACGATGCCGCCGGCCAGCGCCACCGCGTCGAGGCCGGCCTGGCGCATGAGGAAGGCCGCCGCCCGGCTGCGCCGGCCGGTGCGGCAGTAGACGATGTACTCGCGCCTCGGGTCGAGGCCGCGCAGGCGCTCGCGGATCTGGTCGAGCGGGACGAGGCGCGCGCCCCTGAGGCGGGACAGCTCCCATTCCTCCTCGTAGCGGCAGTCGATCAGGGCGGCGCCCCTGAGGTCGACGCGCCGGCGCGCCTCCTCGGGCGGGATCTCCTCGAGCAGGCGCCGCTCGAGCAGGCGCTGGAAGTCGCCCTTGGCCAGGCGCAGCACCCGCCCGGCTGCGGTCATGCGCACCGTGGCGTTGCGCGGCTCGCCCTTGAGCAGCGCCTCCTCGCCGAAGCCCGCGCCCGGTCCCAGCCGGGCGAGCACGCTGGCGCCGCCGTCGGCGCCCGCCCGCACCACCTCGGCGGAGCCCGTCTCGATGACGTAGAAGTAGTCGCCCGGCTCGCCCTCGCGCACGATCTCCTCGCCGGGCTCCACCTCCATCGCCTCCATGACCTCGGCACAGGCCACGATCTGCTCCAGGGAGAGGCGCTCGAAGGGCCTCGCCCTGACGAGCCCCGCCACCCGCTCGCGCACGCTCTCGTCGAGAGTGGCAAGGCTCTTCTCCTGCTGCCGGCCGGCGAGCACGGCGTCGAGGCGCTCGCCCTCCACCACCAGGTAGACCGAGGGGCGCGACAGCTGCAGGCGGGCGCCGGCCGGAATGGTGTAGAGGATGGCCGGGTCGCGCGCCCCCTCGTCCACGCTGAAGGCGGCGACGTGCGCCCCGCCGTCGTCGCTGCCCATGGCGAGCCCGCCCTCGAGCAGCACCACGAGATCGCCCTGGCGCGCGTCCACCGGGTCGCCGGCCGCGCCCGTGGCAATGCCGGGCCGCTCGATGAGGGCGACGATGGCTTCATCGGGCAGGTTGGCGAAGAGGCGGGTGCGCTTGAGCTTGGCGGTGATGGGCTCCATGGGACTGTGGATAGCGTCGCGCCGGGGCGCGGGCAATGGCCGAGGCGCCGCCGCCGGCGGGCGGCGCGTCCGCCTCCGCCGCCTTGACCCACCCTTGCCCGGATGGTCTATCGGGGCCTGCCCGCGCCGTCGATTCCCGCCCGGCGGCGGGGGAGAAAGCCAGGCTCGGCAGCCATGACCGACACCGTTCTCATCATCGACTTCGGCAGCCAGGTCACCCAGCTGATCGCCCGGCGCGTGCGCGAGCAGGGCGTCTACTCCGAGATCGTGCCCTTCAACCGGGCCCAGGACGCGCTGGAGCGCCTGAAGCCCAAGGCCGTGATCCTCTCGGGCGGGCCGGCCAGCGTCACCGAGTTCGGCACCCCGCGCGCCCCCGACTGGGTGTTCGAGGCCGGCCTGCCGGTGCTCGGCATCTGCTACGGCGAGCAGACCATGGTGGCGCAGCTGGGCGGCGAGGTCGAGGGCGGGCACCATCGCGAGTTCGGCCGCGCCGAGCTCGAGGTGACGAGCGACAACCCCCTGTTCGAGGGCGTGTGGAGGAAGGGCGAGCGCGACACCGTGTGGATGAGCCACGGCGACCGCGTCACCCGGCTGCCGCCGGGCTTCAAGGTGGTGGCGGTGTCGAAAGGCGCCCCGTTCGCGGCCATCGCCGACGAGAGGCGCCGGCTCTATGCCGTGCAGTTCCACCCGGAGGTGGCCCACACCCCGCGCGGCGCCCAGCTCATCGGCAACTTCGTGCGCCGCATCGCCGGCCTGCCGGGCGACTGGTCGATGGCCCACTTCAAGTCGAGCGAGATCGCCAGGATCAGGGCCCAGGTCGGCAGGGGGCGCGTCATCTGCGGGCTGTCGGGCGGGGTCGACAGCGCGGTCGCCGCCGTCCTGATCCACGAGGCGGTGGGCGACCAGCTCACCTGCATCCTGGTCGATCACGGCCTCATGCGCCTCGACGAGGCCAAGGAGGTGGTGTCCCTCTTCCGCGGCCATTTCAACATTCCCCTGGTGCACGTCGACGCGGCCGACCGCTTCCTTGCCGCGCTCGCCGGCAAGACCGACCCCGAGGACAAGCGCAAGACCATCGGCGCCCTCTTCATCGACGTGTTCGAGGAGGAGGCGGGCAGGCTCGGCGGCGCCGAGTTCCTGGCTCAGGGCACGCTCTATCCCGACGTGATCGAAAGCGTGTCGTTCACCGGCGGGCCGTCGGTGACCATCAAGTCCCACCACAACGTGGGCGGCCTGCCCGAGCGCATGCGCCTGAAGCTGGTGGAGCCGCTGCGCGAGCTGTTCAAGGACGAGGTGCGGGCGCTGGGGCGCGAGCTCGGCCTGCCCGAGCACTTCATCGGCCGCCATCCCTTCCCCGGCCCGGGGCTTGCCATCCGCATCCCCGGCGAGGTCACGCCCGAGCGCCTCGACATCCTGCGCCGGGCGGACGCGGTGTTCCTCGACGAGATCCGCAAGGCCGGCCTCTACGACCGCATCTGGCAGGCGTTCGCGGTGCTGCTGCCGGTGCGCACGGTCGGCGTCATGGGCGACGCGCGCACCTACGATCACGTGTGCGCGCTGAGGGCCGTGACCTCCACCGACGGCATGACCGCCGATTTCTTCCAGTTCCCCCACGACGTGCTGGGGCGGGCCGCCACCCGCATCATCAACGAGGTGAAGGGCATCAACCGCGTGGTCTACGACATCACCTCCAAGCCGCCCGGCACCATCGAGTGGGAGTGACGGGCGAAGGCGGTGCGCCGCCCGGCCTCCGGTGGGGGGTGCCATGCCGTTGCGACTCACCGCCACGCGAACACCGGCTGCTCGAGGTCGGCCACGCGCGTGACGCGCCCGGCCAGCAGCTCGCGGAACTGGTAGAGCACCGCCGCGGTGGGCGCGTGCACCCGCTCGCCCTCGATGCGGATGCGCACCACCTTGCGGCTGCTCTCGGGGATCGACACGAAATCGACCGCGTCAGCGCGCGCGATCTCGGCCAGCGCCACGCGGTGCACCGCCCCCACCTCGTCGGGATTGGGGCGCAGCACCGCGCCCGCGGCGGCCCACAGCACCACCGGCGTGAGGAGATAGCCCGAGCGCGTGGGGTAGTCGTCGAGCAGCCCGAGCGCCGCGCCGGCGTCGAGCTCGAGCCCCAGCTCCTCGTCGAGCTCGCGCAGCGCCGCCGCGACCGCCGTCTCGCCCGCGTCGCAGCGCCCGCCCGGCAGCGCGTACTGGCCGGCGTGCGCGCGCAGCGACTGGGCCCGCTCGGTGAGCAGGAAGGCGGCCGCCCGCGAGCCGTCGCTCGCCTCCACCAGCGTGATGGCCACCGCCGCCGGCTTGAGGCCCAGTGCCGCGGCATCGAGGCGGAGGCGGGGAAAGGCCGCGCAGCGCTCGGCAAGCCGGCGCCGCAGCGTCTCGTCGAACCGGTGGCTCATCCTCGCTCCTGCGCCGCGGGCGCTGGCGCCGGGCTGCCCGGCCGGCCGCCCGGGGCGCCCCGTTTCCTATCGCCGGGGCCGGGCCATGCCTACCCGGCAGGCGGCAAGGGGCGGCCGGTGGCGCACGGCGGCAACAGGGGCGGGGGGCGCCGGCACCGCCGCCAGCGCCTTCAGCCTCGCGGGCGCTCGCCCCGAGGCGATGACGGGAACGCGGGTGCCTACCGGGCAACCGGAGCGGGGGCTTGCGCCCCCATACGGGTCGCCTTTCGGCACCCGCGCGCG